>OLRT01002196.1_pt1 | contig 12514 bp, 6 predicted proteins | sample 1672021 | NCBI WGS metagenome assembly OLRT01 (sample SAMEA3136637, study PRJEB25190) | human gut metagenome | reverse complement strand
AAAAAAGTAAGTTGTATGTATTGGAAATAACATTGAAAATAGCTGATGAAATTATAAAAAACAGGGAGAAGATGGAGGTAATTTGATAAATGCTAAAAATAGAAAAAGTTGAATTATCTCCGAATCCAGTAAGTGTTAATGGAAAGGTTAAGATTTCAGTGACAATAGTTACACATGAATATCTTAATAAAAATTATACACACAAGAAATTGGCAACATATACACATAAACAGTTGAAGGACAGAGGTACTACATAGTGAAAATCAGAGCAAGACCGAAATAGGTCTTATTTTTATGCAAAAAACTAGATAAGAAAGGACGATTAAAATGATGAAAGAAATTATTATTCTATTAAGTAACAATATGCTTTTTAAGGCATTACTTATTTGTGTGTCATTAGATTCAATACTTGGAGCACTGCGAGCAATCAAGGAACATAAGTTTAATTCGTGCGTAGGAATTGATGGGGCAATCAGAAAAGCAGCAATGTTGTTTTCTGTATGTTTACTGATGTCAATTGATGTGATCATGAATATTAATGTATTGAGTTTTGTACCAGAACAATACGTGCAGATTCTGGGAATTAACAAAATGGGAATCTGCGAATTTTTCAGTCTTTTGTTCATATTATATGAGGCGGTCAGTATTTTGAAAAATATGACATTATGTGGACTTCCAGTGCCAACACGAATCAAGAATTTTATCCAGAAGTTCTTGGAGGATATGACTGAGGAATTACCAGATCAGGAAGGAGAAACAAATCATGAAATTTAAAAATAAATTTGCTCATAAAAGTAACTATGGATCAGCAAGACCGTTGAGCAACATTAAATATATCGTAATTCACTTTACTGGAAACAAAGGTGATACGGCTTTAAATAATTGTAAATACTTCCAGAGTGCAAATAGACATGCATCAGCCCATTGTTTTGTAGATGGTAGTGGAACTGTTTATAAATCTGTGTCATTAAAAAGAGTAGCATGGTCTGTTGGTGGATTTTACAGCCGGAAAAATGGAGCAGGATCGTTTTATAAAAAATGTACAAATGCCAATAGTTTAAGCATTGAGATGTGTAACAGTGCTGGTAAAGTTCCAGAAAATGTATATAAAGATGCAGTTGCGTTGACAAGATATTACATGAAGAAATATCATATTTCGGCAAGTCGAGTGATTAGACATTGGGATGTGAATGGAAAAGATTGTCCGGATCCATGGGCAGGAAAAGATAATGCCGGATGGAAGAAATTCAAGAAAGCAATTTCAAAATAAAAGTGCTAAACAAAGTGCTAAACAATATAAGTGAATTATATGAACTAAACAAGCCATTTTTAACATATTTTTATGCTAAAAACGGCTTAAATATGATATATTTTATGTAGGATTTTGTATAAAAAGGAGGATAAGAATGAATCGAAGAAAAATATCAGCTATGTTAGCAGTAGCTTTGATTACTACTCAAGTGCAAGGTGTTACATTTGCAGATACTAAAAATGGCAATCAAGAAAATAATAAAGTAAATGAAGTTGTTGTTGGAAATAGCAATGAAAGTAATTCTGATTCAGCGACTGAAAAGTCAGAAGATAATCAAGAGGGGAACTTAGAAAAAGATAACAAATCAGAAGAAAGTAATGGGGCAGCTACTGAAGATAAAGAACAAACTGAAAAAGAGAATACTGAAACTGAAAAAGAAGAAAATAATAATGGTGAAGAAAAAAATGATACGCCATCAGAAAAAGAAGATAAATCTAATGAAACACAAACTTCAACACCATATAAGGTAACAGGAAAGTTAGAATTAGATGTTAATTTTGCTAGTCCTATAAAAGTAGCAGATTCAAGCAAAACAAATTTTACTGTAAAATTAACTAAAAAGGATGGACAAAGTCATACTGTTAAATTAGGTTCTGATGTTACAAGTGGAAAGTTAGATAACAGTGAAATAGCGTACACTTTAGAAGCATTAGATTATAGAAGAAATAAATTAAGTGAAGGTGCAACAGAATTAAATTTCTATCACTTAACTTTTGAGAATCTTGAATTAGGAACATATTCAGTTGAGATATCTGGAGGTGGATATCAAACTGTAAAGATGGATAACGTAGAAATTAAAAAGTCTTCAAAGAGAATTTTAGTAGGTACAGATGAAAAAAATATAGAATCAGAAGATGGAACTACTGAACATTATCCAGCTGCTTTAATAGGTGGTGATTTTGATTCTGATAATAAAGTTGATAAAAAAGATTATGAAGCTTTAAAAAATGCTATAAAGAGTAAATCAAAAGATACAAAGTTTGATTTAAATAGAGATGGTAAAGTTGATATAACAGATTTAAGTTATGTAAAAATATGGATAAGGTTAAGAGTAATCCAGTTGTAGTTAATACAACACCAATAATAAATCCAGAAAATGTTGATATAAATTTAAATACAGAAAAGCTAACTGTAACTGGAGATATTAAAAACATACTAAAAGATAGTGATGATGTAGTATCTTTACAAGCTAAAGGTGAAATAAGTGAAGAAAATCCTATAGAAATTCCTATGAGTTTAACAGGAAAATCAAGGGCTGCTAGTTCAGAAGAAGAATCAGCATCAATTGAAGAAGTTGTTATACAAGCACCAAGTGAAAATGCACCATCTAGTGGTGAAGTTGTTATACCAGGTGCAGGAGAAAATGGACAAGACTTAACAGTTAAGTTTAATGATTCGAATGTAACTAAATCAGCAGCAAGAACTGCTGATGGTACACAAATGGACACTATAAAAATAAATTTAGGAAAGCAAGTTGCAGTAAGTCAAGTTAATATAAGAGTTACTGGAAGTAGAAGTAATAAGAATTTAACTGAAATAGCAAAAGTTGAATTTTTAAATAATGTATATAAAGAAGTTCCAAAACCTAAAATGAATATACCTGTTATAAATAATTTTACAAGTTCAACTGCTGTTGGAAATGAGGCTATGACAATAGGCTGGAACCATGAAACAAATGTATCAGGTTATGAATTAAAGGTTGAAGAATTAGATAATAACAATAATGTAGTTGATACAAGTACTTATAAAACAAGTCAAAATTCTTTAAAAATAGAAAAAGTAAAACCTTATGGAATTTACAGAATTAGTATCCAATCAATTTCAGGAGAATGGAAGAGTGGTTACAAAGATGAGCAAGAGGGTTATAGCACAGATACAACAGGCGATACTAACAAAACAAACAATTCAAATGATAAAGATGGTAAGCCAGATAATGTTGATGCAAATTATAATCCACAAGCTTGGGATTCTGAATCAGGAAATTTAAATGATAAAGCAGATGGAGAAAATGGAAGCAGCTTTGGAGCTGATTCTATAATAGAAGTTCAAGTAATACCAGAAACAGCACCAGAAGGTCCAGAAGGAATTTCAGTAAAAGGTGGATATAAACAACTTACAGTTTCATGGAAAGCTCATGCAAAAGCAAAAGATTATGAGTTATATTACAGAGAAGTTGGAACTAAAGAGTGGTTAAAAGCAAATGATAATGGTGATAAATATAAAGATTCTGACTTAAATGATGATATTCCAACAGGAGTAACAGATTTAGCAGCAGGAGTTGCTGATAGTAAGGACTTTATAAGAGCTACGTCATATACAATAACAAATTTAAAAGATACAACAAGTTATGAAATTATGATGACAGCAACAAACCACCATGGAACAGGTGGATTATCTCAACGTTACCTTGGAACTACAGCTAAATTAGTACCACCAGTAACGCCTAACTATAAGCTTATAAATACACCAAATGGAGTGGGAAGTTTAACTAATAACATAGAAAAAGTTGAATTTACTCAAGGTGGAACTACAGATAATGATATTTCTGTTTTAGATAATGATTATACTACAGCATGGACTTGGCATAACTGGGATACATCTGCTTATGGAAAATGTGGTCCTAAGATAACATTTAAAGAAGAACATAAAATAGATACTATAAAATTAATAACAAGATTAGACTTAGATTCATGGCCATATACAGGTAATATAGGATTTGTAAATTCACAAGGAACTTGGGAATATAGAGATGCTTCATTAAGCACAAGTGGAAGAGTAGTAACATTAAAATTATCAGAGCCTATAACAACTAAGCAAATACAGCCAAATATATCTGTATATCCAGGTTCAGGTTCAGGTAAAGTAAATATATCTGAAATTAAGTTATATGAATATGATAGCTTAGAAAAAGATGTAGATAACTTATTTGCTGATGATTTAAAATTATCATTAAATAGTGATGTAACTAGAGAAAAAGTAGAAGAACTTGTTAAGAGAGTAAATACAATAGACCCAGTAAACTTAGAGTATCATCCAAATAAAGATGAAATACTAAAGAATTTACAAAGAGCTCAAGACTTATTAAATGATATTTCTTTACAAGATGAAATAATAACTTTAGATTCAAGTATACATAGTATAGGGGCTCAAAATACTATAGGACAAACTAATGATTACCAAGCTCTTGGTATAGCAGTAAAACCAGGAGATAAGGTTAATATTTACATAGCAAGTCCAAATAGAAGCGATACTAAATTTAATTTAGTATTAACACAATTTAATGCAGAAAGTGGAACTGCTTATAAAGTAATAAAAGAATTAAAAGTAGGTAAAAATGAAATTGAAATACCTGAAACTGGTTTTGATATGAACTATGAAAAAGGTGGAAACTTATATATAGGCTTTAAGAGTGGATTTGCAGAAAGCAATACATTTAAAGTAAGAGTAAGTGGTGGAACAAAAATACCACACTTAAATGTAAATAATATTATAGATGATGCATCTAAAGAAGCTGAAGTTAAAGAAGCTATAAGACAATACATTAAAGACTTAAAGAGCTATGTAAATACTTTACCTAATAGATATCCAAGCACAGCTAGCATAGAAGATAATGTTAATAATATTTACACTTATGATCCAGAAACTTCTATCTTAAATGCTACAGATATAGAAGGTGAAAGAATAATGCTTTCTTTTGCAGCTGATAAGGTACTTAGCTCAATAGAAAGTGGATTATCAGGAAATGAAGAAGCTCAAGTAAATAGACTTTATGAAACATTGCTTGCTTGGGAACAAATAATGAAAATTTCTTATTCACAACAAGGTTTACTTGAAGCACCAATAGACTTTGATGGAGATGGTAAAATAACTGGTAATGCTTTAGATGTATTAGGTGGAAAGAGTGAAAATCAATTCTATAATGAAAATAGAGCACCTAAAAACCGTATGAATATTAAATATCAAAGAATGTTTACTGGAGCATTTATGTATGCATCATCACATCACGTTGGTATAGGATATGGTTCTATTGAAGGTGCAATGAATGGTACTCCTTTCAAATTTGATTCAAATGGAAACTTAACAAATTCAGCAGATGGAAGCTTATTTGGATGGGGAATAGCTCATGAAATTGGACACGTTCATGATAGACCAGGATTAACATATGCAGAAACAACTAATAATATATTAGCACTTATAACTCAAACATTTAATGATATAAATACATCTAGATTAGAGGGTGGAACATATACAAAGATATATGATAAAGTAACTTCTAATAGTGTAGGTTTAGCAAGTGATGGTGGAACTAGATTAGGAATGTTCTGGCAATTACACTTAGCATATGATAATGACTATACTTATAAAATGTTAAATCTTAACTCAGATAATAACTTAGATAATGATACATTCTATGCTAAATTATATAGAGAAACAAGATTAAAAGGTGTAGCTCCAAATGAAAATGGACATGATTCTACAGCTCAAACATTTATAATGAGAGCATCAGATGCAGTAAAGAAGGATTTAAGAGGATTCTTTGAAAAATGGGGATTAGTAGCTAGTCCTAAGACTAATGAATACTTAAATTCAAAGAATTATCCAAAAGAAGATAAGGCTATTTACTATTTAAATGATGATGCTAGAAGAATTAGATTAAAAGCTGGAAGTAATACAGAATCAATAACTATGGCTTCAGATACTGCAGTAAAGGCAAGCTTTGGAGTTGATGCAAATGGAACTCAATTAATTAATAAATCTTACTTAAATCAAAAAGAAGTTCCATTAACATTAAGTGTTACAAAAGATGCAGATAAAGTTTTAGGATATGAAATAATAAGAAAAGAAGCAACAACAACAGGAACTAAGGAAGTAGTAGTTGGATTCGTTGAAAGAGATAAAAATGGAGAAAATGGATTAACTAAGTACACTGATGTTATTGATGCTATAAATAATAGAGCTTTTGAATATAAAGTAAGAGCTTATGACTACAACTTAAATGTTACACAAGAAACTACAATTGGTAACATAAAGGTAAATCATGATGGAAGTATATCAGAAGCTAATTGGGTATTTGATACTAATACAAGAAGTGAACATGATATATCTGATGAACATTCAGGACATGGTCAAGCTCAAAATGGAGAAATTAAAAAGATAAGTGATAATGACCCAACAACTATTTATACAGCTAAAAAAGCAACTAATAATAATGGTACAGTTGTTTCAGGAGATCCATATGTAACTATTGATTTAGGAAATGCTAAATCTGTTGTAGGATTAAAATATAATCCAGGACAAGCACCTACAAAGAAATTCTCATTAAGAAGCTTATTTAGTAAAAATTCAGGTACAGAGTATTCACCAATAAGTAAATATGAAGTTTTAGTAAGTAAAGATGGAAAGACTTGGTCAAAAGCTCATTCAGGAGAATTTGATACAACTAAAGAAAATACAATTTACTTTAATGAAAATGGAAGCAATTCAAATACTCAATTATGGGCATATGATGCACAATATGTTAAGTTAGTAGCCAAGGGAGCTAATGCTATATCTATAGGAGAAATAGATATATTAGGTCCAACAGGAGATAATATAGAAATTGGTATAGATAATGGAAATAAAGTTTATGAGCATGGTGTAGGTAAGTTAGCAACTGATTATACTTATGCACCAGGAAAGACTATACCAGCAGGTTCTATAATAGTTACAGGTGAATATAAAGGTGACCCAGCATTTAATGTACCTTTAGTAATTAATGAAGCTGATGAAAACTTTGCTTTAAATGCTCAAGCAATTTTATTAGCAACACTACCAGAAAATTCACAACTTGGAGAAGTTGCTAAGGGAACTTGGTTATATTGGATAACTCCAGAGCAACAAAAAGATGATAAAAATATTAAGGGAACTAAGATAAAAGCTGAACTTTACAGATACAATAAGCTAGATAGCAATAATGCACCTGTAGGTCAAAGATTAGTAAGTGATACATTCTTATATGATTTACCAACAAACTTACCATCAATAGAATTAAATAATTCAACAGCAAGAACAATAGCAAATGAATATGATGAAGTTATAGAAATAAGTAATGATATGATTCAAAATGTATTTAACAACAGATAGTAAACTAAGATAATAATATTTTTAATTGAAAGGGGTTATCTCTTTTATGATAGCCCCTATAAAGTACGGAAGGAGATAAGTTATGAAAAATAATAAGCTGAAGCCAACTGTAAAAACAGCTTTGGTATATACATTAGCAGCAACTTCAACAGCTGCAATAGCTTATGCAACACCTAAAATTATAGAAAATAAATCTAAAAATACAGAAAATAAATTTGTATTAGATGTAAAAAAAGTAGATTCAGATACAGTTAAAGTATCATTAGATAATATAGAAGATATTCCAAAAGCTCTTCAATTTAGCTTAAAGTTAGATGGAATAGTTTTAAAAGAGGAAAATGGAAAGCCAGTAATAAAGGATTTAATAAATCCAGCAAAGTCAGATAAGATAATAACAGATTATACTTATAATAAAGAAAATAATACAATAGATGTTTTAATAACAGCACAAGACTCTATACCAAAGACTGGTAATGAAATTGATGTTTTTGAGTTAGATATAAAAGCTACTGAAAATAATAAATCAAGAAAGTATAAAATAAAAAATGAAGAAAGCTCTGAATATAAATATGTAAGTAACACAAATAAAGAATATGTAAGAAGTGTAAGTGTTAAAAATGAAGAATTAACATTAAATACAAATCCTACTGTAAAGATGAAAGAAGGTAAGTCTTACATAGAAATTACTGAAGGAGAAACAATTCAATTAACAGAAGAAGCTTTAAAAGAAAAAGGTTTAGAAATAAAAGATGATGAAAATGATAAAATAACTTTAGAAGTTAAGGATGCAAGTGATAAAAAAATAACATCATTTAAAGGAACTGAAGAAGGAATATATGATTTATATATTACAGCAAAAGATGATTTTGGTGGAGAATCAAAAACTTTAAATGTACAATTAAAAGTTAATGCATCAACTGTAGGGCCTACTATTACTAGAGATGGAAAAGCTCTTGAAGATGTTACTATAAATGCAGGTCAAGCATTTAATTTAATGGATAGCGTTAAAGCTGTAGATGTTAATGGAAATACAGTAAGTGTTAGTGTTTCATCAGATAAAGAACTTAATTTAGATACAGAACAAGACACTACATATAAGATAACATATAGTGCTACTGATAGTCGTGGTAGAAAAACAGAAAAAACTATAAACTTAACAGTAAAAGGTAATAAAGCACCAGTAATTGAAGGTGTTAAGAACCATACTTTAAAAGTTGGAGATAGTTTTGATCCAAAGGCTGGAGTTACTGTAACAGATGAAGATGAAAATATAGAATTAGTAGTTGAAAGTAATGTTAACACAAATATACCAGGTGTTTACAAGGTTATATATAAGGCTACAGATAGTGGAAATAAAACAACTATAGTTGAAAGTTCAGTTGTTGTAAATCCAAAAATGACTACACTTAATAAAATTCCAGTAATAAATGCTCAAGATAGAATAGTTCAATTAGGAGAAAAGTTTGATCCTTTAGAAGGAGTAACAGCAACTGATGAAGAAGATAAAGATCTTACTGAAAAAATAAAGGTTATTAGAAATGATGTTGATACAAAAGTTGCAGGAGATTATACAGTTGTATTTAGTGTAACAGATAGTCAAGGTGCAACAGCAATACATGAAATGCTAGTAGTTGTAAATCAACCACCAGTAATACATGCAGAAGATAAAGTTATAACTGTTGGAGATGAGTTTAAAGCATTAGAAGGAGTAACAGCAACTGATGATGAACAAGGTGATATAAGAGAAATAGAAGTTGTAGAAAATAATGTTAAAACAGATACTCCAGGAGAATATACAGTTACATATAAAGTAGTAGATAAACTTGGTGGAGTAGCTACAAAAACAATAAAAGTAACTGTAAAAGAAAAAGTTACTTTAGTAGAAAATGTAGTTATAAACAATAGAGTTAACAATTTATATATAGGAAGCAACCAAGTATTAAGTGCAACTATAACAAATGAAAATGCAGATAAAAAAGATGTAGTATGGACAACTAGTGATGAAAAGATAGCATCAATAGAAGCAGATGGAAATACTGTTAAAGTAATAGCCAAAGCAAAAGGACAAGTAACTATAACAGCAAAAGCTACAGATGGAAGTGAAAAAAGTGATAGTATTACTATAGATATACAAGATTACAAAGACCATGTAGTAGATTTAGCAAAAGATATTATAGATACTAACGTTGTAACTCCAGTAAATGGTTCAGGTCAAAAAGACTCTCCAGTACAAATGGAAGTAAAAGATGTAACTGTAGAAGAATTTAATAAATTCTTAAAAAATATTAAAAAATTAAATCCAGAAATACAAAATGAATATGTTGATGGAGAATTTACAGTATATCAAATAAAAGTTAAAAATAATTCATTAATGTCTAAGTTTATAAGAACTCTTAAAAATGAAGAAATAAATGAAGCTTATATAAACATAAAAATAAAAAATTCAGTAGCAAATAGTGAAGAATTAAAATCAGAGCTTAAAAAAGTATTAACTGAAAAAGATGAAGAAATAGTAAAACCAAGTATTCCTGGTGGAATTATAAATGCAATACCTCAAATTGAAGCTTCAGATAAAGTTATAAATCTTGGAGAAAAATTTGAGCCTTTAGAAGGGGTAATAGCAACTGATAAGGAAGATGGAAATATTACAAAAAATATAAAAATTATAGAAAATACAGTTAATGTAAATGCTGTTGGAACATATAAGGTTACATATAAGGTAACAGATAGCAAGGGTGCAGAAGCTATAAAAACAATAATTGTAACTGTAAAGAAGGATGCTGTATTAGCACAAAGTGTAACTATAAATAATAAAATTAATAGTTTATATGTAGGAAGTAATAAAACATTTACTGCAACTGTAAATGAAGAAGCTGATAAAAAAGATGTAGAATGGTCAGTAAGTGATGAAAATATAGCATCAATAGAGGTTAATGGAAATAGCGTTAAAGTAATAGCAAAAGCAAAGGGACAAGTAACTATAACAGCAAAAACTACAGATGGAAGTAATAAAGTTGATACTTTCACTATAAATGTAGAGGAGTATAAAGATAATGTAGTAGATTTTATTACGGATATTATAGATACTGAAGTTGTTTCAGCTATAGCAGGTTCAGGTGAAAAAGATTCTCCATTACAAATGGAAGTGCAAGAAGTAAGCTTAGAAAAATTTGCTGGTTTCTTAAATAACATTAAGGAATTAGATGCAACTGTAGAAGATAAATATACAGATGGAAACTTTATAGTTTATAAAATAAAGGTTAAAGATACATCATTCATTTCTAAAGTTGTAAAAACTATTAAAAATGAAGCTAATGATGAAGCTTACATAGAAATAAGAATATCAAAAGACTTAGAAGAAGCAAGTTTATTTGAAGCAAAATTAGAAGAAGTTATACCTAAAAATGAAGATACAAGCAAACCAGGTGATGAAGAAAATAAACCTGGAAATGAAAATAAACCAGGAGATGAAAATAAACCTGGAAATGAAAATAAACCAAGTGTAGAAAATAACTCTGAAAATCAAGAAACTTCAAATGATAAAGTTACTACAGAAAACTCTAAAAATGATAATTTACCTAAGACAGGAAAAAGAAATGTATTAGCATATATAGGATCAGTTACTATAGCAGCAGGTGCATTATTAGTAGGTAAGAAAAAGAAAAAATAAAATTATAAAAGCAAAATAAATTTATTTATTATCATAAATTTGTTTAAAGCATATAATAAAATATATTAAAGATGGTAAGGCTTATGAAAGCATAGGTCTTATCATTTTTTTAGTAATAAAAATAGTAAAGTTGACAGTTAAAAATATATGATTTATAATAAAATCACGATGTTAATCATCAATTGAAAATTAAATAGGTAAAGCGTTTATAACCTATTAACCTAACATGGGGGCGTTTTGGCTTCGACGGGGGTGTGATGGGTTTGATAAGCGGGCCGAGTAAAGCATGGACGACTCGTTAATAAGCTATGCATTAAATATAAACGCAGAAGACAATTTTGCATTAGCAGCTTAATATAGCTTGCTCATCAGTCCAGGATGCCTACGTCTTGGGTAGCTGGTGTCATTAAAGTAGGGAACGAAGTCTAGCAAAGCTTTGAGCTAGAGGGGTATTTATGAAGCTAGGGAATTAGGAGTTTGTTTGTGAGCGAACTAAGGACCGAATTTTTAGTCACATAACTACGCTCGTAGAAAGTCAGGCTGGTCTGCTTTCGGACAGGGGTTCGATACCCCTCGCCTCCACCATGAAACCCTCGACAATACAGAAATGTGTTGTCGAGGGTTATTTATTTTAGTACTATTAATAATGAACCATACAGTAGATGATGTTTTACTTAAAGGTATTAAATTTTACGAAAAAACTTTTCTAATTAGTGGGTTGATTGACGTTCTCATTTAGTTGTTCCAATGTAATATTTTTATCTATAAAATCGAAACTATTAGGTGTAGGGTTAATTGACCAAACTGAAGTAATATTATTTCTTTTGCATACATTCATTATATCTATTGTAAAGGTTCTATATGTTTTATTTAAATTTTTATTGCTTACCTAAATTTCTTTATTATTTCTAATTCCGTTTCTTCTCCAATTCTTAAAATATGGTTTATCGCCTTCATCATCATATTTTTTATCATTTGTTTTTCTTTTTTCTATTGCTTTTTGAATTTGAATTCTTGTAGGAATTTTATTTTCCTCAATTTTTTAGTTTATCATGGAATTTATTTTTAGTTTATCATGGAATTTAGAAGAGATTGAAAAAAGGTTTAGTTGTATGTTTGGTATAACTTTTTTTGTCTCACCTCATCTAAACTATTTTTTATTATTTTGAATGATTCTGTTGGTATCATAATACTTATGCTTTGATACCTATTTACAGGAATTAACCATCCTACATTATTATCTTTTAATACTATAAGGAATGTAATTGTATCTTTAAAATATATTACATTTGCATTTAATTTATTATGAATAACATTAAATAATAGTATATTAGTTTGGTGTTAGTATAAAGTGGTGGACACATTAAGACGAACTAAGTTAAAATAATATTTAGTTAAGAAAGGATGTG
>OLRT01002190.1_pt1 | contig 12526 bp, 8 predicted proteins | sample 1672021 | NCBI WGS metagenome assembly OLRT01 (sample SAMEA3136637, study PRJEB25190) | human gut metagenome | reverse complement strand
CATATAGTACGGTCAATGCAAAATCGGAAAATGTGGAATCCTGTTTTGCCTCTTACTACGTCTTTATTCCATCACAGCGATAAATCCATGAGGCAAGCAAAAATTCAAGATTTTCCAAAAGGCACACTAAAATTCCACTTTTTCCAAATTTCGCTCTTTTCAGTTCGATTTTTGGAAAATGTGGAACGGAAGTTTGCCTCAAAAGGACACAGGTGATTTTCCTTTTTCTTCGGTGAACGGACGCCCCAAATTTACAACAAGGAGCGTCAAAAATGCGAAAACAAGTTCAAAAAGAACGCTGTACCAAAATCATGCTCACCAAATGTAAGGCCGTCTGCTGTCTGTATGACAAAGTGCAGCTTGCCGCCGCGAAAATGCTGGATGCAGAACCGGCAATTTTTCAAATTGAATGTAATGTTCCCATCCTCTGCAATGATATTCCTGCTAATGACCTGAATCTACCCTGCGAAACCTACACCACAGATTTTGTTCTGCACTATGACGATGGGCACACGGCAGTCCGTGAGGCTGTCTTTCGGTCTTATTTAAGCCGTCCCTCGGTTGCTGAAAAACTGGAACTGTCCCGCCGATACTGGCAGCAGCAAGGCATCTCCGATTGGGGTATCATCATCGACAAGGAGGATACCAGCCATGAGGAATCTTGACATCCTTGCCGCTGAAAGCGGCGAACACGTCCGCGTTTTGCTTTGCAGAGAAGAGCAGAGCTATGTTGTCAGCTGCCAACACTTTCGGATGCCGTACCCCGTTGCATCGGATTTGCTTGCAGAATTACAGCCCGTCCCTGCCGAAACATACTCTGTTTTTGTTCTGGACGAGGACATCACCAACCGCCAGCGCGATGGGCGCAATCGCAAGCTCGACCTGATTGCGCCACTGTTGGAGGATGCCTGTATCTATGATAAATCCCATCGCAACGAGGTTGTCCGCCAGATTGCTGCCGAGCATGGCATTGCCCGCCGCACGGTACTCCAATACCTTTGGCGCTATTGGGTATACCAAAGTAAAAATGCACTTTTACCCGCAGAACGTCCCGCGCCAGAACAACATGAGCTTACTGCCGATGAAAAGGCCATCCGCTGGGCACTGAACAAGTATTACTACACCCCACAGCGGCAGAGCTTGCAGACTGCCTACAAGATGATGCTACGGGCGAAATACTGCGACACACACGGCACATTGAAGCCGGAATATCCCACGTTCTGGCAGTTCCGCTATTTCTTTCGCAAGAACCGTGACCCCATCAGTGAGACCATCAGCAGACAGGGGCTTAAAGCCTACCAGCGCAATCACCGTCCGTTTACCGGCTCGGTCTGCGATTACGCGCATACTATTGGTGTGTACATGACTGATGCCACCATTGCCGACATCTACATTGTCAGCCGCCTTTCCCGCAAACCCATTGGTCGACCTGTCATTTACACAATGGTCGATGCCTATAGCCGCCTGATTACTGGCGTATATGTCGGTCTGGAGGGCGGACAATATGCACTGCGCCTGCTGCTCCAGAACACTTTTACGGATAAGGTCAGTTTTTGCCATCAGCACGGGATAGACATTGACCCGCAGGACTGGCCGAGCCATCATCTGCCCACCAAAATTATGACAGACCGAGGCAGTGAATTCATCAGCGGCCCACTGGAAAACCTGTGCGAGAGTTACCATATTGAAATTGAAAATCTTCCCGCTTATCGGCCAGATTTAAAAGGTGTAGTTGAAAAACTGTTTGATTTGGTTCAGAGTGCCTACAAGCCGCTACTTAAAGGCAAGGGTGTCATCGAATCCGATACGCAGGAACGCGGTGCACCGGACTATCGCAGGCAAGGCACACTGGATTTGGAACAATTTACTGCCGTTGTTCTGCGCTGCGTCCTATTCTACAACGCGAAATCTGTACAGACAGGTTTTACCCGCACTCCCGCCATGATAGAATCCAACACGCCGCCACTGGCTGCAAGTATCTGGTCGTTCTGCGATACACAGGATGATTGCCCTGTGCATGAGGCCACAGACAAAAAGCTACTCTATACGCTGTTGCCCCGTGCCGAGGGGAAAATCACGCAGCGCGGTCTGGAAATTTTCGGCCTGCGTTTTTCAAACTGCACTTTTAAAAAGCGTTTTGTCGCTGCCGGTCTCGGTGGACGGGAAACTGTACAGGTTGCCTATGCGCCGGAATGTATGGATACCGTGTGGTTGTATGAAAACGGCACTTACTCGGCTTTTGACTTGGTGCAAAAATCCTATCTGGGCAAATCACTGGCGGAAATTGCAGACGCACAACAGCAGGAAAAAGTAGAACGTACCGACTGGAAAAAGCAGGAATTGCAGGCACAACTCGACCTCATGAGCGATATACAAGCCATTGCAGACCGCTCCGAACGTACAACGCCAGACCGCAGTAATATCAGCAAGCAGATACAGCGAAACCGCAGTACAGCCCGCAAACAAGAAAGCGTATCGCTGATGGATTTACTGACAGAGCAACAGGAGGACGATTTCGATGCACGCTGATTATATTGCAAATCCGCTCTACGACAATAATCCTTTTATTGAAGCCTTGCCTCCGATGCTGTCCGGCAAAGACTTGATTCATGCTTTGGCAGTCATCCCACCCTATAACGATAGTGACCGTGACCGCAGCACCGGGGAACGTTTGCAGCTGTTGTCCTCGCTATATGAGTTTTACCAGCCCCTATCCATGACGATTGACTTATACTGTGAAATCTACACTGCTATGCAGCATTGCTATGGGCAGTATTCAATCCACAGCGAAGCTGCCGCCATGCAGAACGGTTACTCGCTGATGCACGGCAATGCTCTTGCCGCATCCATCGGCGGCGGCAATTCTTTCTCTGTAGTCGGCGTGTCGGGTCTTGGCAAGTCAACCGCCTTGCAACGTGTATTATCGTTATATCCGCAGGTCATTGAGCACACTGAGTATCATGGGCAAAAGTTCTACTGCCACCAAATCCCGTACTTGGTTGTGCAGACCCCGCACGATGCGTCCATTAAAGCACTGATACTGGATATTTACCTGCAAATCGACAGTTTGATTGGAACTACCTATCAAAAAGATGCCCTATCGCGCAGGTTGAGCATTGATGTCCTTGTCAGTCAGCTTAATCAAATCGTGCGGGTCAATCATATTGGGCTACTGGTGATAGACGAGCTGCAGAACATTGCCTACCGCAAAAGCGATGGCGGTATACGTTTCTTAAATTTTCTCGTCCACCTTATCAACGGGGCAGGGGTAAGCGTCTGCATGGTCGGAACACCGCGCGTATTGCAGGTATTGCAGCAGGAGTTTCGCTCTGCACGGCGTACCACCGGGCTTGTCTATGACCGGCTGCCCAACGATAAGGAATTTTCGTTACTCCTGCACGGGCTATGGCATTACCAATACACACAGTATGCCACCGACCTGACACCCGAGCTTGCAAACTGGCTGTATCGCAAGACACAGGGCATCCCGGATATACTCTCCAAATTGCTGTATAATGCCCAAAAGCAAGCCATCCTTGACGGACGCGAAAAGCTGGACTTAGAGGTTTTTGAAAGTGCATTTATAAAAAATCTGGAGATGGTGTCAGAATACATAAGCGAGCTTTCCGCCAAGCCCATTGTTAAGCGGCAGGCAAAGACCACGCCGGAGGTATCTGTAGGTTCTGTAGCCCCCACCAAGATTGTTGGAAACGATATACGGGTGCTGCTCAAAAAAGCGAAAAAGTGCGGCGAATCACCTGTATCTGCTTATGCTGAGTATATCAAGGGCGAGGTAGCAATATGATTAGCTTCTTTCCCTCGCCGTACCCTGATGAACTATGGTACAGCGTCATTTGCCGCTACCATGTTCACAGTGGCAACTACTGTGCTAAGCACACCCTGCGGCAGCTATATGGGGACAATTTCTGTGCTCCCAGTCTAATGCTCTGCGGGCCTATAAATACGCTGTTGGCACAGCTTCCGCAAGGGTTCTTGTCTGCAAAGGATGTTGTAATGCAGCACACATTTTATCCCTATTACGCGCGGTTTTTCCCTACGCAGCGTAAGCGTTCCACCTATGCCTATGTTGTCAATGGCAATCCTTTAACCGTACATCGGATGGGCATTTCACAAGCCAACGGAAATCATTGCTCCGTAATGCGCTATTGCCCCGTCTGCTATCAAGAGGACTTGCAGTTGCATGGTGAGCCTTATTGGCATCGCAGCCACCAACTGCCGGATATGCAAATTTGCACCAAGCATCGCTGCTGGCTAGTCGATACCGATGTCGCATACAATAGCACACGACAGCAAGAACTATTTCCCGCATCATTCACTATGCAGCTAAAAAAGCAGTCAGCAGAACCCGTACCGGGCTGTCTGCTGGCGTTAGATTCATTATTGCATGATACTTTAGATTCAAGTTTTGATTATCGTGACGGCTCTGTTTACCACGCCGTCCTTGACTGCGCATTACGTTCCCGTGGCTGGCGCTCCCTGACCGGGGGACGTACATACGCCACCAAAATCGAAAATGCACTTTTAAACCTATATGGCAGTTATGTTCCTGCGACTGACATATCCGCAAAGCAGCTGCACGCCACACTATGCAACAAGTCCGTTGCGCCGCGATATGTTCTGCAACTTGCCGTTCTGCTGAGACTGACTCTCTATGACCTGCTGCACGCACCCGATGCCGTGCTAGACTATAAGGCCGAGATGAAAGAAATGTATCAATCAGGAGCCAGCATGTACCACATAGCGCAGCTGTACGGCACGGACGCAAAGACTGTGGCAAGATGGGTGAAACAGTAAGGGCAATGATTCTGTCGGCCATAGTTTATAATGGCAGCTGCATATCTATGCTGCTGCTTTTTCCTTATCTGCCTCCTTTCTTTTACTATTTTTACGTGCTTTTCTCTTCTCATCGTATTCCCTTTGAATCAAGATGAATTTATCCATCAGTACCTTTTCTTTACTACGATTTCCCTTGATTACCATTGATGGGTTAATCAGCCAAACGCCATCAAGTTGCATTGCCACAAACCCCTTATCCGCAAGGGAGTCCATCGCTCTCTGTACGGTGGCTTTCGAGCTATTGATATTTACTGCAATCTTTTTCATTGTTCCAACGTACATATTGTTACCGCTCTGCATTGCACATACCAGAAAATCCAGCACCAGTGATTCCTTTCCGCCCAGTCCGGAAACAACTCTAAAAAATGAATCATACACTTTAAAAAAATTCATTTTTACATTGCTTATGCTTTCTGGTGTCGAATATTCTCGCGGCAAAAATAACGGGTCATTGCCATCGCCATCCGTTATAAGTAAATCACTTAACGGGCGGTTAAGCAGAGTGTCATATTCCGACATTAGCCGTGCTTGCACATAAATGTCGCCTTTAACAAGCAGCCTTGGATTTATCATCCAAACTCTTTCATCCTCAGTCTTTGCCAGCATATCACTTTCCTGCATCTTTTTCACTGCATTACGTACTGTTACGACATCGCAATTCAATTTTCTTGCTATCGTTTTGTACGCCCCAACGAATTTATTTTTCGTCGGCTGTGTTTCCTGCAAGATGTATGCCAACACCTTGCTTTCCGCAGCAGAAAAGTTTGAAAGAAGTTCAAAGAACTTAGCATCGGCTTTCCAAAAGTGCTTTGTCCCGTATCCAGTGTTGTGACACTCGTGCTGGATTTTCTCAGCCACGCCAGTTTTAGCGTTTTTCAGAACAATCGTTTCAACATTTTGTTTCTTCATTACATTACTCCTTTGATACTTAAGGGGTGATTCCATGATACTTTTTGTTTCATTTCCATATATTTCCACGCAGAATATACGGCTATATATCGCTATATTTTTCAAGTCTTTCGTTCACAAATGCCAAGTCTCTCTTCTTATCTATTCAATGTTAATTCATTTCATGAAATATCATTGATAAAATAAGAAATGTCGCGGGAAACATACAGCCAACCCGCAGAATCTCTGCTGTCAGTTTGTTGCCTCTTATTTGCTCCTATATAAGTTCGCGCCTTGCGGGGGAAGATAGGAATAAATAAGAATCACCAGCAGAACTCTTATTGTCTCCTATGATTCCGCGCTCCGCGAGACAAATAGGAAACTATAAGTAATCTGCCGAAGTAGTAGTTACCGCTTTGTCTTGCCGTTCTGGCTTGCTGAATATGCTTACCTTACCACCAAAAGTTTGCGGCTTTCCCGTAACCATTCTACAGAGGGCAGGGCCTTCCTTTGGCCGAAGTGAAGCACTGCTTGCGGGAGAAGTTCAGACCGTCCCGTAAAGTTGCGGCAGTGGGTAAGTTCCTTTCGTTCTGGAGACTGAACGCCAAACTGCCGTAAGCGTTCTTCTCGGCAACGGAAGTTAGCGCCTTCCGGCAAGTTGAGCCTTGACATGTTGCAACCATTTTGCGATTGTCAGCCATCTTAGGGTTGCCGATGCTGCTTGTTATTTTGTTTTCAAGGTACAAAAAAAGGAGCCAGTACAAACGCTGCTTACACTATCCCCGTAGAGATAATGTCGCAATTTTCGTACTGGCTCCTTAGAGCTTTACCATTCAGTATGATTATTCAGTTTTAGATTAACGGACACCCAACAAGTCTTTATACACTTATCGAGTTTACATTTATATTATACCACAATTTTGCACAGAACGCAAGTGCGTTAAAAGAATTACACAAGCCCGAAGTATTTGTCAAAGAACGCTTGCAATTTTGCAATAATGCCATCCTTTTTGGCCGCTCGGTTGCCGCCGCCAAAGCGCGAGACCGGCGGCAGGATGCGGTCAACATCTGTGCCGGTAGTCTTTAATATGCCATCTCGGAAAGAGTTATCCACAAACTTGCGCGTTTCATCCGGCTTGAGCTTTTCCTCCGCGATAAGTGTATCAAGGTCGGTTTTCTTTTGCTCGGTGACGAACTTTATCCAGTCGTCATCTACCTTGGTGGCCGTATTGACGGTTGCGATAAAGTTTTCAATCAGGTCTTTCTTGCTGCGCAGCTGCATACTGGAGTCCACGGCCTTGCGGATGTCAACAAGGATTTCTTTATCCTCGCAGTTGCTATCGTGATACTTGGCAACCAGCATAAGGATATAGTCAATGTTGATTTCCACCTGACGAATAAGTTCCATCTCAAAGACTATATCGTCATTGATGACTTCCTTATCCGGCTTTGGTGACCGCAGCTGTTGGTACAGGTCAATATAGTTGCTCTGGTAGTCCTGCATATCGCGCGGGGAGAGCAGTTCATTGCCCGCAAAGTCGTCAAACGAGGTAAGGATATTTCGCAGCCGCAGGATTGCGCCAAACAGCGCAATAAAGTCCTTTTGGTTTTGTTCTCCAACAATGGGCTGACCCAGCGGGAACTTTGCTTGCAGCTTGGCAATCAGGTCTTCGTAGCCGTCGTGGTGTTTGCCGTCCTCGTCATAGCCATCGTAATAGGCTTTATAGTTTTTCAGCAGAACGATACTGCCCGCATTGCGGTCACCAAACAGGGCAATGGCTTTGTTGGTTTCTTCCTCCAGATTGCGGAAACAGACAATATTGCCGTATGTCTTTACGGAGTTCAGGATGCGGTTCGTGCGCGAGAACGCTTGTATCAAGCCGTGCATGACGAGGTTTTTATCCACCCAGAGCGTATTTAGCGTGGTAGCGTCAAAGCCCGTCAGGAACATATTTACGACAATCAGGATGTCAACCTCGCGGTTTTTCATGCGCAGGGAAAGGTCTTTATAATAGTTCTGGAATCTGTCGGCAGAGGTATCGTAATGCGTTTTGAAAAGTGCATTATAATCCTTGATTGCAGACTCCAAAAAGTCGCGCGAGCTTGCATCAAGCTGGCTGGTATCATCGGAATTTTCCTCGCCCAGCATGCCGTTTGCATCTTCCACGTCCTCGTTGGGGGCGTAGCTGAAAATCGTTGCCACGCGCAGGCGCTTTGCTTCGGGCAAGTCCTGCATCTGGCGCTTAAATTCCAGATAATACGCCTTTGCCATTGCAATCGAGCTGACCGCAAAGATGGAGTTAAAGCCCGACAGACGTACACTGTCCTTGACTTCTGCGACCTGCCCGCGTGTTTTATCGGTTGCCACTGCCTCAATATTGCGCAGCGCACGGAAAGAATACGTTTTACCGTTGCGTTTTGTTTTCTGGTCAAAATGCTCTAAGATGTATTTGACGATTTCTTTTACGCGGCGCGGGTCGGCAAGTGCTTTTTCGGTGTCGATGGCCTTGACCTGCTTATCGCCGATGCCTGCTTTGCGGTTGACCGTATCCACATAGTCGATACGGAACGGCAGAACGTTGTTATCGTTGATAGCGTCAACAATCGTATAGGTATGCAGCGGCAAGACTTTCTTGCCGTTGGCATCAGGCTCACCGCCAAACGCCTGCGGAGTGGTTTTCAGCGTAGGTTTGCCGCGCGTACTGGCGTTGGCCGCAAAAATCGGCGTGCCTGTAAAGCCAAACAGGTGGTAGTTCTTAAAATATTTTGTGATGTCCTCGTGCATATCGCCAAACTGGCTGCGATGGCACTCATCAAAAATCAAGACAACATGCTTTTGGAAAATCTCATGTCCCTTATTGCGGGCAACAAACAACGCCAGCTTTTGAATCGTTGTAATGATGATTTTATAAGTATGTGGGTTGCCTTTGGCATCCCGGTCTTCCAGCTGGCGTTGCAGCACCTGCGTGGAGGTGTTGCCGTTGGCCGCGCCTTTTTCAAAGCGGTCATATTCTTTCATGGTCTGGTAGTCCAAATCCTTGCGGTCTACCACGAACAAAACCTTATCAATATAGGGGAGGTTGGACGCCAGCTGCGCCGTTTTGAAGGAAGTCAGCGTTTTGCCGCTGCCTGTTGTGTGCCAAATGTACCCGCCTGCCGCCAGTGTTCCCGTCTGCTTATAGTTGGTCGAAACCTCAATGCGGGACAAAATACGCTCGGTTGCCGCAATCTGGTATGGACGCATCACCAGCAGCAGGTCTTCGGACGTAAAGACGCAATACTTCGTCAGGATGTTCAGCAGCGTATGGCGGGCAAAAAATGTGCGGGTAAAGTCCACCAAGTCAGGAATGACGCGGTTTTTCCCATCCGCCCAAAAGGACGTAAATTCAAAGCTGTTGCTTGTCTTTTTGCTGCTCTTTCGGGTCGTTCCGGCGCTTTCTTTAATGTGGCTGTCGCGGGTCGTATTGGAGTAGTATTTCGTGTTCGTGCCGTTGGAGATAACGAAAATCTGTACATACTCATACAGACCGCTACCAGCCCAAAAGCTGTCCCGCTGGTAACGGTTGATTTGGTTGAACGCCTCTTTGATGGGCACACCGCGCCGCTTTAGCTCCACATGAACCAGCGGCAGACCGTTTACCAGAATCGTGACATCATAGCGGTTATCATAGTTGCCGCCGTTCTCCGCATACTGGTTAATGACCTGCAAGCGGTTGTTGTGGATGTTCTTTTTATCCAGCAATGTGATATTGACCGTAGAGCCGTCCTCGCGGGTCAGGTTCTGAATGTTGTCCTCTTGGATGCGGCGGGTCTTTTCTTTAATGCCATCGTTCGCGTTGGCGATTTTATCCTTAAAGAAGTTATCCCATTCCTTATCCGTAAAGGTATAATTGTTCAGAATCTCCAGCTGGCGGCGCAGGTTTGCCACAAGGTCAGCGTTCTCATGGATAGGGAGGTAGGCATAGCCTTGCTCCTCCAGCATTCTGATAAACGCCTGCTCCAGCGCGGCCTCGCTTTGGTAAGCGTCAGAACGTTTGCTTTGCGGTTCGTATTCTGTTACAACGGTACTTTCGTTGCTGGCAGCAACTACATTGTAAGTGCTCATGCTTTATCTTCCTCAATTTGGCTTTTGGCATTGTCTTGCTCTGCAAAGAACAAAATGCCATCGACAAGTAACAATGCCTTTAAGAAATCCATTCTTGTATATGTCCGATGCGTTCTTCCATGCTGTAGCCAATTTCTGTTCAATAGGTCTTCCTCTTTTTCTGTAAATGGTTTCCCATTAAACATCGTTCCGGTTACTGCGTTCAGCCCCGTATAAACACACCAAAACTTTCTGTCTAATCCCGTTAGTTCCTCATTATTTGAAATACGTTCTTCAATTTTCTTTATTCGTTTTTCATAGTTAACGCATCCCTGCATATCCGATGCGTCCGCAAGTATGCCATCCGCCAAGGAAAAAAGCCCTGTACACGCAAGTTGATAATGCTCTTGCTGAAACGCTGCAATGATTTCTTCGTAGAATCTTTGATACATTTCCATTCCATCATGCTGCTTAAGTGTTTCAATTAGCGGAGAAATATGTCCGCCTTCATAGTAGTACCTATCAACCGCCTGTACAATATCAGGTTCCTCACAAAATTTATGCGCCAATTCTAACGTGAAATCATCTGTAAATACAATTTGCGCATTTGCCATTTTATCTACCGCTTCTGCCCAAAGCGCAAATTTTCCGAATATTTTTCCAATTTCAATCAAGCTCGGAAGAACTTGGGCAACTGTTTCTCTAAGACTTGAAACAGCGTCAGCGAAAGCCTTGAGTCCTGTATAAAGTCCATCTATGTTTATGCCATCATCATTCACAATTATCCAGCTCCTTAAAAGCTAACAGTTTGTCCCGATAGTATTCGTATTGCTTTTGCCGTGCTTCGATTTCGGCAGGCAGACCCTTGGTGAGGTCGTTGCAGAGGGTGTCAAAGCGGTCAAGGATGGCTACAATATCGGATTGCTTTTCTAATGATGGGATTGGTAATTCAAGTTCTCGTACAATATCTGCATTTAGATTTTGTACTGCTCCTCCAAAAGAGGCTTTTTTCTTCATCTCTTGCTGAATTTCATTCGAGTTTAGCAGATGATACAGGTAATCCGGCAAGAGCCAGTTTTCATAATCGCTTATTGCTAACCAACCGTCATGAATACAGCCGTCTATTTTCAATATATACGGTCTGCCAAAACTCATCGAATTGGAGAGTATAAAGTCACCTTTTTTGACGTATCTGGATTTTTCAGCGCCCCCTTTTGTTATCTTCTCTGCTGTACTTACGATATATTTTGTGTTTGGCTTAACATCGCCAATTTTTATCCAACAAACGCCATCCTTATCCGTAGTGATATAGCTTCGTATCGGTCTTGGCGATGCACCTCTAACGATAGTTGCAATCTCTCCGAAAGGCAAGGCAACATAGCCAAACACATACTGCAAAAGCTTAATTAGGCTCTGTCTGTCTGTCTGTCTGTCTGTCTGTCTGTCTGTCTGTCTGTCTGTCAAGATTATGTCGTCAGCCGCAGCAAACGTCAAGAGCATATCCCGGTAATATTCATACTGTTTTTTACGGGCTTCAATTTCAGCTGGCAGACCAATGTTCAAGTCAGAACAGATGGCATCGAAGTTATCCAAAACATTCACGATTTTATTTTGCACTTCTATCGGGGGAATAGGTACTTGCAGACTTCTTACAAAAGATAATGTTGCCATCGCAAGTTTTGAACTCTGTGTGAGCTTTAGAAACTGTGGATACAGTGTGGTACACGCATAATATACATACGAAGGATTCAAATTTTCTACATCTTTAGGATAGATTCCTGCAATATTTTGATTTATCGCCGCCTCAAAAGGCAAATACGCAACTTTACCAATCGTCGCTCCTACAAGTGCAATTAGTGTTGTATCTGGTTTCATTAACTTAGCAGACGATTCATTTAGCCCTTTTTCCGTAATATAGTCAGTAATCTCATTCACGCACTTCTGACTCTTGCAAACTGTTGAACCCAGCCATTTGATTGTGCCGTTTTTCCAGTAATCGGAGTCTTTCTTTGATGGTGTTCCGCCAGAAACGACCTTGCAGACGTCCCCAAGCGTTCTCCACTTTGTTTCAAATGTCCCCCCCCCCTGTGGACACCGAAAGTCAAAAGCGTATCGCGGTAATATTCATACTGCTTTTTGCGTGCTGTAAGCTCTGCTGTAAGCTCCGCTGTAAGCTCCGCTGTAAGCTCCGCTGTAAGCTCCGCGAAATTGTCAAGTATCCTGACAATTTCGCGTTGGACTGGCAGCGGTGGAACGGGCATCGTAACTTCTTCCAACTTCTGCGGGGTCAGGTCTATAACCTTTGTTCCTTTCGCTATGCGCTTCTTCTGGGTAAAGAAGTCATTTGTCTGGAACCAATATGCAACATATTTCGGGTCTTGATTGTGCCTGAAAATAGCTGCATGAGCGCCCGTCACAATCTGCTCATCACCAAGCCAGACAACGCACTTGCCTACATCTTCTACATTTTCGCTCGTAACTGCAATAACCAAATCGCCCTTATTTACTTTTTGCAGCTTTTCAGCCAGTTCAGGGGATACAATTTCAAGATTTACAAGCCGAAGCATGAAGCCCCGGATTTGGAAGATGATTACTGCGAATATGAGGACGGGGAGCTGGAGGAGATCTCAGAGGAACCCGATGACGAAGATACCCCGCCATGGGAGGAAGATACGGAGGAATGAGAATGAATTTTAC
>OLRT01002189.1_pt1 | contig 12528 bp, 8 predicted proteins | sample 1672021 | NCBI WGS metagenome assembly OLRT01 (sample SAMEA3136637, study PRJEB25190) | human gut metagenome | reverse complement strand
CTTTTTTGGAACCGAAGATCTTTGTCCACTGCATAGTGAACATTCCGACTGTACCACCACCAAGGATTGCAACATATTCGCCACCATGATAATCATTCTGGAATACACCGTGAATTGCTACTGTTGCAGGTTCAAACATAGCGCCTTGTTCATATGGAACTGTCTTGTCAAAGGGTACTGCATTCTGCTCCGGAACTACAACATAATCTGCATTGCTGCCCTGCTGCCTGGATCCAATGAAGCTGTAATGTTTACAGAGTGAGAAATTGCCCTGCTGACAATCGTCACATTTCATGCACGGAAGAAGTGGAGCACCGGATACACGATCCCCAACTTTAACTTTGGTTACGCCTTCGCCAACTTCTACCACATCACCGGAAAATTCATGTCCCAGAACAATTGGATAAAAATGAACTCCGTGATTGAGAACACGAGGAATGTCAGAACCACAGATACCAGAGTATCTGACTTTGATTTTTACAGTTCCTTTGGTTACTTTTGGTTCTTCGACTTCCTGATACTGTACGTCTTCATTTGCAACTACTACTGCTGCTTTCATAATATATATCTCCTTTCGCAAAGGAGGGAAACGCCCTCCCAGCTTTTATTTAGCAATCATCATATGTTCCAGAGACTTGTAAAGTTCAAGGTAAGTCTCATATGTTTTATCGTAAATTCTTTTATTTTCCGGGTTTGATTCGTGGCGACGGGTCTCTTTGACGGTGAGTGAAACTGCTTCGTCATAGTCTTTGTAGAAGCCTACTCCGACTCCGGCGAGGAGTGCTGCTCCAAGTGTTGTTGCTGTGTCGGATGCCGGTACGACGATTGGCTTTCCTGTGATATCGGATTTGATCTGTGTCCAGAGCAGGGAATTTGCCGAACCTCCCATCGCTCTTAAGACTTCTGCCTCTGCCCCGGCTTCTTCAGCAACTTCAAGATTGTGTCTCAGAGAAAGTGCCACGCCTTCCATACATGCACGGACCATATGCCCCTTGGTCTTTGAAAAGTCCAGTCCATAGAAAACCCCTTTTGCGTATGGATTCCAGATCGGAGAACGTTCCCCTGACATATATGGAAGAAATACCATACCGTCACAGCCTGGTGCAACTTTTTCTGCAATCTCATTGAGCTGATTCAGTGAAGAAACTCCTGTCTGCTCCTTCATTATCCGCTCATAATCTGCGAATTCGCGCTCAAACCAGCGCATCACTCCGCCGCCTCCGGTGGTTCCTCCCTGAAGGAGCCATTTGCCAGGGACAACATGATAACTCAGGATCAGTCTCGGATCAGCTTTATATTCATCTGTACAGATGCTCATTCCGCCTGCCTGACCGCCCTGTTCCTGGGTCTCACCAGAATGGATCACACCTGCGCCAAGTGTTCCACAGGCTGCATCAAGCCCACCGGCAACTACCGGCGTCCCCTCTGCAAGGCCACACTCTGCGGCAGCCTTTCCAGTAACTGTGCCAACCACATGATCACAGTCACATATCTCCGGAAGAAATTCCATCGGGATACCCAGACATTCACACATCTTTTCATCCCAACAGCCCTTACGCATATCAAAGCAGTGCAGTCCATATCCCTGTGACACATCCTGGGTGACCGCATCTGTCAGCTTATATGCAATATAGCTGTTTGACTGAAGAATCTTGTCGATCTTTGCATAAATCTCTGGAAGATTTTCCTTGTACCAGAGGATCTTTGCAGTTGAATAAGACGGCTGAAGCGAATTTCCTGCAACTTCAAAAATCTTGTCTGCACCAATCTCCTGATTCAGTCTGTCGCAGATTGACTGCGCTCTGGTATCCATCCAGATTGGTGTATTTGTCAGCACTTTTCCTTCTTTATCAATTGCGATTGCTGACCAGCTCTGTCCATCAATTCCAATACCGGCAATTTCATCCGGCCTGATATCTGCCTTCCGTATCGTTTCTTTTGTTGCCAGACAGACGGCATCCCACCATTCTTCCGGATTCTGTTCTGCCCAGCCTTCATGCGGATAATATACCGGATAGTCTCCATTGGCTGCTGCAAGGACTTTTCCGTTTCTGTCAAAGACAGCAACCTTGCAGGCGCTCGTTCCGATATCAATTCCCAATAAATATGATTTCATCATTTTGCGCTCCCATTTTGTAAAAACCGTTGTAACTGTTCAATCCCCTCATCGTTGCTAACCTTTATTGTTTATCCAGAAAACTGACGGACTTTCCTTCAATAATCTCTGTCTGAAGTTTTTCCATGAAAGGCTCTTCAGTTTCTTTCTCTTTCTTTTCAAGATGCTCCAGCATGATTCTTGCAACCTCTCTGGCAATCCTGTCCGTAGGCTGTGATACAATCGTAAGCTTCGGACGACACGCCCTTGCAAACTGAAGATTATCAAACCCGATCACTGAAAGCTCATCCGGAATCTGTATTCCCAATTCGTTGACTTCGATCATTGCGCCCATCGTCATTTCATAGTTAGTCACAAAAACTGCTGTCATATCCGGATTGTTCCGTACAAGTTCTTCCAGACCTCTGACACCGCCCTGAATTGTATAATCTCCGTGACAGATCAAAGAATCCTTTATTGGAATGCCGGCATTTTCAAGAGCCGTGCAATATCCTGTCAGACGTTCCTCTGCTGTGAAAATCCCACTGGGACCACCTATGATTCCAATATTTCTGTGTCCTTTTTCTATAAAAAGCTGCACCGCTTCCTCAGCGGCTTTTTTGTTGTCAACCAGAACACTATCGCATGAAATTCCCTGAATCTTACGGTCAATCAGCACGATTGGCTTGCCTGTCTTCTGGAATCTCTTTAAATGTACTCCTGTTTCATCTACCGGCATATTGATGATTCCATCCACCCGACGGCGAATAAGAAATTCTACTGCTTCCTGCTCCAGTTTTTTATCTGTACGACAATCGCAGACAATTGTTGCATAGCCATGACTTCTGAGGATATCCTCCATCCCCGTTATGATCTCAGCACAGAATATATTATTCAACTCCGGGATCACAACACCGATGGTCTTTGTTGCATTGGTCTTCAGTCCTCTGGCAACTTCATTAACCTCATAGTGTAATTCCTCAATGGCTTCTTCAATCTTTATTCTGTTTTTTTCTCTGACATTTCCCCCGTTAAAATAAGAAGAAATCGTAGCCAGACCAAGTCCTGTCCGTCTGGCTATGTCTTTCATCGTTGCTGCCATTTTTATCTCTCTGCCTTACCGTCACATCCGCAGACTTTCATTCTTGCCATAACAAGTTCTTTCACTGCTGCGATTGCAGTCTTTCCATATGCCTTCGGATCGATCGTATCTGGTTTTTCTGTAAGAAGTTCTTTGACTGCCTTGGAATAAGCTGCACGAAGTTCAGTAGCAAAATTCACTTTGCAGATACCACGTTTTACACAGTCCATAACATCCTCATCACTTAAACCGGATGCACCATGAAGTACAAGCGGAATATCTACAACTTTACGAATCTCGCTAAGACGTTCTTTATCGAGTACCGGTGTTCCTACATAGAAACCATGTGCAGTTCCGATTGCAACAGCCAGAGAAGTAACTCCTGTACGTTCAACAAACTCTTTTGCTTCCTGCGGATCTGTATTGGTATCTGCTTCAGCCTCCAGATCATCCTCTTTGCCGCCAACTTTACCAAGTTCTGCTTCACAAGGAATGTTCAGAGCTCTTGCAACATCAGCCACACGTTTTGTCTCTGCAATATTTTCTTCAAAATCCAGTTTTGATCCATCTATCATGACAGAAGTATAACCTGCATGCATCGCCTGCATGGCAAGTTCAAAGCTGCTGCCATGATCCAGATGAAGGCATACCGGAACAGATGCTTTTGCAGCCTCAGCTGCGACGATTGCTGCGTATGTTTCGACTGTTCCGTATTTGATGGTAGATGGTGTTGTCTGGATCATAACTGGCGCTTTGAGTTCTTCAGCCGCTTGGATGATAGCTTTGACCATCTCCATATTCTCCGCATTAAATGCACCTACTGCGTAACCGCCTTCCTGAGCTTTTGACAGCATTTCTTTTGATGTAACAAGTGGCATAATGATTTTCCTCCTCATAATGTATATTTATTTTTTGTTTTAAATCGCAATACCTCAGGAAACCATTTTCAAAACCGAAACGTTTCCGTTTGACTCAATCATACCTCTCCTCACTTCTTCTGTCAATCGCAAAATTTCACATCTGATATTTTTCGTCTCATCCACCGCAGTGTAAAATTTTCATCTTTTATCGGAAAATATTCTCTTGAAAAGTAGTCGGAATACAGGTACATTCATTATATACGAGCTGTCTCAGAGTAAGACAAGACATCATTCAGTAAAATTAATAAACGGAGGCATAAAGATATGTTAAAAGGAATTCCTGAAATTTTATCACCAGAATTATTAAAAGTATTATGCGAAATGGGACACAGTGATCGTCTCGTTATCGCAGATGGTAACTTCCCTGTAGAATCCATGGGTAAAAATGCTATCACAATCCGCTGCGACGGACATGGTGTTCCGGAAATTCTGGATGCAATCCTGAAAGTTTTCCCTCTGGATACTTATGTAGAGCATCCGGTAAACCTGATGGAAGTAATGCCTGGAGATACAGTAGAAACACCAATCTGGGATACATATAAAGAAATCATCCGTAAACATGATGACAGAGGAGATGCAGTTGTAGGAAACATTGAGCGTTTTGCTTTCTATGATGAAGCAAAAACAGCTTACTGTATCATTTCCACAAGCGAAAAAGCTCTGTATGCAAACGTTATGCTGCAGAAAGGTGTTGTTATCAACAACTAATTTTGGCCGTCTTTTTTTCCTAAGTTGCCCTGGGGATTCCTGTAATCTCCGGGGCACTTTTATTTTGATTGAAAGAAAACCTTACGACTTTGCAATTTTCTATCTATGTGCTATGATAACATTAATATTCGATGTACTAGTTCCACAGGCTCTTATACTAACTTATCATAAAAGGAGGACTTCATGAATTATCATAAAACACACCGAAAAAAACAGTTTCTGGCAATGTTTCTGACAGGATCCCTCATGTTATCCGGTATTCCGGTTTATGCCGCTCAGGATACGGATATGGACTTATCTGTTGACACGACTGAGTCCGATGATGATTTTTCAGTTTCTTCATCCGACGACACTAATCTCACCGTTGACTTTGATGATCCTGAAACTGCTCCGGATACATTTGAAATTCCTGATTCCAATTCAGATACTCTTACAGATTTTTCCTCAGAAAATAATGACGCTCTGTTTTCTTCCGGAACAGATTCTGACTCTGATACTGAACCCGACTACATTCTTGGCCGTCCTATGACCGAAGAAGAACGACAGGCTCAACTGGCACCACTTCAGAACCTTGTATCATTTTCACCTGAACCGGAAGTAAACAGTGATCTGGAGATTTCTTCTTATGCATTGTATCCGGATACCTACGATGCCCGTTCCGATGGTCTGGTCACCTCTGTCAAAGATCAGAGCACACTCAATTTATGCTGGGCATTCAGTCTCGCTTCAAACTTTGAGACTTCACTTCTGAACCGCGGTCTTGGTACATGGGATCTGTCAGAAGAACATCTTGCATATTTCTGGGCTCATCGTGTAAATGATCCTCTTGGAAATACACCAGACGATAACATTCTTCGTCTGACAAATAACAGCTTTCCTCAAAATGACTATCATTCCTCCGGAAACGGACGTGTGGCTTCCTTCTTTCTCAGTACCTGGTCTGGCATGAGCACTGAAGAAAAGGTTCCTCTGAATTACTCTGCTGTCACCTGGCCTGACAGTCTGGCCTATAATACAGATGTATATATGCAGGATGCTGTTTTCTCAGCATATGATGTAGAGCGTACCAAAGCTTTATTGGAGGAATATCATTCCGTAGCTGCAATGATCTATATGGATCTGAACGGAACCTATTACAATGCAGATACTGCAGCAGCCTCCTATCCCAGATCTGGTAGTGTTAACCATGCTGTAACTATCGTTGGCTGGGATGATAATTACAAAAAAGAAAACTTTACTGATTATTCCAATGTACAAAACAATGGGGCCTGGATTGTCAAAAACAGCTATGGTACAAACTGGGGTGATAATGGATATTTCTATCTTTCATATGAAGATCAGTCCATCGCCAATCTTGTCTGCAACACAGCTGTAACCCAACCTGCTTATGCTAATAATTATTTTTATGACGGTGCATGTGTCGGAACCATCTCCTTCCCTGCCAGCAAACCAAAATCAGGTTATTACTATGTTTCCAATGTTTTCAAAACAACTGCTGACACTGAAAAGGATGAAGCGCTTGGCGAGATTGTGACTGCTGTTCCGCAGGACAATACAACCTTTGAAATCCAGATTTATACAAATCTGAAGAATTCCTCCGATCCGACAAGTGGAACTCCGGCTTATGCAGAACCATTCATCTACACCCAGCCATTTGCCGGTATTCATACAATTCAACTGGAGACCCCTGTAATCATACCTCAAAATACACTGTACTCCGTTGTCTTGAAAGTACCTGACGGCTCGCAGAAATACTATGCCGAAAAATCCACCTATTCCAATCCACAAAATCCTGATGAATCATGGTTTCAGGCAATTGCCGGCATTAGCCCGAATCAGAGTTTTTATTCTACAACTGGAAACAGCTGGACCGATCCGGGAAATACAAGTTCCGGATTCAGCTTTTCCATCAAAGCCCATACCAGGACTCTGACAACTACTACGACTCCGACACCTACCGCGACCCCGACACCTACCGCGACTCCGACACCTACCGCGACTCCGACACCAGTCAGCTATCGTATCAGCTATAACAAAAATATCGGCACTGGAGTTGGAAATATGCCTTCCTCAGTATCTGTCACTCAAAACCGCTCCATCAAAATCGGAAATGCACCCTACTGTAATTCCAGATTTTTTACCGGATGGAACACTCGCGCAGACGGCAGAGGAAGCAGCTACTCTCCTGGACAGAAGATACAGCCTGACAAAAATCTGACACTTTATGCACAGTGGACTTCCAGCTACATCTCCTCTGCAAAACTGAAATATCGTGTCACAGGAAAATACAATGTCACATGTTACGGAACAAGTAATAATAAGATTACTAAAATCAGCATTCCTGCAACAATCCGCTGCAAAGGAATCACCTACCAGGTTACTTCTGTTTCTGCCAATGCTTTTAAGAACAAAACCAGACTGACTACAGTTTTTATTGGAAACAATGTTTCTGTAATCGGTAAAAGTTCCTTTTTTAATTGCAAAAAATTAAAGAAAGTAACCATCGGAACTGGTTTGACAACAATAGAAGCCTATGCATTCCGCGGTGTAAAAAAAGGATGTACCATTACGATCCAGAGTCTGCGGCTCAGAAAAGTCGCTTCCAGGATTGACAAATCAGTACATCAAATGACAGTGCGCGTTCCTCGTAGAAAATATTCTGCATACAAAAAGCTTCTGCGCAAAAAATCCAAATCTGTCATCATTAAAAAGTTCTAAAAAAAGTCATGACCAGCACATGGAATAAACGTGTTGGTCATGACTTTTCTAATCTTATTCTATTTTATTCTGCCTGTTTCAGTTCTTCCAGAATCTGTGCTGTCAGCTCTTTTCTGTTTGTTTTGAAGTGGAAATAAGGTCTTTCTGTAATTACTCTGATTTCTACCGGATATTCGTGTTCTTCCAGTGTATCCTTTAACAGTTCTGACACTTCCTCTAATGTCTTTGTTCCATCAAGAATTACAAACAGATACGGACGGAAATATCCTTCATGCTCCAGATCCGGTACAACACAGAAGAAGCCATCCTGTACGCCAGGAGTTCTTACAGTCTTTGTTTCCATTCTCATTATATGAAGTGGTTTATCTCCGTAACACTTGATATCTCCACGTCCAAGAATGTGAACGATTCCCTGCTCAGTAATATATGCCTCATCACCTGTATGTAACCATGTGTTTCCATCCGGATGTTCTACAAGAGTTTTCTCAGTCATCTCTTCGCCTCTCCATCCTGAATAATGAAGCATCATAGATGGTCCCATCATGCAAAGTTCTCCGGATTCACCGTAATTCAGTTCATTCAGATCTTTATCAAATACGGCCAGTACAGTTGCCGGCATTGGCATACCTACGCATCCATCTTCCAATGGAAACATCGGATTTGGCAGTGTAAAGTTTGAACAACCTTCGCTCTGGCCATATCCTGCGCTAAATTTTGCTTTTACGTTGTGTTTGTGGAAGAATGCCTCTACCTCTGCATATTTACGGTCATTCATAGCTTCTGCGCCCGCACCGATGGTTCTCAGATGAGACATATCGTAATCTTCCGGAATTCTTTTACTTTCCATTAACACATCACAGTAGAGCGGAATCAATGCCCAGAAGTTTGGTTTACGATCCATAAACTCAACATCAATTTCCTCTAACGGACAGAATGGGTCAAGCGATACCATTAATCCTGTAGAAAGTGGGAAAATTGTCATTGAAACGGTTACCGCGATCAATGCCGGAGGAAGAATCGGTGTCCACCAGACTTCCTGTACCTCTGCCGGTGGAATAAAGATAGACATCTGGTATGCAATTGCTACTACATTCGCTGAAGAATGAATTACAAGTTTGGAAATTCCTGTAGAACCGCTTGTATATGCTCCAAATACAGCTCTCTTAGGATCTACCGGTGCCAGATATTCTCCCTCGAAATTTCTTCCCAGATTCATAAACTCCTGCCAGCTTATATCATTCTCAGCAGTTTCAGTCTCTGCAGCACAACGGGATTCAATCTCTTTTAAGACATAATCTTTCATCTGGCTTTTATCTGCATACTCAAAAGGTGACACCTTGATCATTCGGGTCATCGGAGTTGTTTCACGGAATAACTCTTCATCTTCCTTTGATATATAATCCATTGCAAATACAGTATCAGTTCTGCTCTTGCGGATTGCGTAACAAAGCTCTTCCGGTTCATCATCACGACAGATAATCGCTACACCAACTCTTTCTGCTGCCAAAAGAAGAATATACTGTGCCGGTGTGGACACCATGAAGGATGGGACTCTGTCTCCTTCTTCAAAACCGAGAGCTTTCAGTGCTCTTGCGGCAATATCAACTTCTTCCCATAACTGTTTCCATGTGATTTTATTCCCATAATATTCAAATGCTATTTTGTTTTCATCTGGGTTTTTCATTTTTAAAAATGATTCAATTGTAATTTTCGGTACATCCAGATTTCTAAGTCCTTCCGGATAAAAATTGAGCCACGGTTTATCGATACTTGCTTTACCTGTAAAATTCATCTTTTTCTTCCCTTCTTCATTTGTTTATCAACGTGCTATATTTTATCACAGCCCCTTTCAAATAACAATTTCTGAAAATCGGAATTTTATTGAATCAAAACATGAATCAAGTTCTTCCTGTTTTGATTCAAAACAAACAAAAAATACCAGATAACTATTCTTATGTTCTTGCAATCTGAACCACACTGTTCTAAACTACTATTATACTATAAATTTCTTTATGCCAGATTCATATTTAAAGATATAGGGAAGGAGAAATATTACAGATGTATATTCTGTAATATAAAAGAAGTGTATGAAAGATAAAAACCGTTTCAGCGTTCTACTGGAACATCTTATGTCTGTTGCTGATTTAAAGAACAGCGTCCTTGCAAGAGCCGTTCAATATGATGATTCTTATATCAGTAAATGGATCAGCGGCAAGTTGCTGCCCACCGAAAAAAATCATGAAAACATTCTTATGTCTATCAGCCATTGCATTGTAGAAGCTCTTTCGGAAGACAGCACAACCCAATTACTCCAGGAATACCAGTTACAGAATACCGAAGATCTTGTATCTGCCATTTATGACAACCTCGAATCTGAATATGCCTATGTTAAAGAATTACAGTCTACTACCGGTACAAAAGTCGCCCCCAAGATTTCTTATTATCCAGAACTCACATTAGATCAGTTTATTTTTAAAATGAAACATCCCTCTCTTCGAAAGGTTAATTCCCTGAATGTGTATGCGATTGTTGATATTCTGAGTGTTGATCCAAATTATCAATTCCTGATTGCAGAACTCAACAGTGTTCACGGAGGAAGAGATCTTGTTTTTCCCGGTGTTCATTTTTCACTTTTTATTGATCTGGAATCAGCGACTTCCAATGCAACTTATACCGCCTGTTTTCTGATGAATGTAATAACCCATCTGTCCAACATTGATTTTACTCTTTATTGTGGAATGCAAGCTCAACGCAAACTTATTTTTGCAATAAAAGATACTTACGCTATTTCCGGGATGCTGGTAGACAGTAGTCATTGTCTTGGTGTTTCTACCATTGAGGATTGTGAGCTTACTAACGAACTCTATCATAAAATTCGACTTCTTTGTAACAAGGAAACCTTATTGCTGCGAAAAACAACGATTCCCGAAATGATTCAGCATTTTGAATATGAACAATCGTTAATTTCCCAGAATCAATACTGTCTTCTCGGGCATCTTACAGAACATTTTCTTCCAGAAGACCTGTATATGGAACTTCTTGATGAATATTGTCAGAATAACCCCGATATCCAACTGACAGATATGAAAAAGCTGAATCAACTGACTCAACGTATATTGGAAAGCACACCAATTCGTCTCATTATTTATGATTCTGTATTAAAAGATTTCACAGTTACTGGAGAGCTTGATTTCTTTGGTATCAAAATGTCGTTGAATGTATCTCAACGATTACGTTGCCTTAAAAATCTGGAATACATGATAACTGATCTCGAACTGCTGAATGTATGTATCCTGCCTGAAGGTGCTCTTTCTGATCATCAGCATATCGCGCATCCGACACTTTTTATGTCAGATTCCATATGCTACTTACGTTTAAAAAGACTTGCTCCGGAATACAACATCTGCATTCCAAATAAAATCGCTCTGAATCGCATATTTGAAGAATTTTTTAAGGATATCTGGAGTTCATACATTAATCATGATAATTACCGTAATGTATTATCTACACTCCAGCATGCAATTCAAACAATTGAAATTATGATTGAAATTAACGCAAAATAACCTCTTGTCTAATATCAAAATATTACCTAATTATGTCCTATAAAGTGTAAAAAACAGGAGTTCCTGTCTTTCAGGAGCTCCTGTCTTTGTGATATCTTTTTTCCTGTTATTTTCTATTATTTCTTTTTATTGTGATAAATCAGCAGCCCCGCTACGGCAAGTGCCGCAATCACTGCAATCCATGTAAATGGGCTCTGATACCATTTTTTTCCGGCTATCTTTACATTCTGTCCGGAGGCCTGCTTACTGTCCTTCGTGACAGGTGTTTCTGTTGGTGCTGGCGTTTCTGTTGCTGCTGCAGTTTCTGCTGGTACAGGCGTTTCTGTTGGGGCAGGTGTTTCCGTTGCTGTCACTGCTTCTGTTGGGGCAGGCGTTTCTGTTGCTGCTGCTTCTGTCACTGTAGGTGTTATACTCAATTCTGCGGCAGGTGTTTCCTCTGATATTGCATTTCCAGACCCGTCTGCTGCCAGTGCATCAGTGTTTGCATCTGTTGTTTCCGGATGTTCCTTTCGCCATTCTTCTGTCTTCTCCAAATCCATCCAGCCTTCTTTCCCGTCAACTGTAGTTACACCCCAGTAACTACCATCTACAAGTTCTGCATCCTGCGTAATATGAAGTGTTTCTCCATTTTCAATATCACGTACTCCAGGTACTTCTCCATATTTTGTTCCAGGTCCCTGATAAAGCTTTTGCGAACCTTCCTCTGCGTATGCTTTCACATCGTAGTCTGCATTATAATTCACATGGTCTCTGCCAGCTATATAAAGCTCAGAATCAATTGCTTCCTTACGTGAGACAGCAGGACGGCACTCATCAAGCGAGACATAGCCATACATTCCATGAAACTCTGTATAGCCCCAAGTACGGTTGTTCTCTGTATCTTCCACTTCACCTTCTATATGAAGTGCTGTTCCGTTCGGAATCTGTTCATCATTCAACCTGGTTGAATCAAAATCAGGCTGAGCGTAAATATCAATTCCTCCGTCTTTTGATTCTACGATCATATAATAGTCTGTCTTATAATCCGGTTCTGTCTTGCCCGTCTGTACATCTGCCATGACATTTACACTCATCAGGAGTCCCAGAAGTACGATCAGAAAACTCTTTGTCAACTTTTTCATTTTAGTCTTTCCCTTTACTTCCGTATTTTCTCAGCTCTCAGCAATTCGGATTCCTTCTTATCAGTGCTGCGAGGCAGGATGTTTTGTGAACTACCCGGCAACCAATCACCGGTACATGTAAATCATGTCTCTATCATACCACAGTCCTTCAACAATGATAATATTTTTTTTACTATAAAAAAAGAATCTTTTCGACAAAACCTACTATTCACAGCAACTTGGTCAAAATACAAAGACCCCGGAGTTATCTCCGAGGTCTTTGCTTATATCATGGCACTTTTGAGAAAAGCCAGTTTCATTATTTGTACAGAGGTCCGTAGTT
>OLRT01002188.1_pt1 | contig 12530 bp, 10 predicted proteins | sample 1672021 | NCBI WGS metagenome assembly OLRT01 (sample SAMEA3136637, study PRJEB25190) | human gut metagenome | reverse complement strand
CCTTTGTTCTCCTTTTTTGAATATGTTTTTTATGTATCTATCATCACATGTCTCATGGCAGACATGTAACAACCCTTCTTCTGCCTGCGGTCAGGCTCCGATGCTGTCGTACAGGCTGTACATCGGCATCATGATCGCAAGGACGATCGGCACCACAATAACTGCCATCACGATGATGATGAGCGGTTCCATTGCGGCAAGCAGTGCCTCGGTCGCCGACTCCACCTCTTCATCATAATATGCTGCGACTTTGTCGAGCATGTCTTCCATATTACCGGTTTCCTCCCCGATCTCTATCATGTGGTAGACCATCGGTGGAAAGACCCCGGAATCTGCCAGCGGCTTCGAGAGCGGGATTCCACGGCTGACCTCTTCGGTCGCATCTTTTAATGCCTGCTTAACCACGGCATTCCCCATCATCTCGGTCACAAGCCCGAGTGCATCCACCAGCTGGACACCGGAGCCCATCAGTGTGGACAGTGTTCGCGTCATGCGCGAGGATGCCGTCTTGATGCTGAGCGGGCCGACCAGCGGTACCTTTAGAATAAATTTTCCCAATATATGTGCCCCACTCTCTGTCTTTTTCCACGCATGGATAAATACTGCAATCCCTGCGATGATGGCGACAAGAAAATACCAGCTGTGCACAAAGAAATCGCTGACTGCCATGACTGCAAGCGTGATGCCCGGCAGTTTTCCGCCGACTTCGTCAAACTGGGCAGTAAAGGTAGGCACAATCTTAATCATCATGATGGCTACGACAACGATAATAACAAGAATCAGGATGACCGGATAAATCGCTGACTTGATGATCAGCCCCTTCAGGTGGGCTTCTTTTTCAAACTGGCTTCCCACACGGCTGAATGCTTTATCCAGTCCACCGGAGGATTCCCCGGCGGCAACCATCTGCACCATGAGGTTTGGAAAAATCTTCGGGTGCTCCGCCATCGCAACGGCGAGGGTCTCCCCGCGCTGTACGGAATCCCGCACTTCTGCGATTGCATTGGCAAACGGTTTGTTCTCGGTCTGCTCGGATAGCATGTCGAGTGCCTCGACAACGGTCACGCCGGCATTTAATACGCTCTCAAACTGGCGGCAGAATACGCTCATTTCGCGGACGCTGACGGCTTTTCCGATATGGATTTCGAGATCTTTGTTAAATGCGTTGGCTCTTGTGATGGAAACGATGGTGTTGCCGCCGGATTTGAGTTCTGCCGAAGCGACTTCCATGTTCACGGCCTCGATGGTGCCGGTTTTTGGTTTTCCATCGGCCCCGACCACTTCGCATTTATAACTTGCCATGTCTTAACTCCTTTTTAAAACAGCTTCTGCTGCATGTTTCCTGTATCCTGTGCATACTCCACGGCATTTGCCGCATCGATTTTGTGTTTCAGATACAGGCTGAATAAGGAATCATCCATCGTCTGCATGCCAATCTTCTTACTTGTCTGCATGATGGATGGAATCTGGTGTGCCTTATCCTCCCGGATCAGGTTTTTGATCGCCGGGGTACCGAGCATGACTTCAAATGCCGCCACACGGGATTTTCCGTCGATCGTCGGCAGAAGCTGCTGGGAAATTACCGCCTCAAGAACCGATGCCAGCTGCGAGCGGATCTGGTTCTGCTGGTGCGGTGGGAACACATCGATAATACGCTCAATGGTAGGTGCCGCACCGATGGTATGCAGGGTGGAGAATACCAGATGTCCGGTTTCTGCTGCTGTGATGGCAGTGGAAATCGTATCAAAGTCACGCATCTCCCCCACAAGGATGATGTCCGGATCCTCACGGAGCGCCGCACGGAGCGCATTTCCATAGGAATCGGTATCCAGCCCGATCTCCCTTTGGTTTACGATGGACCGGTTATGCTTATGTAAATACTCGATCGGATCTTCGAGTGTAATGATATGTTCGTTCCGTTCTTTATTGATGACATCGATCAAAGATGCCAGTGTGGTGGATTTACCGCTGCCGGTAGGTCCTGTGACCAGTACCAGGCCACGTTTTCTGCTGGTCATTTCCACAACCTCTCTGGGGATTCCCAGATCCTCAGGCTCCGGAATATTGAAAGGCAGGCTTCGCATAACTGCTGCCAGCGTACCTCTCTGCTTAAAAACGTTCACGCGAAAACGACCTACCCCGGAAATGGCGTAGGCAAAGTCTGTCTGTCCGGTTTCCTCTAATTCCTCCCGGTGTCTTTTGTCTATAAGGGGCAGAAGGATGTCCTCCAGCATCTGTGGAGTCAGTCTCTCCCCCATAATAGGTGCCAGCACACCGTCCACACGGTAGCTGGGCGCCCGTCCCGAGGTTAGATGGATATCAGAAGCCCTCTCCTTTACAGACTGTATCAAAATTTCATTTAAGTCATACATATTTTTTGTCCTTATATTCATATTTTATAAATTCAAAATTACTATTTTTACTTCTTTCAACCATTTGATTATAGACTCTATTTCTTAAATCTTTTTTCTGTTCTTGTTTTGTTTCCAAATCTTTATTTACAAAAAATGGTCCATCTATATATGAAGTAATTTTTACTTTATTTTTTCCTCTTTTTTGATATGTATTTGTTATACAAAATACAGGTTTATCTAATTCAATCGGATATTTAAAAGATACACTTTTAAATGGTCTTATTTTTGTATAATATGGCCAAATGTGTGCTTCTGGAAATATTGTTATGCTATTTTCCTTTTTTATTCTTAATTTTATCTGGTTTATCAACAGGAGGATCTTGGTTATGTTATTTTAAAGCATTGCAATTAGGTGATGTAAATAAGGTAGTACCTATTGATAAAAGTAGTACAATATTAACTATGATTTTAGCTTTTATTTTCTTAAATGAAAAGATAACTATAAACATGGTAATTGGAATGATAGGTATAGCTATTGGAACATATTTAATGATTCAAAAAAAAGAAAAGGCAGAAAAGATAGTTAAGAGAAAAGCATGGTTAATATATGCTTTATTATCAGCTTTATTTGCCTCATTGACATCTATATTAGGTAAAGTTGGTATAGAAAATGTTGAATCAAACTTAGGAACAGCAATTAGAACAATAGTTGTACTTGTAATGGCCTGGATTATAGTTTTTGCTACTAAAAAGCAAAGAGATATTAAGAAGATAGATAAAAGAAGTTTAATATTTTTAATTTTATCAGGAGTAGCAACTGGAGCATCATGGCTTTGTTATTATAAGGCTTTACAAGATGGACTAGCTTCTATAGTAGTTCCTATAGATAAGCTTAGTATTTTAGTAACTGTATTATTTGCTTATATATTTTTAAAGGAAAAGTTATCAAAAAAATCATTGCTAGGTTTAATTCTAATTGTAGTTGGAACATTATTATTATTGGTAAAAGCTATATAATGGATATTATTAAGGGGCATTAACATTATTTAAAAAAATAAAATAAAAAATAGCATTATTGTGTTAAAAAAAGCCTATATTTTGCAAGTAAATTAATAAAATTATTATGTATAATCACAGTATAAATCATTAATTATAATAAAAGATAAATTGAGTTTTTATAATGTGGAGGGAACAAATATGGAAAGACAATGGTGGCATAGTTCAGTAGTATATCAAATATACCCAAGAAGCTTTAAGGATAGTAATGGTGATGGAATAGGTGATATTAACGGAATAAGAGAAAAATTAGACTATTTAAAGGAACTTGGAATAGATGTTATTTGGCTTAGCCCAGTTTATAAATCTCCAAATGATGATAATGGTTATGATATAAGTGATTATTATGATATAATGGATGAATTTGGAACAATGGAAGATATGGATAATCTTTTAAAGGAAGCTAATGAAAGAGGAATTAAGATTCTTATGGATTTAGTTGTTAACCATACTTCAGATGAGCATAAATGGTTTATTGAGGCTAAAAAATCTAAGGATAATGAATATAGAGATTATTATATATGGAGAGATTCAGTAGATGGAAATGAACCAAATGATTTAGGATCAACATTTAGTGGAAGTGCATGGCAATATGATGAAACAACAGGTCAATATTATTTACATTTATTCAGTAAGAAACAACCAGATTTAAACTGGGAAAATGGAAAAGTTAGAAATGAAGTCTATAAAATGATGAATTTCTGGGTAGATAAAGGTATTGGTGGATTTAGAATGGATGTTATTGATTTAATTGGTAAAGTTCCAGATGAAATGATAACAGGAAATGGACCTAAATTACATGAATATTTACAGGAAATGAATAAGGCTGCATTAGAGGGGAAAGACTTATTAACAGTAGGGGAAACTTGGGGAGCAACTCCAGATGTAGCTAAGCTTTATTCAAATCCAGAAAGAAAAGAATTAAGCATGGTATTTCAATTTGAACATATAGGATTAGATCAAATTGAAGGAAAAGAAAAGTGGGATGTAAAATCGTTAGAATTACTTGATTTAAAGAAAGTTTTATCTAAGTGGCAAACAGAACTTGAAGGGCAAGGATGGAATAGCCTTTTTTGGAACAACCATGACTTACCAAGAATAGTTTCAAGATGGGGAAATGATAAAGAATATAGAATTGAAAGTGCTAAAATGCTTGCAACTCTTCTTCATGGAATGAAAGGTACACCGTATATTTATCAAGGTGAGGAATTAGGAATGACTAATGTAAGATTTGATGATATAAATGATTATAATGATATTGAATCTTTAAATATGTATAAGGATAGGCTTTCAAAGGGATATAGTCATAATGAAATAATGGAATCTATTTATGCAAAGGGAAGGGATAATGCAAGAACTCCAATGCAATGGGATGATTCAGAAAATGCGGGCTTTACTACCGGAACTCCTTGGTTAGCTGTTAATAAAAATTATGATAAAATAAATGCTAAACAATGTTTACAAGATGAAAACTCAATTTTTAATCATTATAAAAAGTTAATAGATATAAGAAAAAATAATGATACTATAATTTATGGTGATTATAAATTATTATGTGAAGATGATGAAAATATATTTGCATATGTTAGAGAATTAAATGGAGATAAGATTTTGGTTGTTTGTAATTTCTATGATAAGGATGTTGAATTTAAATTTGATGGAGATTTTAACTATTCAAAAGTATTATTAAGTAATTATAATGATTCAAGTAAAATGATTGAAAAATTAAAATTAAGACCATATGAAGCAGTAATGTATAGATTTAATTAAATTTTTACTTAATCCTTTATAAAGATAAATCAATTTTATATACTTAAAATTATATTAATTAATGAGTGCCTGAATGATAAGTTTAAATATTAAATTTATTATTCAGGTATTTTTATTAAAAATAAATTCAAAGAACTATATAGAAAAATATGGTAATATATAATGAGGAATAATTTAAAGGAGGGTAACTTATGTATACAATACATCAATGGCTTTTATTGTTTTATTTATATTGTTTTGCAGGATGGGTTTGGGAATCATGCTATGTTTCTGCATTAAAACATAAGTGGATTAATAGAGGATTTTTAAAAGGACCATTATTACCTATTTATGGTTCTGGTGCAATAGTAGTATTAATATCAACAATAACAGTTAAGGAAAACATATTTTTAGTATTTATTATAGGAATGATTGCTGCAACTGTATTAGAATATATTACTGGAGAATTAATGGAAAGTATATTTCATGTAAGATATTGGGATTATAGCAATAAACCATTTAATATTAATGGACATATATGTTTATTATCTTCATTAGCATGGGGAGTATTTTCTATTATTCTTGTAGAAGTAGTAAATCCAAAGGTAGCTAATTTAATTATAATGATACCAAATGAAATATCTGAAGGAATAGCGTATTTAATGACTATTTTTATTACAATTGATGGAGTTCAATCATTTAATGCAGCTATTAATTTAAAAAATATATTAATTAGAATCACAGAAAGAAATGAAACAATAAAAGTAATTAAAAAGAGAATTGAAGTTGCAGAAGCTTTTATTAATAATGATGTAAAGGGATTACAAGAAAGGTTAATTAATAAGCTTGATGTAACTCAAGGAAATAAGAATATTAAGAAACAAAGCAAGGCTCAGCATTTAGAGGCAGTATTAAGAAAAAATTTATCTATAACAGAGAGCAGAATAAGACAGTTATCAGATAAGTTAGGTGCATATATTGATAAGCTTGAAAATTTATCATATAAAGGTGTAGAGGAAAATGAAAGTTTAAGAAGAGAATTTAAAGAATATATTAATAAATTAAAAAAGCATGAAGGCAGAATTAAAAATACTGAAAATAAGGTGTATATAAATTCTATAAATATATTGCGTAGAAACCCAAATGCTAAAACTGATAAATATGAAGAAGCAATGAATGAAATTAAAGAATTAGATAAGGATTTAAATGATAAATAAGTAGAAATAAAGATTTAAATATATTTTAGGAATAATTCATATATTCAATTATTTCTAAAATTTTATTTAAGTTATTTTTTATTTGAAATAGATAAAGTTATAACAGTAGTAATTATACAGATAGTTCCTATAAGTTCTGGTAAACCAAAAGTTACATTTAACCATAAAACAGATAAAATAGTAGCAGATAATGGTTCTATTCAATATATAAAAAGAAATGAATATAATAATTTAGAATTTGCTAAAACCTTTTATAAAACAAATACTGCTAATGTTTAAATGTTAGCAGTATTTTTTATGTTGTATAGGAATTAATAATAAAAAAATGGTAAATAATAAAACTTATAAAATCCAATAAAGTTAAATAAAATTATAATTTTAAGGATGTGAACAAGGGATGAAAAGAAATAAAGTACCAAATTTTTATATTGCAATATTTCTTATAGTAGTCATAACAGTTTCTACTTTTAGCATAGTAAAAATAGAAGAAAATTTATATAACAAAAAATATTTAGCAGCAGAAACATTTATATCAAAAGGAAATAATGACAAAATTAGTATTGTTCCAAAGCCAACAAGTATTGAAATAAATAAAGGAAAGTTTGTTTTAAATAAAGATAGTTCAATTTATATAAAAGGAATTACTGACGAGGAAACAGAACAAATAAGATGGATAGCAGAATTTTTAAAAGAAAAGTTAAGCGCATCAACTGGATTTGATTTTAATATATTGAAGGGAGATAAGCCTAAAGAAGGAAGTATTTTATTAACTACAATTAATGCAAATCCTAAACAAGGAATTGAAGGATATACATTATTAACAACTCCTAAAATAATTAAAATAACTGCATATAAACCAGAAGGAATATCAAGGGCAATTCAAACATTAAGACAGATGTTTCCTAAAGAAATATATAGTGATAATGTAGTTAATAATATTGAATGGTCAGTTCCAGCATCAATAATAAATGATAAACCAGCTTATAGTTATAGAGGATTAATGATTGATGTAGCAAGACATTTTTTTAATGTTGATGAAATTAAAAGGCAAATAGACTTAGCTGCAGAATATAAAATAAATAGAGTTCATTTACATTTAAGTGATGATCAAGGTTGGAGATTAGAAATTAAAAAGTATCCAGAATTAACTCTTATAGGGGGCAGTACAGAAGTTGGAGGAGGACCAGGAGGTTATTATACACAAGAACAATTTAAGGATATAGTAAGTTATGCAATGCAAAGATATGTTGAAATAGTTCCTGAATTTGATATGCCAGGTCATACAAATGCAGCATTGGCATCATATGGATTTTTAAATCCAAATGGAAAGAAAAAGGCACTATATACAGGAACACAAGTAGGATTTAGTTCATTAATGACTGATAATGAAAAAACTTATGAATTTATTGAAGATGTTATAAAGGAAGTTGTACAAATCTCTCCATCTAAATATATTCAAATAGGTGGTGATGAAGCACTTAGTACTAATAAGGAGGATTATGATTATTTTGTAGGAAGGGTTGCTAAAATAGCTAAAAAATATGGGAAAATACCAATAGGATGGGATCCAATTGATACATCACCAGAAATTAATTCAAGTGTAGTATTACAAAATTGGAAAGATTCTAATAATGAAGCAAGGAAAAAAAATATGAAAATAATTGTATCAATTGCAGGTAAAACTTATTTAGATATGAAATACAATGATTTAACACCATATGGACTTGATTGGGCAGGATATATTCCAATTGAAGATGCATATAAATGGGATATAACGGATTATGCACCTAAAAACTTAGCTTTAGGATTAGAAGCACCATTATGGACTGAAACAATATCAACACAAGAACAAATGGATTATATGATTTACCCTAGATTGCTTGGATATGCTGAAATTGGATGGACGGATAAAGAAGATAGAAGTTGGGAAGAGTATAAGGTGAGATTAGAAAAACAAGAAAAAAGTTTAGAATATCAAGGAGTAAATTATTATAAAGAATCATAATCTAAAACAAAGTATGTTATTGCTAGTTATTGAAGTAAATGCTATAATTGATTTAAAATATATTTAAATAAAAAGATAAATTAAATAATAAAAAAAGATAATGATAAGGAATAGTATTTTTAGTTATTATTTTCAGAGAGCTAAGGGTAGATGGAACTTAGTAATAATACTTAAAAGAAGCAGCCTTTGAATCACTTGCTGAGAACTAAGATTTTTCTTAATATAAGCAAAGTCGTATATCCTAACGTTATAAGGAATAAAATATAAATAGTTTTATGTTTATATTTTTACTGAGTGAGTAAAGAAATTTACTTATGAGGGTGGTACCGCGGAAATTTAAAGCTTCGTCCCTTTTTTATAGAGGGAGAAGCTTTTTTAGTTTGTAGTTAGTAGTTTGTAGTTAGTAGTTGAGGGTGGAATTTTTAAAATTAAGTCTAACCTGAAATTTTTTCTAAACACTAAATTACTAACTATAAATTATTAACTAATTTATAGTTTTTAGTGAGTAGTTAATATATAATTCAGTAAAATTAAATTTAGAAAAGTATATTTTAATTAATATTTAAATAGAGTTGTATCCTTAACTTGCCACTTATAACTTATAATTTGTCACTTGCCACTTGTCACTATATATAGGGAGGTTTATTTATGGAAGAAATTTTAGAAATTTTAGAGGGAAATAGCAGGTATACAGACGAGCAAATAGCTGTTATGGCTGGTAAAACAGTAGAAGAAGTTAGAGAAGCAATTAGAGATTATGAAGAAAAAAATATAATTGCAGGTTATACAACATTAATCAATTGGGAAAATACTGGAAAAGAAACTGTTACTGCTCTTATTGAAGTAAAAATAACACCACAAAGAGGAGAAGGATTTGATAAAGTAGCTGAGAGAATATATAAATTTGATCAAGTAAAGGCATGTTATTTAATGTCTTCAGGTGGATTTGATTTAACAGTTATAGTAGAAGGAAAAACTATGAGGGAAGTTGCAATGTTTGTATCAGAAAAATTAGCAGTACAAGACAATGTAATAGGAACAGCAACTCATTTTGTATTAAAGAAATATAAGGAACACGGAACTGTATTTAAAGAAAAGAAAGTTTCTAATAGGGAGGTAATATTTATATGATACTAGAAAATATGATAAGAAAAGAAGTAAGGGAAATGCCTCCATCAGGAATAAGAAAGTACTTCGATATAGTTAATGAAATGGATGATGTAATATCATTAGGAGTAGGGGAGCCAGATTTTGTTACTCCATGGAATGTAAGAGAAGCAGGAATATATTCACTAGAACAAGGAGATACACATTATTCGTCTAATGCTGGATTTATAGAGCTTAGAGAGGAAATTTCAAAGTATTTATATAGAAAATTTGATTTAAAGTATAATCCGAAGGATGAAATATTAGTAACTGTTGGTGGTAGTGAAGGTATAGATATTGCATTAAGGGCACTAGTTGGACAAGGAGATGAAGTAATTATTCCAGAGCCAAGTTTTGTTGCATACAAGGGATGTACTGCATTTACTGGAGCAACATCTAAGGTTATAAATCTTAAGGCTGAAAATGACTTTAAATTAACAGCAAAAGAATTAGAAGATGCAATTACAGAAAAAACTAAGGTTGTTATAATTCCATTTCCTAATAATCCAACAGGAGCAATAATGACAAAAGAAGAATTAGCTCCAATAGTTCATGTATTAAAGGATAAGGATGTAATAATAATTTCTGATGAAATTTATGCAGAGTTATCTTATGATAAGCCACATGTATCTATTGCAAGTTTTCCAGAAATTAAGGATAAAACACTTGTTATAAATGGATTTTCAAAATCTTATGCTATGACAGGATGGAGACTGGGATATGTATGTGGACATCACATTCTTTTAGATGCTATGAAGAAAATTCATCAATATGCAATAATGTGTTCTCCAACAACAGCACAATTTGCAGCAATTGAAGCATTAAAGAATGGTGATGAAAGTGTTACTAAGATGGTTAAGGAATACAATAGAAGAAGAAGAGTTCTTGTTAATGGATTTAGAAAACTTGGATTAGATTGTTTTGAACCACTTGGTGCATTTTATGTATTCCCATGTATTAAGTCTACAGGAATGACATCAGATGAGTTTTGTGAAAAGCTATTATTAAAGGAAAAGGTATTAGCTGTTCCAGGAAATGCATTCGGTGAATGTGGAGAGGGATTTATTAGAGCATGTTATGCATCTTCTATGGAAAATATAATAGAAGCTTTAAAAAGAATTGAAAAATTCTTAAATGAAGTAAGGTAATAAATAGAGCTAGGTTTTTTAGAATCTAGCTCTATTTATTAATGTAACTTTAATTTTTAAATAGTGATAAATTTATGGAAATACAGATGATATAATATAAAGTGAAAGTAAAACATATAAATTGTTATAGGGTATAAAAAGGATTTAAGGGAGGATATTATGGGGAAATATAGCTTAGATTTAAAAGAATATGCAAGGCTTTCAAGAGAAGCAGTTGCAGAAAGTTGTGTATTAATAAAAAATGATGATAATGCACTTCCATTAAAAAGCGGTGATAAAGTAGCAGTGCTTGGACGAAGTGCTTTTAATTATTATAAAAGTGGATTAGGGTCAGGGGGATTAGTAAACACAAGATATGTAATAACTATATTAGATGCTTTAAGAAATGAAAGTGATATAGTTTTAGATGAGGATTTATTAGAAATATATAGTGAATGGATTAAAGAAAATCCATATGATGAAGGACAAGGTTGGGGAAATGTTCCATGGTCACAAAAGGAAATGGAATTAGAAGATTATATAATAAGAGTAGCTAAAAAAAATGATGTAGCATTAGTAGTAATAGGACGTACAGCAGGGGAAGATGAAGATAATAAAAATAAACCTGGAAGCTATTTATTAACTGATATTGAAAAAGGTATGATAAAAAAGGTTAGTCAGGCATTTAAGAGAACAATAGTAGTTTTAAATGTTGGAAATATTATAGATATGAATTGGGTTGATGAGTATAATCCAGCAGCAGTACTTTATGTATGGCAAGGAGGACAAGAAGGTGGAAATGGAGTTATTGATGTTTTAACTGGAAGGGTAAATCCAAGTGGAAGGTTAACAGATACCATTGCTAAGAGTATAGAAGATTATCCATCTACTAAAAACTTTGGTAATAATGAAAAGAATTATTATGAAGAAGATATTTATTTAGGCTATAGATATTTTGAAACATTTGCTAAAGAGAAGGTTATTTATCCTTTTGGTTATGGATTGTCATATACAAGCTTTGAAATTGAAGCTAATTTGGTTAATGTAAATCATGAAAAAATAACTGTGGAAGCAAAAGTTACTAATAGTGGAAATATGTCAGGTAAGGAAGTTGTTCAGGTATATATTGAAGCACCTCAAGGAAAGTTAGGAAAACCTTTAAGGATATTAGGAGGATTTACAAAAACTAATATTATTAAGCCAGGAAATTTTGAAAAAGTAATAGTAGAAATACCTAAATCTTATATAGCATCTTATGATGATTGTGGTATATCAGGATATAAATCTTGTTATATTTTAGAAGAGGGAATTTATAAGATTTATTGTGGAAAAAACGTTAGAGAAGCTCAAAGTTGTGGTGAATATGAAGAAAAATTTAATATTTTAGAAAACTTAGAAGAAGCATGTGCCCCAGTAAATAAATTTAAAAGAATTAAGCCAATTTTAAGTGAAAATAATGAAATTATTATGGGAAGTTAAGATGTTACATTAAGGACAATTAACTTATTAGAAAGAATAAGAAAAAATAGAGATAAAGAAATAATTTATACTGGGGATAGGGGATATAAGCTTAAAGATGTATTTGAAAATAAGATAACATTAGATGAATTTATAGCACAATTAAGTTATAACGATTTAATTTATATGTTTAGAGGAGAAGGAATGTGTAGTCCAAAGGTTACACCAGGAACTGCAGCTGCATTTGGTGGTGTAACTGATTCATTAAGAAACTTTGGAATACCTGTTGCATGTTGTGCTGATGGACCATCAGGTATAAGAATGGATTGTGGAACAAAAGCATTTTCATTACCAAATGGAACTGCATTAGGATGTACATTTAATGTTGATTTAGTTAAAAAACTTTATAAAATGACTG
>OLRT01002182.1_pt1 | contig 12557 bp, 21 predicted proteins | sample 1672021 | NCBI WGS metagenome assembly OLRT01 (sample SAMEA3136637, study PRJEB25190) | human gut metagenome | reverse complement strand
TTTTTTTTGATTTTTAAAACCGTTATAAACATGCATAAACGCGAAACAAATTTTTTGTGTATATACAGAAACGTGAAACAGTAAAAACGTACCCCCGGGCTTCAAATTCAAATCAGGATACCCCCCGTCATCATTATCTCGTCACAAACTGGTTCACCTGCAACAAGTTGCGGGTATTATGCCTAACTAAACCAGGGGCATAATAGAGCATCTAAGCGGTGCAGCAGCAGTGATGGCTATAACACTTAATTAATAATAGCTTTGGATATGTAACATACTCGATCCAAACAACTACAATAGAGAATGTAATGAATAACTATGCATATAACAACGTCTAACAAACACATATGTGTGCGTGAGACAAGAGATAATAAACATGTTTTACAATTTAATCAATTAAAATTATGATGTACAATGTAGTTAAGGCTGAGCTTATCAGCAACAAGAGTGAGTGGTCAATGGGTGTAGAGGCAAATGTGTCTAAAAGCAAGTGTGTAAAGCTTACCTTAGAGAATCCTGATGATTGGCAGGATGAGGGAGGCGTATTCATCTTCTTCCAGGAGCAGAGTCCACGTATCTTTGAGCGTTGGGCTAAGGTATTCGAAAATCTTGGCAACAATGTTATCGAAGGTGAGTCTATCCCAGAGCGCTTTCGTGTGATGAAGAATGTCGTAATTGACTGGTATAATCTTCCAGAGCCATGCTTCAAGAAGTATGACAAGAAGATTTATCACAAGGGCAATCTCATCCATAATATTGGTGATACTATTGTAGACAAGACTGGCAACACTAAGGTTTATACTAAGGTAAAGATAGTCAGCTACAAGGTAGCACGTGGTGAGGACGGAGAGCTCGTATGGGCATTCGATCCTGATGTAATCATTCAGAAGATGATTGGTCGCATTTATTTCCCAATATCTACATTATCTAGTAAGCCTGCCGCAGACAGCAAGGATGATGTAGCTGATGAGGAAGAGTAGTAGTTAACCTGTAATCTAATACTATGGAAACATATTTATAATGTAGTGTATAATTGTTTAAATATTAAATAAAATGGATAAAGGTAGATTAGAATTGGCATTTATCTGCGCATTAGCAGACTGCCTCGGAGAACAAAATGTATCAGTAGAAGACTTCTTAGGTATGCATACAGAGCTTATTTACAATGCAGTTAATACTGAGTATGCTGTTGAGTTCTTGAATGATTATAATGCCGTTAAAGAAAATGGCTTCATGTACGAGTGTCGTCACTTGTGTGATGGTAGTCCTTCGAGAACTCGAATTGAGTTCGATTTCTAGTATTAAGGCCTGGCACAGAAATGTGTCGGGTCTTTTTTAAAAATCACTTTCAGATCTATCATCAATTATACACACAGTCTCTCCCAAACACTTTCCACTGCTACGCAGTGCAGGCGTTCCGCCTGGCCTCCGGCATTCGGAAGATCAGCGGGATGTATGCTATTAGGAATAAGTTAGGATGGGGGATGAAATAATCTCCATACACCCAAATCCTATGATATCCTTAAAGGGGATAACCAGCAATGGTGTTAATATATAGCGATTTAACAAAATTGTAAAACATATAAATTCTCAAAGTTATGATTACGTATGACGTTGTAAGTGCATCTCTTAAGCATATTAAGAATGCAAACAAGATCGAAGGTGTGACAAATTCTAGTAGTTGGTACATTTCTCTGGAACTTGAAGATCCAGACGATTTCTACGCAACAGCTGGACAGTACATTATCATGGACACTTCAAAGACTCACAGAGCATTTGAGGCGTGGAAGAATCTCTTTAAGGCTAAATGTCTTGGAGAAGACGAGAAGCTGGATAAGTCGAAAGACTATACTATCCAAGGTGATGATATCGAGAACCCTAAGATGAAACAGATCAAGGGTGTCGTATTCATGAGCAAAGTTCTTCCACAACCAATGGTAAGAAAGTACACATCCAATGTAAAGGATGGAAATGGTAATATTCTACACAAATCCGGAGATTGGATTGTTGGTCGTAACGGCAAAATCAAGTTGTATACTACAGTATCAATATGCTGTAGGATGCAAAGAACTACTGGTGAGGATGGTGAGACAGCATATAACTGGGCTCCAGGAGAAGATCCTGAGACAGTCATGAGTCAGCAGATTGCATCGTTCTTGTATCCATTAGAGGAAGCAGGAATAGAGGCAAAGGCGAAAGCCAAAGTCGATACTCCAGAAACAAAACCGGAATCAGAAGATGATGGTGAAGCCGATGACGAAGAATAACAAAAATGAGCGCGTATGCCGGAAGAGATATTACGATTTATTTCATAAATCTCCAAAGGCGTACGTCGCTTGTTTTTTGAGTTTTTGTATTTAACATCAATTATACGAAATTTAATCAATAAATATTCGCAATATGAAAGCAATAATCGAGAACGGAAAGATAAATGGTGGAATTCAAAGTGGTGACAACTTGAAAGAAAGTGACAACTTGGAAAGACAAATAAAAGCGCTAAGATTCCATATATAATTGATTGCACATCTGAGAGTTTTTGCCAAGTGTGGCAGTAGATTGTTCCATGTACCATAGTCTGTGAAGATAGTGGTACATTTTTAATTTAAACTCAGCTAGGGAGAGTATAACATAATCACTGATGAGACCTAGACGAAACTACGGTAAACATTTGCATCATACTGTAGTCTGATATTCATTATTCATATGCGGTATATAAACCAGGATGACGGAGCGCCTACGCTAACGTGATAAATCGTAGGTAGTAATGTGGCGTTCATGGTCCCAAGCCCATGACTACAACACGTACTTATAGTACTTGCAAAGCTATAAGATGTCGATTGTAGAACACAGAGGGTGAAATAGTAGTATTACATGTATGCTGAGAACTAAGGTAGTCAGCCTACTTGCAAGGGGTGCGAAAGTGGTTTTAGTTCTCTAGGACAATCCGGAAAGACGGATAGTGGTGATAATGCACACAGAGTGGTAAAGAGTGGTAAATAGAAATCTGACACATAGACGTTTTGACGAAGCACGTATAAGTCAATTGGTGTTAACGTGCACATCTTTACAAAAACTCAATGTGAGGGCATTCTAGTGAACATTTAGGTGAGTCACATGGTTCGAGTCCAGTCACCACTACACCTTTATTAAATTATTTTCTAGTTACACAGTTTTATTTCATGGTTATATCGGTTCGTGAGAATAGATATAACATTTTTGTAGATTATTAATCAAACTCTATATAAATATGGAAGATAAGAAACATTCTTTTATGGACCAATTAAATTTGTTCTTTATTGGAGCAGTTATTGGTGCTATTGTTGGTGCCTGCTTTAGTATTAATGCTGTAAAAGGCACTAACAATAGAGCAGAGAAAAAAGTAAAAGCGTACGAACAGTACTACAAATGCACTGAGACGCTTTTGGACTCTCTCGACGAAACACATGATCTTGACCTCATGGATACAGACCTTGAGACAGATTATGGTGTTGATTATTTGGAAGCTAAGTCTAAAGTAGACGAACTAATTGTAAAGTAGTATGAATGAAGAAGAGCATACGGAAGACATCTGGTACTCGTAATAGATATAAGCCAGGACAATTAATCACAATAGACAATTGTGTATTTAGAATCGTAAGAGGATTATGTAGTGAAGATTGTTTAATTTGCTGGTATCGTAATTGTAATATATACATGTTTTGCAATGAGTTGCCAATAGATTTACATCTAAAACCAATTTAAAACATAAGGGTTGAGTTGCATCAACCCTAAGTGTTTAATGTAGCCGTAGGGAGTCCAAAGCCTCCAAAGGGAAACCGAATTACAGATGGAACACAAAACTCAAGTATAGGTGAGAAGTAGTCCTATACAAGTAAATAATGTTTAATTATCAAAATTATGAACATTTTAGAGAAATTAATGGACAAAGATTACCCAAAGTTTAAAACAGCTATTTATGCTGACGGTAACACAACAATTGTAACAGTGTCTCGTACACTGTCTCCTACACACGTTGATTTGGACTCTCCTAGTTATGTGGAGACTAAGTTCAAGAAACGCATTCCAATTCTCAAGGAAATTGGTGTTACGAAGAATCAGGAGACTGATGAGCAAAGCATCAGTGTAACAGTTGAGGTTGGTGGTGCATTCAATGTTATCACTCATTTGAATCATCTCGTGCATATCGCTGCAGGTGTTAGCGAGATTGTAGAAGATAGACTCAGTGAGCCTGCATGCATTAAGGCTATTGGTCTGGATTGTAAACCATTCATTTGTACAGATGGTGAATCAGAAGAAACACAAGCAAACGCATAACCAAGCGATTAAGCCACAATCAGCAAAAGGGAAACCCGATGCTGAATACCTTAATTACAAGGTGGTTGCTAAGGAGGGAGGATCTACAATGATACTCTCTTCTGGATTAAGTAAATGTAATGCCAAATCTTTGGAAAATACTTTGAATAGTTATATTAATAACAAACATTCAAATATTCCAGGAGCTGGTAAGACAAGTGTTAAATTCATAATAATTCATTAATTATGTCAAAGTATCATCAGAAAAATTGGGAAAAGAACGTACTTCCTAGCATTAAGTCAATTTGTGTAGAATGTAGTAAAAACTGTAAAGGAAAATACCCTGTTACAGGCTGTGGTTCTTTTAATAAAAAGTAAAATGATAAAAAATGGCTGTAAAATTATACGAGAAGCCGGAAAATCAAAGTCCTGGTCCATTAATAGCGATAGCCATAATAATAATGTTATTGTTACTGACTTCAAAGTGTCAAGCGCAGCAAAAAGCTGTGATTGATACTATGACATGTAAGGTTGAATGTATTAAGCAAATAGTACAGAAACCAAGTGCTAACGGCAAAACCGTTAAGTATCTAGCTGTGTATGTTGATAAGTATGCAGAATTCTCAGAGATTATTCCAATCTCAAAGAGTGTTGTAGACTATATTAACACATGCAAGCAATTCTCTATTGAGCCTACACTTGGCATTAGATTAAGAAATGGTGTAATAACATCAATTGTTAGATACAAAATCAAATTTGTACACAAATGAAGTTTAGTAAAGGAGATGTAGTACAAAGGGATCCACCAAGCGGATTAATGGTAGGTGGTTTAATGGTTGTTGTTTCTAGCTCATGTGAGAGATACACAGTTGCTAGAGATATATCAACTGGAAAATGTTATATATATAAGTCGAGTAGCTTGGGATTGATAGGAAAAACAACAAAAATTATGATTAGTGAAAGTGATATGAATAAAATCGATATTATGAAAGGTATTGGTTCATTCTATCATATTGTATCACCTATATATGATAAACTGTATGCTAATCCAACAAGATTTGTATGTTTTGTGTCAATCCAAAAGAACTGTACTATACATAGAACATTTCATCTTGGAAAAGTATCTAGAGTACTTAGAAAAGTTGGCGAAATTCGTAAAGGATACAAAATGGTTCCAGTTAAGCAACCAATGTACAAGTTACAATTAATAGGCGAACTATGAAAAAAAGTTTTAGTCCTGGCAGAATCTACAAAATAAATGGCATTATTGTTAGGGCTAAACGTCAATACAATTGCAATGAGTGTATTTTTAACAATCCTTTCTCTTGCCCAAGAGTAAATGACTCAAAGGATTTGAACGAAGAATCACCATCATGCATTGAAGACGGAATAATTTTTATTAGTCCTTAATTATGGCAAAACGTAGAAAAAACGGACAAATGTCTGACGAAGAATTAGAAGTTAGACGACATCATTCATCATTGCGTAAACTCAAATCGCATTGTAATGATGTAAACGTAGAGTTAAAAGATTATAAATCTGCAAATCCTGATGATATGTGCGTATTATCATTAGAAGATGTAGATTTGGGATCAAGAAAGAGTTATTTAACGGCAGATAACGATTCATGGTTTGTCAGTGAAGACGACTATGAAGAGGTATCACAAATAGCATTATACCTATGAGAAACGAATATGGAGAGCTATTTGTATCAATAGCGTTAATAATTATTTCGGCATTCCCTCTTTTTGACTTATTGTCAAACATAACGAATATAACTAACATAAGCGATTTTTCGTTGGTAGTAGTAATTGTTATGTTGATAATAATCTTGATCTCCAGTATTATATATTTTATATCGTATTGGACGGAAAAATTTAATTAAGTTGCATTTCAAGGGGACGGTTCATACCGTCCCCGAGATTTATTAGGTTAGAGGCCTACATAACAGTTCAAGTCTGTATAAAATTACAAATGGGTACCAAACAACTCCCTACAACTCTATTAAATAGCGTAATTACTTTAAAATTAATCATTTGAGTTAGAAAGAAAAAGAACGTTAGATAGTAGGAGACAATGGAATGGTTTAAATATAACCAGTGAAAATTGCCCATATTTGGACTTGTAGCTCAGTTGGTTAGAGCAACAGACTCATAATCTGGAGATCCTAGGTTCAAGCCCTAGCTGGTCCACAAAAGATGATTCCGTGAATCTTTAAAACCCGGATAGTTAACATTTGTTGAATCTCTAATAAATTATCAAAATGAAGAGATTATTCGAAAAGCTTAGCATGTGCTTAATCATGCTTATTGTAGCCGTCGCAGTATCGTCATGTGACTACATGAAAAAAACTAAGAGTGAGATCAAACACGATGACTCGCTCATGGTATCAAAGATGATGCAGAATATTGACAATCCTACATTCACCGGCTGTTCTGACGTTATAGAGTTTCAGAGATCGGAAGGTCAATGGAGACATCAGGACTCAGTGTTCTTCAGCATACCTGAAAAGACGATGCGTGATGTGGTATCGGTCTTAGAAAAATCTGGGAAACCATTAACTAAGATGAGTATATCGAACGAGTTCGAGATGAACAAGCATGTATATTTGAATCTTCCTGATGAACAGGATCAATACAATGCGGTTGCTCCTCCTGATATCCCTAACGTAGAAATGGTTGATACCATTATCGACGGCAAACATGTGCAAATCGTGCAGTCCTCCAGTACTAACATAACGACAAAGGAGGATTAGCTATGAGACAGTACATTATTCTCTCTTACGAAGGTTCAAGTTTGAGCTCATCTGAAATTATGTTGATAGCTTCACAACTGAAGGTTATTAAATCGGATATTAAAGATGCGCATGCATCTGCAATGGATGAAAGAGAAGTCGGTTCCATTGTTATCCGCCATGCAGAAGCTAAAAATGATACAGAATTTTCTGTTGTAGAATCTGCGTGCATCTATGTGAAAAAAAGATTTGGCAAGTATTTTGACTCCAAGATGAAGCTGTTGCTTGCATTGTCAGAGGCTATAACTAATGAGCCTGACAATGAATCTCTTATGAATGCTATCAAAGTTATGTCTGGTGGTATAAGTAAGAGAATGCGTGATTCTTACGGTATTTCTACCGATGTTATTTATGTATTTAAAACAGTTCAAGATAACATGTAATTATGTACAAAGCACAACGTAATACTAAGAAAGTGTATCGTCAGCGTCACGCTGAAGCCAAAGCAAAGGCATATAAGCGTGACAAGTTTAAAAACAAGCTAAATCCTTTAGATTATGTGGAAGATTCCAGTGTATACGACAAAAGCTAAGAAAAAGGGTAAGAATACAAAAACATTAGTATTCGAATCCAAGTATCCTAGTGAGAATCAAGCTGAAGATGCTAGATTAGCACTCATTCATTTGGCTAATTGCTCTCACAACGCTCCATGCGATATTACCATTAATAATAAAGGCGCAGTATTCGTTAAGAATCCATCCTGGAGTGTGGGAGAAGTAACAATATGTTAATTAATTTTATTTACAAACATTTTAAACATTATCAAAATGGCAAAAGCAGAAACAAAAAGCGCTGCTAAAGAGCAGCAGAATGTGTCAGCAGACAACGTAGTAGAGAAGTTAATGAAGGGCAACCTCGTAACTGACATCGCAGACAAGGCAGCAGAAGAGATCCGCCAGGATGAGGAGAAACGCAAGATCTCCCAAGTCAAAGAAATCGTTAAATGCGCTGACTTCCTTAGAATTAAGGAACTTCTCAATGTCCGTAAGGACCGTGCGAAGGCAAAGATTACTCTCGACATTCTGAAGAAGCGTACAGAATTGTTGGCCCGTCTTCTGGGTAAGGACGAGAATGGTACCGCCGTTCCTGACGACCAGAAGATTACGCCAAATCAGTTCCGTAATCTGTCTCAGAATATAGATGATGATCAGCGTAAGCAAATGACTGAACTGAACAAAGAGTACGAAAAGCACGACCGTGAGTTGCGCGACAAGTACCCTAACAGCTGGTGTTATGCCAACTATCAGTTCGATCGATTCTAATTCTTCTTCTAGTACAAGTATCTTCGTATCACGTACATAGATTCTGAGGTACTACAGAGAATCCTAAGAAGATTGGGTTAGTGAAAGAATCTTAGAATGAATTAACATTCTCATCAAGTATCCTCGTATCACGATGAGAGGAAGAGATGTGAACCCACACAGTAAATTGGGACAGTAGATCAAACAATATGTTTTGTGCGTATCATTATATCGGGGAGACTCAACTTGGCTGAAAACCAAGATTGAACCCTGCAAAATGTATCAAAAATGCTGAATATAGCCCTCTAAGTATCTTCGTATCATGAGGATTCCTATATATTTTTAGCCATGTTTTAAGCGCTCTGAGGCAGAGTATGTCACCAAGTGGAGTAATTAACCACGAGTGTCGCAAAAATGTCTTAGAGCGCACCTAAAACGGCTTAAATCGAATGTTCTGACTGATCATCAGAGCATTTACAAGAATGTACAGTGTGTATGAAATAATCTGTATGGACAGGGGTTCGAATCCCCTCACGTCCACGGGGCCTCCTCTACGTTATTGTGTAGACTTCCTTCGGGCAACCTAAGCATGTTGTAAAACTGCTTACACGGGCGTGTTTGGTTTTGACAGACAGAAGAGATAAATACATTAAGCACTATACTATAAATTAAATGGCAATGTAAATAACATTGTAGACTATACTAACGTAGCGTAAGTTTAGTCTAGGTGTTTCCTACCAAAGTGGAGAGAAGAAGAAGTTTGGTTCTTTGGGCTACACACCCGAGGATTAGGGTTCGACTCCCTAACTTCTTCCTATTAGTTATGACAAAGGGATATAAAGCGATGATAAAGGACAGATGTCCTCATGTCGTCAACCTCGCGTTTAAATGGTGTACAGAATTTGGAAGATTATCTAATATAGGTAAGAAGCCACATGAAAGAATTAAGTATGCTGTAAAAACGCGATGGATAGACCGTGTATACCAAGAAAATGTAGCAATCTATAACACTGGAAGAGGAATACCTCGAACAGATGAAAAGAATGCATCATTAAGAAAAGCTCTTGGGATCCACGAGGGGTCGCAAAATTTTAATTTTGCAGACTCTATAAATTTGGAAGGCATCAACAAAGTATTTAACTCTGGAGAACGAGCATTTTGGATATGGGTTAATAGCTGGGTAGTATGGTTTCAAGAAAACTATAAGTACCTAGAAAACTATTATAACATATCATGTAAATGTGGTAATATGGCTTTATTTGATAACGCATTGTCAGAAAAAGCTAGTTTTCTAGATGAGTATTTTGAAGATTTCTCTAAGTTTATTAAGAAAACATTTAATTAAACAAAATAAAAAATGGAGTATTTCCCTAAAATGCTAATTTACAGAGCTAGTCTGTTAGGCTGCAAAGAAGAAGGTATAGAAAATGTGATTAACTGGTTTCATAACCGCCTTAAAAAGGGCTTTATTTATGAAGCGCACATATTCTGTGCAGGAGACAGCCTAGACGAAAATTGTATATACGAATACTGTTGCAATGAAGAATTGCGTAGAGTTGGTGATTGGATTATGAAAGCGATAGTCCTAAACAACCCTATGAAGTTCAAAACACTTACAACTCGTATGCGTATCGGTTCAGGACTACTTGAAAAAGTAGAAATGAAAACAGGAGGAAAGGATTTGAAAATAATTCTTTTCAACAATTTCGTCAATAACGTTTGGTCGTTATACCGTCAGAAGATGGTGTACGATCTTCCGTTTTATCAGGGGTAGGGTGAGAGAAATCTCCCCTATCCTACAATATGGAGTATCAGCGTATCACTCAATCTGAGATTGAGACCATAAAAGAAGCTCAAAAGGGAAATGAGCTAGCGTTTAATAAATTGTTTAGCCGTTACAAAGAGTTCGTCGACAATGTGCTCTTTTGTTACGTGAACGACATGGATGAAGCTAAAGATCTTACAAATGTTGTATTTCTTAAGGTTCACCAAAAACTCTCGACATTCGCAGATTATTCGTCTTTTGGCGGATGGCTGAGAATTATAGCTAATCGAACAGCTATAGATTATCTACGAAAAGTAAAGGAAAAGTCTATGGAATTAGGAGAAGATGCAGGCCGACTACCTGTTGAGTTAACTAATTCTTCAGAAGAAGAAGATCTTGTCAATCTTCTTGAGTATGAATCTCTTCTAAAGGAATTTGAAAAACTCCCAAAGAAGACACAGAAGATTTTTAATCTATTTTACGTAGAAGATCTTACGGTTGATGAAATTAGCAAAGTGCTGAAAATTCCTACAGGCACTATAAAAGCTGCGTTAAGTCGCACTCGTAGGAAAATTAAAAATAACTTAAAAGTTTAACAAAATGACTTCACTTTTATTATTGATTCTCTCGATTTTTGTAGCTCTTGGTTTCGCAAGATACAATAAGAGCAACAAGTTGTTCTGGATCATTCTCGTAAGTCTCTTGCTCGGTTTTACCGGTAAGAGTATGGTCAACTATGCCTTTGTTGACCATAAAAGTGAAGCCAGCACAGTTAAATCTTCTACAACTCCCATGCTGGCACCGACGTGCTCATTTCAGGCTTTGGAACCCTCAGAGGGCGCCGGTACATATGCCGAGACAAAACCAGCAGGTAAGGACACAGTTGTAGTAGATACTGTTGCTGTGCTTAACTTGGGTGAAGGAGAGCATATTAAAATGCTCACTAAACCTCCACGAGATTGGTTAAAAACGAACTTCATATTCGACACAAGTTGAATTTAAGTTAGTTGCCCAGAAGTATTAATTAATTTTAGTAAATAACATTTAAAAACATTATCAAAATGGCAAAAAAGAATGGAAGGGGCAATGTAAAAGTTGCTCAGAATAATAACAATAGTGGTAATAATACAAATGCAGCTGTTGAGGCTGCAGCTATGCTAACAACAACAGGTGGGTCAAGCATGGATCGTAATCATCAAGTGGATTTGTTAAAAATGGCTCATGAACGCTTTTTCTTGGATGAGAAAGCTGCTGAGCACACTGGTTTTCCACAGGGAACTATCGACACGCTCAACCATATTAATGCTCTCGGCATAGCTGTGTGCGTATGTAACGAGGCCAAGTACGGTACCAGCGATTTCGCTGTTGTAATCCGTAAGTCTGCGCTCCCAGAGCTTACTGAAGCTTTGAAGGAGATTGGCGTAAGCTTTGATGACACAAAGTTCTTGCCTTCAAAAGACAATGCTGAAGCAGTTGAAGTTACAGCTTCAGCTGTAACAGTGTCAGAAGAAACTGCAAAGAGTCTTGACAAGGATGCTGAGGCTCGTGCTGCAACAGCAGGTAAAGTTTTTGATCCTACAAAGATTAAGGACGAAGAAGAGCTCAAGGAAGCCTTGTCTGGCTTCTTGGCCATGAATCGTGATTCTAAGCTGATGGATAGCATCATGCAGTGTGTAAACTTCTATAAGTCATATCGCTCTATCGAGGCTAAGCGTGCTATCGATTCTGCTGAGGAGACACTCAAGAACACAAAGGACAAGAAGTACAAGGAGAACGCTGAAAAGGCTCTTGCTTCTGCAAAGAATGACCTTGAGCGCATCAAGAACATGAGTTTTCACGACATGTTTCGCAAGATTGTTGAGTTTACAGGTCGTGTCGGAACACTTACTTATGGAATTGGTTCTCACCTCTTCAACGTTACCGCTACGTCAGGATCTCCTGTGTCTGCGTTCTGTGAGCTTCGCGACCATTCTACTGACAAGAACACCGGCGTATGTAAGTATACCGATGATCAGATTGCAGATGTTGTAAAATGTCTTGTAATCATTGGTGCAGACGATGTTCGCTCAAAAGGTAAAGCCTTACTCGAAGCAGAGAACAAGCTGCCAGAAAAGGATCGTGTCAAGGAGCACATTGATACAGCTAATAAGAACATCGCATTCGCCGATAAGGCTACTGCAGCAGTTCTTGCGGCTCCAGGCGAGTTTGTTGAGAACTTGAAGAAGAACTTCTTGGATGGTAACAACTTTGCAAAGAAGACTGTTATCGCCATTAAGCGCGCATATTATCGTTGTGTTACTCCAGAGATGATGGCTAAAGTTAAGTCTGATTCGATGCTTAATAACGCTACACAGTATGCCGGTATCGTCTCTAACCTGTTCCGTAATCCTTCTGATCCACTAGTAGGTTATGCCAAGGAGAATATCATCGACTTGGAGTTCAAGACCGATGAGGAGATCAAGGC
>OLRT01002178.1_pt1 | contig 12578 bp, 14 predicted proteins | sample 1672021 | NCBI WGS metagenome assembly OLRT01 (sample SAMEA3136637, study PRJEB25190) | human gut metagenome | reverse complement strand
GGGTCCGCGAATCCGTTTGAATTCGTGGCCTCGGCAGCTCGTTTGTTAGCTCAGCACCAGCGCTACCAGGATGGGAATCAAGGCGAACGAGGCGATGGTGCTCAAAATCGTGCCTTTCGCCGTCAGTTTGGCGTCGTGGCCGTACATGCCGGCGAACATGGGCGCAAGCGAGCCGACGGGCATGGCCAGCATCACCACGGCGATTCCCAGGATGACGGTGTCGCTTACGAACGGCGCCAGCGCGTAGTACACGCCCAGCGGCAGCAGGAAATGGCGCAGCGCGATGAACGGGTAGATGCGCCATTCGCTCATCACGTCGGCCAGGCGCGAGTTCGCCACGATCACGCCCACCATCATCATGGCCAGCGGCGCGGTCAGCCCGCCGAGCGCCGACGCGTCAAGCGCGCCGGCCGACGCCACGATCATGCACGGCAACGTGATGTTGTTGATGACCTGGGAAAGTTTGGCTCGCACGCCCTCGTCAAGGTAACCGAGCTTCGTGGCAACAATGCCAACGACCACGACGATAAACAGAACGGCCATCTGCGAAATGGCGGCGGATAGATTGACCACGGGCATCCTTTCGATAAAAGCAAACGAACGCATCCTACAACTTAAAGCTTGCTTCAGGTCAAAAAGAGGCGTGCGGCGATGACGTTGGCGATAGGGGGATGCGCTTGGAATTGCGTTGCGGCTGTATTGTCCGCCTCGCGCTTGGTGTGAGGTTTTGGTTCGTGAAGGTGGTGCCAGGATTCGCTCAAGCGATTCTTAACGCTGCTGTTTTTCGCGGTCCTCCGTGGCTAGAAATCGGGCTTTCTGTAGATGCTTTCGATCCACGCAACTTTTTGGGTAAGAATCTAGGGTTCCTGTATCGTCGAAGAGGGCAAAACGCTTGATGATGGCAAGAATCCGGTGATGCTGTACCGCTTGGGGGCTTATGGTGATACAGAATCACCGGATTCTTGCCATGAGAGTCCTAGTTGTTGTCGGCGGCTACAGAAACGCCGGATTCTTGCCAGGCAGGTGGCGCTTTGGCGCCGGCGCGCATCGGCGGAAGCGGCAGCCTACTTGCAGTGCGCCTACTTCAGCGACTCTCCCAAGGCGCGGACTTCGGCCAGCTCGGGGTTTGCGGCCATGTCGCCTTTCTCCGCCATGCCGCCGATGGTGATGATGCCTATATCTTCCCAGTTCAGGTACGCGTTCATGGCCTTGTACGCCGCGATGGCCGCATCGTAGACGCCCTCGGCGCCCGAGTTGAGCAGCAGCGCCACCTTCGAGAAGTTGAAGCCGCAGCCGCCGAAGGCGTACATGCGGTCGATGGCCAGCTTGAGCTGCGCGGAAATGTCGAACCAGTAGATGGGCGCGGCGAACACCACCATGTCGGCGCTGGAAAGCGCGGCGCGCTCGCTTTGCTGTATCATGGAGTAGTACTCCATTTGCAGGACAACACGGCGGGGAGGTAGCGGCATGCCGCGTAACGAAGAGCGCGTTCGACGCGAGGCCGAGCAGCGCAAAAGTCAGCTTATCGAAGCCGGGTTCGAGCTGTTTTCCCGCCATGGCATCGAATCCGTCAGCTTAAGCGCCGTTGCCGAGCGTGCGGGCGTCCCCGCATCCACCATGTACAAATACTTCCAGAACAAGGTGAACCTTGCGGTGGCCATCAGCGGCCGCGTCTGGAGCGATGTCTGGCAAACCGCCCTGGGCGCCTCGGGCGCGGTTGCGCTGGCCAACATGGGTCCTTGCCAGCTGTTCGAAACGTACGCCGACGCCATCATTTCGCTGTATCGCAGCCGCCCGCAGGTGCTGCGCTACAGCGGCAACTACAAAACGTTCATCCGCCGCGAAAACGTGCCGCAAGACGCGCTTGGCGAACACCTTGACCCCCTCAAGCCCATGGAGCAGCTGTTTGCTGCCAGCTGCCGGGCCGCGGCGGGGACCGGCGCGCTGCGGGCGGACGTTGGCGCGGGCGAGCTGTACTCGTTTGTGGCCTTGACCATGCTGACCATGGCCGAGCGCTACGCCCAGGGCATCGTGTGGACGGACACTCCCGCGGCTGACCATGCCGCTGACCTGGTGCGACTCAAGGGAATGCTTTCTGCTTGGATGAAAGGCGAATGCTGACGCGCGCAGCAGGGCGCTTACGCATAGTCGAACCGAAAGACACGACGAAATGAGCAAGGAGATGGCGCGCGAGATCAAGGAGATTCTGGAAGGCGCCGACCCCGCCCAGGTTGCGGAGTTTGCGGGCAAGGCTGCCACGGCAGCTGACGCGCAGGCCGTCAAAGAGCTGGCGGCGGGCTACGGCATTCAGCTTGTCGACGACGAAGCGGGTGGCATCTTCGCCGAGATGGCGCGTCGCTCTCAGGAGGAAATCTCCATCGACGAGCTGGACAATGTGGCCGGCGGCTGCGACGATTACGACCCGTTCCCGTGCCAGCTGTATTGGTGCTAAACCCCAGGTCACAATGCCTATGACGCTCATTCACTCACAAACGTGGTGGCCTTCGTGGAAGACCAGCTTGCGCGCTATGGCATGCGCGGCGTGTGCGTGGTGTGGTTCGGCGGCGAACCCTTGCTGCAGCCGCAGTTCTTCGACATCATAGCGGCGGTGCATGCGCGCGGCATGTTCGTGTTCGAGATCAACACGAACGGCCGCTTCCTTACCGCGCAGGTGCTCGCGCGCATCGCGTCGTTCGGGTTCAAGCCGGAGATGAAGATCTCCTTCGATGGCCTGGGCTTTCACGACTGGATGCGCGGCTGCGAGGGCGCCGAGCAAGACGCCTTGCGTGCCATCAAGTTATGCGTGGACGCGGGTTTTCCCACGCGCGTGCAGATGAACATCAACCGCAAGAACCGCGACAGCATCTTGCCGTCGCTCGCGCTGCTCGACGACATGGGCGTAGGCTGTGCGCGGGTCATTCCCACCACGCCGTCGACGCGGTGGGAGATGAACGCCCAGGGTCAAAGCATGGAGTGGGGCGAATTCTTCCACAACAACTGGCCTGAACGCTTCGCCCGCGCCCTAGCTCCCTGGAAGTGCCTTAACCAATCCTGACGGGTGGCCGAGGCCGTTTGGCGCCTTTTACGCACGTCTTGCCTCTGACTTCTCGGGCGCTATAATTATGCAAGCTAGCATAATTCAACATTGCATAATCACGAGGTGCATAATGTTTGTCGGTCGCGAATCGAACCTGACAAGAAGACAGGGCGGTTTCAGGATTTGCACGGCGTTGAAGCACTGGAGTTCGCTTCTGGGCCAGTATGCACCCAATGCCGTGGTCCCTTGCGAAAGGCAGCTATAAGGATGCGCTTTTAAGTGCTTGCCTATTTGGGTTCGAGGACAAATAAGTGCAGTTGCCATCAAACATGACTACAGCGGTGCTGTCGGGATGGTTTTCTCGGGGCACTATTCTGCCGCTCTGATAGGGTGCCGCACCACTGTTTTGAGCTTCTCGGGCGCGCATTTACGCGGGTCGGACAGGTAAATCTCGTGATGCAAACGGCGCGCGGAAAAGTCCGGTACGAAGCCTTGCTTTGCGGCGAATTCATGCATGGCGTCGATGGTTGCCGGCTCGTTATCGTAGGAACCCGTGTGCATGCACTGTACGCATAATCCCTCGTTGACCTTCAGAAACTCCACTGCTGAGAAATCCAGCTTTTTCTTGGCAGTGGCTTCCGCGACGGCCCAATCGAAGACTTCCGGGGTGACGAAATCGGGAAGACGAATGCAGGAGATGAAGTGAAAGTCTTCTTTGTTCGCGTAGTCGATTTCGCCGCTGCCAGGTTCTTGCCACCAGAACCCTTCAAGCGGAGGTACCACGAAGTCGAAGTACCCATCGATATTTCGCGTGCCCTTCTTCGTCATCTTGATGGTGTAGGCAATTGCGTAGAGCAACGGGATAGCGCTCTGGTATTCGCCATCCTCGGCATTGGGGTTGCCCTTGCCGCGCACAGCGACGTAGCTCATAGGCGGAACGGTCACGATGTTCGGCTTGACCGAAGGCCGGTAAAGTTCCTTGCATTCCTTCTTGAAATCGAATGCCATGACGTTCCCCTCTCTTAGCCCTGCGTCTTCCGCGATTATCCCGAAATAAGGCGAATTGTCTTTCGGTGGGTTGATTCCTCGCTCCTGCAATGATACCATAAATACAAACAAATGTACGTGTAATAAAACAACTATTTATTAACAAGGAGGGGCGCGTCTGACAAGGGGGCAGGTCGTTTATCCCCTTGTCAGGTTTTGGAACTTACGGATGAAGGTATTGTCCGTGGCGTTTGGTGTTCGGACCGCATTGGATGGCGAATGTGGGGCAGCGATGCAGGCATCCGAGGCACATGACGCACCGGTCTTTTACCTAAACGGGATGCTTGTGCTGCATCTCTATCGCGTGAACGGGGCATTTCTTGGCGCACAAGCCACAGCCGATGCAGCTTTGCTCGACTGAGAGGTTGCTGGTGCGGCGCGTCTTGCTGTCGTATATTCACTTGCCGACGACGCCGGATGGGTAGGGCGTGGTGCCGTCATATACTTGCCGGAGCCCTTTGTCCCGATTGCGTCGGGAATGAAGATAAGCCGCTCGTTAGGCGCTGCCAGTTGTTTTGCCACATGCAGCGAGTTGCCCGTTGCGCTGAAATAGAAGATCAATCGCTCGCGCTCGCTTTCTCTAGTGTTCCAAGCAGAAAGTCCAGGTATGCCATTGCTTCCTGCTTCGCGATGTCTTGGGCTAGTGCTTTCGATGGGCATCGGATTGCTGTGGACGCATGTCCATGCTTGAATAATGTACCAATTAAGTGGATGCGTGAATAAGCAGACGGATTGCGAATTCCATCAATGGACAGATTGTCGCGATTGTCTATCAAACGGAATTCTTTCAGGCTCGACGCTCGTCTGGGCCGATCGCGAATTCTCTCCTGAAGGATGCGACAGGCGGTTGCGACTTGATATTTAGTTATGTTAGGCTAACTGTGTCTACGTTCGGAACCGAGGAGGCACCATGGCACGCACCGCCGACGAATACAAGCAGCTTTCCATCAGGGAATTCACGAAGGCCGCGAAGGTATACGAATCGGGCCATGCCGGCATCTACGAGATGTGCAAGGACGACTACCCGCAGATGCTTGCCGAGTTGGAGCGCGAGCCGTTTTCCGACGTGCTCGACGTGGGGTGCGGGACGGGCGCCGTCATCGAGCTTTTGCACGGGAAGCATCCCGGCGCGCGCTACGTCGGCCTCGACTTGACGCCCGACATGATCGCCGTGGCAAAGGCGAAAGGCCTGGACGGATGCGAGTTCGTCGTCGGCGACGCGGAGGACCTGTCCTTTGCGGCCAACAGCTTCGACGCCGTGTTGACGTCGAACAGCTTCCACCATTATCCCAACCCGGAGAGGTTCTTCGCCGGCGTGCACCGCGTGCTGCGCCCCGGCGGCCGCCTCATCTTGCGCGACTACACCGCAAACGATTTCGCCGTATGGCTCATGAACACGTTCGAGCTGCCGCTTGCGCGCCTAGTCGGCCATGGCGACGTGCGCATTCTCAAGAAGAGCGAGTTCACGCACATGGCCCAAGCAGCCGGCTTCGAGGTTCTTGCCATGGAAGCGCAAAAAGGCTTCCGCGCACACTTGGTTGCGCGAAAAAGCTGACAAACGACCTGTCCCCTTGTCAGGTGCGCCATGGGCGCTTAACTGGGATTTTCTCTGCGCTGCAACGGGTTGCAATCGTCCTTCGAGCCGGTTCAGCGTGACAAACCTGCTCCTTGAGTTGGGCATGGGCTTTGCCTTCATGGGTCGTCAGCACCATTTGGCGGTGGGGGATGAAGGCTTCTGCATTGACCCGCTCTTCTATAATCCGTTTGCTACAGACGTAGGTCGCCTAAAACTTCAGCAACCTTGTTTCCGTAAGATGGATTGGCGTGTATTTTCTCGGAGAGCCCTTTCGTGAACTGGTAATTCCTTGGAAGTTCGCCATTGAATACCTGTGCACGGTAGAGGGGCGAAAGAACCTGGGGGAAGAAGTCGTATTCGTGATAGTGGCCGTGCTTCAGCGCGCCTTGCCCTATGCCGCCGTCCCTGTTCGGGAAGAAACACCAGATGCCGCAGTAGCCGCTTCTCACTTGAAGAAGGAGGCTGCCAAGTGGTTATCCAGCTCAGCAAATTGATTGAAATTCAAGGCTTCATGAGGGCAAAGATCGCCTTTCATGGTTTCAGACGCTATTGCAAGTTGCCGCAAATCTCCGTCAAGTGGCCACTAGTAATATTCGAGATTCAGATAGTTCTCGCATGCTTCAAAAACGTCGCATTGAACAGTTTGTAGCCTTCCTTCCAGTCGTTTGCTTGCGAGCATGCTATCAACAGTCATGGGGCGTATTTTGTCCATCGATGCTCTTAGCATGCCGACAAGATGGTGAGCGAATCGACCGAGCGGGTTACAATTATCAAGACGAGGTCGGCTCTTCTTTTGCGAGGTGGCGAATCGAGCTTCGCGAGAGATGCCAGTTTTGAGACCGGACAACGAAAGGAAGCTAGGATGGGCGTTTCCGAGCACCTGCAAGCGGCACTTGGCAAGCTGAATGCCGAGCAACGCGAGGCGGTTGAATGTCTTGACGGCCCTTTGCTGGTGATAGCGGGGCCCGGCACGGGAAAAACGCAGCTTCTGAGCTTGCGCGCGGCGAATATCTTGGCGAAGCGCGATGTGGCGCCGGGAAACCTGCTGTGCCTCACCTATACCGACGCCGGAGCCGAGGCCATGCGCAAGCGCCTGATCGAGCTGGTCGGCAGAGATGCTTACGGCATTCAGGTGAGCACGTTCCACGGCTTTGCAAGCAGCGTTCGTTCGAGCTATCCCGACTATTTCGCGCGTCCCGCTTCCAGTCGGCTTGCTACATGTCTTTGCCAGGCGGAGCTCATGGATGCGCAGCTTAAGCGCTTGCCGTTCGGCTCGCCGCTATCGGGTTTGGGCGATCGCGGCGTCGCTCGCAACGTCGGCACCATGCTCGGCTTCGTCTCAAGGGCCAAGCGCAGCGGCCTTTCGTATGGCGAACTCGAGCGGATAGCGGACCAGACCATCGACTCTGCCGTGTGGTTGAAGGAGCATTCCTCGCTTTGCGAACTTGTTGCAAGGCGGGCAACCCCCGCGCTTGCTGAGGATCTCGAGGCCGAAGTCGAGCGCGCGTGCGCGGCTGCCCCGCAAGAGCTTGTGCGTCCCGTTGTTGTTGCGCCAGGTGCTTACGTCCCGTTCATTGTGCACTTTCGCGATGCGGTACGTCGAACGCAGCTGGTGGATGAAGAGAGCGGGAAAACCGCAGGCTACCAAGCTATTCGCAATGCGTTTTTCGGTGGGAACAACAAAACCGGCAGGGTTTTCCTTGCGGAAAGCACCGGCGAGAAGCTTAAAGTTGCCTGCCAGGTTGCGGCGCGCTATCAAGCCGAGCTCGATGCGCGGAGCTTGTACGACTACGACGACATGATCTTCGATTTCGTTCGCGCCGTCGAGCACAGCGAGGAGCTGCAGCAACGCCTTCAGGACGCCTATAGCTACATCCAAATCGACGAGTTCCAAGACACCAACGGCGCGCAGATGCGCATAGTCGACTTGCTGTGTCAAGGCATCGAGCACCCCAACGTCATGGCGGTGGGCGATGACGACCAAGCTATCATGCGCTTTCAGGGCGCAAGCATCGAATGTGTCAACCAGTTCGAGCAACGCTACCGTCCTCGCAACATCGTGCTCAAGACGAACTACCGCTCCACGCAGCCTCTTGTTGAATTCGGGCAAAGCGTTGCGGCGCAGGTCGAGCGCCGTTTGGCGGCCAGCGAAGGCAAGCAAATCGTTGCGGCGAAGCAGACGATGCCTGACACCCAGCAAACGTTTCGCGAAACGGCGTTTCACAGCAAGGCCGAAGAATATGCGGGGCTTGCCGCCAGCATCCGTGCACGCATCGATGCCGGATACGTGGAAGCTTGCGCCAAGCCGGACGAGGCGATAGCGGTCATAGCCCCCAAGCACGCATCGCTGCGTGCGCTCATCCCGCACCTTGTCGCCCGGAACATCCCGTTTTCCTACCGACAGACGCAGGATTTGTTCACGTCAGAGCGCATGCAGGCAACTTTGGCGGCCGCCCGCTGCATCGTGGCGCTTTCCCGCGGTCAGGAGGAGCTGGCGGAAAGCTTCCTGCCGCATATCATCGCTGCCCCGGAGTTCGGGGGCAGTCACGAGTCGTCGGTGCGCTTCGCGCTGACGGCCCGACGAGATTGCCATCGCGAATGGCTGCTTGCTATGGAAAAGACCGGCGACAAGCGTATACGCGCGTTGCACGATCGCTTGATGGAATGGGCTGCGAATGCAGAAACTTCCCCTGTTCGGGAGTTGCTATTCCAGATTGCGGAACGTCCGCTAGCGTATTATCGCCGCCTGAGCGCCGCTGACCCGCTTGCTGCGGCGGAGTTCAACGCGGGAATGCGCGCTCTGCTTCGTTTCGCGGAAGGCGAGATCGCCTGTTCGCGAGCATTGGACCGAGCCATGCGCCTCGGGGATGTTGCCGACAGGCTGGATGCGGCGCAGGCGCAGGGGGTCGGCATCGACGCTGGCATTGCGCTTGATGCTCCGGAGGCGGTGCGGCTTGTGAGCGCGCACAGCTCGAAGGGCCTTGAGTTCGACTGCGTCTACCTGCTTGATGCCGACGACTCCACGTGGCACCGCGGGGCCAGCTCAGAGGGCGTGTACCCGTCGAACTTGCTGTTCGGGGACGCGAAGGACGAAGACGATGCCCGACGGCTGCTCTTCGTTGCGGCCACGCGCGCAAAACGCAATCTGGAACTGTATCGCGCTCAAGGAGCTACGCTGCGCGAGCTTTCGGGAGCGATTTCAAGCACTGAAATCGACACCGACCCGCTTGAGCTGGACGCGGCAATCGAGGCCGACTGGCACGACAGCTATCGGCTAGACACGCCGGAACTGCTGGCCTTGCTTGACGTGAAAACCGACGTCCGGCACCTGTCCGCCTCGTCGCTCAATGCGTTCGTCACCTATGAGCAAGGGTGCGTCAACAGCATGCGTTTCCCCGAGCGTCAAGTGCTGCGCCTGCCTGAGGCACCGAGCATCAGCCTTGAGTTCGGCACCATCGTTCATGCGATGCTCGAAGACCTGTTGAACCGGGCAATGGGGGAGCAACAGGTGCCGAAAGACCAGATCATTGCTGTGTTTAGACAGCAAGTTGCCTGGATGGACTTCGATGAAAGCTCCGTCAGCAGGTATTTGCAGCGCTTCGACCGCATCTGCGACACGTTCGTGCCTTGGATGTTCGAGCATCTTGGTGTCGGGCGCCGCATTGCCGAAAAGCGCATCGTCACGGCTACGCTGGTCGGCACGCCGCTGTACGGCTGCCTGGATTTGCTTCTCATTGACGACGAGGCGAAAACCGTGCGCATCATCGACTACAAAACGGGCTTCACGTACGAGGCAACTCCCGGCTACGAAAGGCAGCTCGCCTTCTACAAGCTGTTGGTGGAGCGTTCGGGCGAATTCGAAGGCTATCGCGTGGCTTCCCTGGCCGACTGCTACGTCGAGCCCGCAAAGGATACCGACGAGCTTCACCCACCAATCGAGACCGCGCCAACCGAAGAAGACGTCCGCCAACTCGAACGCTTAGCTGATGCCGTATGGACCCGCATCGAATCCGGCACTTGGGACACCAGCGCCTTCGAACAAAGTTCTCAATACGAGAAAGCACTAGCAGCACAAACCGCCTACAGAACTAAGAAAGCCAAGGCTGCAGTCATGCAACAGGCCTACGAGGACTGGCTGATGCTGACTGATGTTTGAGTCAGCGTTTTAGTGAGAGACGTCCGTTCAGATTACAGAAATCTTCCTTTCGAAAGGAGACCGACAATGTCAGATTCCGAGGGAAACAAAAACGACTTCCAAAAACCGTATATTCCTTGGGAAGAAAGTCTTAATGCGTATCGTTTCGACCTCGACCAGCATGGTTTCCCGGTCTTCAGCGATAAGAATCTACGGCTCGTTTGGGCAATGGTCGAAAATGACTCCGATTACAATTCGGTTAAACCGGAAATCATTAATAGTGTCTTCCAAAGAGTTCTGGCGGGTGAAGAAATAGCCATCAAGCAGGCCGTATATCTCACGGATAGCGTGAATTCCACGCATCTTGCCACGTTACGCAAATCTGATATGGCCACTATAAAAGAAAAGGCAGATCAGGGAGACGAAGTATTCAAAAAAGTGCGCAAAGGCTGGAAAGTACCTGATTTAGTTAAAGATGAGGATGAGTCGAGCGAGGACGAAGATGAGCTTTTAGTTGAAGATGACGACGAGCAAAATGACGATGAGGATAAGAATAAGCCCCGACTTCAAAATGGCAGATTTATGACGGAACGGGAATTATTTCATAACAGAGATGATCTAATGTGCTTGATTAAGGCCGGAAAGGAACAGGCGGTTTATGAGATTGCGCATTACTCGGAGAAATACGCTAAAGAATATCTCGGAATCGAAATCAAAAAGAACAATTTTTCCTTTGCTACAAAGTTCTGCCATTATGCCTGCGTAAACGGACTGGATGAAGAGAAAACCGGGCACAATCGGGATTTGTATTGCATTTACGATAGCGTCGTGGCTCAGGTTCTCCCTTACTACATATGGGCGTATACCGACAAAGTTGTGCCAGGCAAATGCAAGAAAGGCCAGACGCAATATCGTCTCCTCGAGAAACTTCTCGAGGACTGTCGAGACGATGACGGCTCTGCTGGGTATCAGCAGTTCCGTAGCTACTATGATAGTGTGATTAAGGGAATAGATGCATGGCGTGAAGCTAATGGGCAGAAAGGCTTAGATGTTCCCGAAATTCGCAAAGAGGGTGCCTTCAGCTATCGGCATGTTGATAGGCTGATCTGGTATTACTTCAAAGGTCGCCGTCTCGATGAAGCAAAAGAGAGGTTTGCAGAGCTTATCAGATGGTAAATATTGAAGCCGCGAGGGCAATCAAAGCAATTGTCCTCGCGGTTATCCTGCGGCAAGCCGTTGCCTTAACCTTCCTTTTCTATCTCCTCATAAGCCGCAACCGTCTGCGCTGCTTCTTCCCTTACCTTTTCTGCTAAGCGCTTCGGCTCCAAAATGAGCACGTCGGGGGCGAAGTTCTTCGCGAACTGCTGGGCGGCGCGTTCGTTTACGCGTGCTGAAACCGTTACGTAGTCGTCGGTTTCGTCCTCGAAGCGGACGCCCAGCCCGAACTCGTCGATCACGTCGCCCGCCATGCGCTTCACGATGCGAAACCGCACGCGCGACGTCGCGCTCGAGTACATGTACACGTGCTCCTGCACGTATTTCGCCAGGTCAAGCGGCGCGCCTTGCGATCCTTGCAGCGCCGAGAACGGCTTTACCGGCTCATCGAGAATCTGTACGTTGGCGATGCGGTCGACGCGGTAGTTCGAAACATCGTCGTACTTGTCGTAGTTGCAGATGAGGTAATACTTGCCGTCCTTCGCCGCCATCTGGTAGGGGCTCACCACGTACTCGCGCACCGTGCCATCGGGGCGGCGCCGGGGATGCTGCTTCTTGTCGATTCCGTAATCGAGATAGCTGAACGAAACCTTCCTCTTGGCCGAGATAGCCGCATCAAGCTGGTCGATCGTCCAAAACAGTTGGGCGCTGGCGGGCAAGGTGCTTGGCACCGAATGGATATGCTTCACGTGCGCTTCGAAATACTCGCTGGAAAGCCCGACGAGTTTGTCGATAAGGTCGCCCAGCTGAGATTGCGGAATATGACTTGAGAACAAAAGGCTGTCGATGATCAACCGCAGCTCGCTGTCCTCGAAATCTTTCGCCAGCCACACGCCCGACATGGCCGAGGTCGTTTCGATTTCGCCCGTTTTCGCGTCTTTGACCTCGCGATTCGTGCATTTCGAGAACTCGATGTCGTAACCCATGTCCACAAGGTTGTCGATGTTTCGGCGAATCGACTTGCGGTCGGCGGACATGTCGTATTCGGCAAGCAGGATATCGCCGATTTCCTTCTGCGTAAGGTGGTGGCTCTCGTCGGTCTTCCTGCGAAGGATGTCCAATATAAGCATCGGCAGCAACTTCTTCGCCGGTTTCACCATCAGCTTGTCCATCGCCTCTCCTTGCCGCTGTGCGTTGATGGGGAAATTATAACCCATGACCTTCCGTATAGTGCAAGTTGCAACGAAGGACTTACTGGCGAAAGGAATCGACATGGGAGCATTCGACCAAATCATCGGGTACACCGCAGTGAAGCAGCGGCTCGAACGCACCGCCGACGTTCTTGCCCCCCCCGACGCGTATCGGCAGCTTGGCGCGCGCCCTCCTAGGGCCATGCTGCTGTACGGCGAGCCGGGGGTAGGCAAAACGCTCATGGCTCGCTGTCTTATCGAGGCAAGCGGACGCGCTTCCGTTGTGTGTCGAAAAGACGAGCCGAACGGCGAATTCGTGAAGGTCATCAAGAAGAAGTTCAAGAAGGCGGCCGAAAAAGCCCCCTCCATCCTCCTGCTGAACTGCGCCCCAAAACTGCAAAGGACCCCGTTTCCTGAACGGCAAAAGAAGTGAATCAA
>OLRT01002170.1_pt1 | contig 12622 bp, 6 predicted proteins | sample 1672021 | NCBI WGS metagenome assembly OLRT01 (sample SAMEA3136637, study PRJEB25190) | human gut metagenome | reverse complement strand
AAGGTACGCACCTTGTCAACACTTTTTTTAAATTTGCAATAAAAAACAGGCGGGGTCTCTCCCACCTGTTGATATTATTTGTTCAGATCTTCCAAGTCATCAATTCGATGATTTGCCACCTTGATCCGCTCGCCTTCCAGCTTTGCCTTTTCTTCCAGTCGATACACCCGGTCAATCAGGTTATTGTGTTTATTCACCTTCTCTTCCAGTTGCCCGATCCGGTAGTTAGTCAGCCGAGCGGATGCGATCACACCGATTGCAGATCCCAGCAGACCGCCGCCGGATGCAATCGTTGCCACGATTACCTCTGTCGTCATGCCGCCCTCCTATACGTTGATGTGTACCGATGTCCCCATTTGTCTAGTGTTGGCGTAGGAATACTTTGCGCCGTATTTATATGCCAACGCTACCACCTGCCTTCTGCCGGATGCGGTATCGCAGATTCCTTTGATATAAATATCTGCTGCCTTGCCCTTCTTGTGAGACGAATTTTTGTTTCCGCCAACTTGCGCATTGTGCCGATTACATCTCTGACCAGATCTGATGTTTACCGGCCGTCCGTAATGCGCCCGAATTTTTTCCAGAATGTTGAGCAGTTTTGCATTAGTGCTACCCGCCGGATAGCCGTTGCAGTAACGGCCGCCGCACTTACACCTAAACTCTGCCTTGCGAAAATGTGCACTGGATCCTCCGGAAGCCGTGGATGCCCCATTGCCGCTATAACGTCCCCAGAATTTCGGACCGCAGATTCCGTCCTGAACCAGACCCCATGCTTTCTGCTTTGCTTTGATCGCTGCCACTGTAGCAGGGCCGCAGACACCGTCCTGCTTTACGCCGACGATTGCCTGGATCTGCATCACAACCGATACCAGAGCAGCATTTGTTTTTGGTCCGTATTTACCGTCCCGCACTAATCCCCGAAGCTTCTGAAACTTCCGCACCGCTTTCTTTGTTGCTGGACCCGCATTACCGTCGATTTCGCCCTTGTAACAACCATAATAGTGCGCCAACCCACGCTGATATTGAGATACTGTTAACATCATTACACCTCCTATTCTTCATAAATGATTTCAAGTCCATATGCCTTTGCGGCATCGTGTTCAATCCGGCATCCTCTGGCATTTTCCCAGCCTTTACAGAAATATGCCGCATGGCAAAGGCTCATATTCTCGAGTGATTTTGCAAGGAAACACAATGGAATCTGCACAACTCCTCGTTCTGTCATAGACTCTTTGCTATACCATTCGTCCGTAAACAAAGTATTCACTATTTCATACCCTCTGCCTTCGAGTACTTTAATAGCCTTTTCCCTCGTTGTTATAATTTCTTCATCCGTCTTGCCAGCCATCGGCTGTGATAACATTGCCTTCTTAATCATTCTCTTGTACCTCCTGACTATCCGAGCCATCGCCGTCTTCCTCAAGAGCTTTTTTGTAGCTCTGAGCTTTCTTGGCTTTCTTAGTAATGTTGTTATTTTTCCACCAGAGCCATAGTACGGACAGCCCCGTCGCCACCTGCAAAGCGACATCAGAGAACGCCGTTTCGTCGAAAGGAATAGGATTCAGCCCCTTCGCTGTCAGCACCGTGTTAAACGCCAAGATCGCCGCTACCAGCAGTCTGATGAACGCTTTTATTGTTTCGTTTTTCATAGATAATTCCTCCTTCGTTTTTTCACAGCATAACAAAAACGCCCCAGGGGGCTCTCCCCTAAGGCGTTTCAGATTATTTCAGATAGTTCATAGGATTAACTGGTGTTCCACCTTCAAGCACTTCGAAGTGCAGGTGCGGACCTGTCGAGTGTCCGGTATTTCCGGACGCTGCGATTGTCTGCCCTTTTTTAACCACGTCTCCCTTCTGCACATAGTACCCGCTAAGATGCTGATACCTGGTCTTTCTCCCGTTACCGTGAGTAACTTCTACATAAACCCCTCTCGATCCGTTGTAGTCAACCTTAGTGATCGTGCCACCATCCGCGGCGGCGACATCTGTTCCCTCTGGTACCGCAATATCAATCCCCTTGTGATTCGTGGATCCGATGCCGCCCGGAGAGCTTCTGTAACCAAAGCCGGAAGTGATCTGTCCACTAACCGGATTCACCATCTCTCCTGTGGAGTAGTCGCCCGCATCAATGCTTTTTACACGATTCTGATACAGCGTCTGCAGCTCCGCATCGTAGATTCCTGCATCAAGCAGATCGCCAAGAGCCCTATACTCTGCCTCTTCGTCTCCCAGGCAAAGAGCCTCCTGAAACTTCTTTGCTGTATCTGACTTTGCGACGATCTCCTGCGAAATCTTCGCTTCAGTATATCCGTTTGCTAAAAGGTACTCTCTAAGTGCTCCTCTGGCAGCTCCATTTCCGCCCTCACCAATATTCTTTTTGTAAGCTGTGACGACCTTGCTTCGCACACTCTTATCAAATTTGTCAACATCACCGCCCGTAGCTTCAAGGACTTTTCGCATCTCGTAGATTTTCGCCATATCCCCATCTTCAATATAGGTGCTGTATTTTTCGGTAGCAGCCTTCCAGATAGCCTCCTGCCGCTCGCTTCCGGTAAGCCCATCGGCAGCTTTCTCTACGCTCTTTACTTCTTTTTCGTAGTTTCTCTCTTTCTTCTGCTGCTCCGTCTTTCCAAGTCCCAGGCTGTTTAAAATCTTATCCAGCAGGGAGTCTTCTTTCCTATCATATAAACCGGTATCGCCTCCCTCTGCGGCAAAAACATCGATTCCGAAAATCCCGAAAGAGACCTCCATTTCACGCATGATATTCTTGATCGGAAGCCCCGTAACAAGTCCGAAGCCCTCAGCAAGGCTTCTCGCGTTTTCCGCAGAAGGGTCTTTTGCAAAATCCTGTGCTGCCTGCACCAAAGATTCGTATCCGGAAAGCGCCATGTTCTTGATGCTCCAACCCTCTTTCGCTCCCCAGATATCCTTTGCTACCGGAATCATGTTAGCTGGATTTACGTTATCCCAAAGGTTATAAAGGAAATTTGTGAAGAAGCTGTCGTCATCTTTGTCATCATCATCAGGAGTTCTACCCCGGAGTGCATCTGCTACAGCAGCAGCGGCGGACACAGCGGCAGCGTTCAGCATGAAAACGGAACACGCCCTGTTCATTTTCGCAATAGCTTTGCCTTTTTCTCCTTCATTCCAAAGGTCTTTTGCCATGGCAAATTCAGTTCTCATCATGTTGTACGTTCTAGTCGGCTCCGCCATAAAGGATGTGAGCATCTTGGACATGGTATCGGTATTTCTCATAACTTGTGAGCGGTTGAAAACGGAGTCCACCACCTGCGTTTTGTCAAACACTTCCGCCGCACGTTCGTTGCAGATCCGGTAGAACTCTTCAGAATCCACCGGAACATCTGGATGCTTTGCTTCTGTTTCTTTTCTAACGGCAGCCCAGATGTATGACCAAGTTACGTTGTCTAACGCGCCATAAATCTGCATCGTGAGCACGTCCATCTTGCTCCACTCACTATTCATCATGATCTGATCGATATCACGCGCCATATCAACCTGAGAAAAGCCCCAGGACTTCCAGCGTGCCGTCTGGCAATGTGCCTTCATATCCTGCAGGTTCTTTTTCACATTGACGCTGCCATTCACAAAGTACTTCGGATTCATGAGAATGAACGCACGCATGATAGCTGTCGGCTGCTGCAGTGCAACTCTGGCGTTGAATCCGATCGTTGCCTTCTTGTAGTTTGCCAGCGATTTATTCACAAATCGCCCGAAGCCTTCCGTTCTGGTCTGTACCTGATTATTCACGTCGGCCATGAAGTTGTTTATGTAATTCAGTGCCTTCTTGCCATACGCATCCTCTAGCCCAGCTTTTACTGTCGTCACCAGCTGTCCGTTTTCGTCACGCGCTTTGAAGTTATATACACGCATGAAATCGGAGATCGGTGCCGCAAAAGCATTGTAAAGCGACATCTTGTTGATGTGATCTGCAGTCACCCGGAAGATGTCATCAATCATGATAGGATTGTTCGCATTAACAACTGTTCCCTTGGTAAATCCAAAGTTTCTGATCCGTTCCTCTGCATTTCTACCCTCGATGTTACTGTCAAGGTATGTATCAGCGGACTTGATCGGGAAGTAGTTTATTTCCGTGAACTTCCGGTATCCATAAAGTCTCATGGATGTTTCATTGCCCCACTCTGCGCATTCGTTATTCAGATAGTCCTGCAACCGATCTGCCATCGCCCTCTGCTCTGGCGTGAGGCTTGCCGTGATTTTTGCGACGTCTTCCATCGTAACCATGACAGATGATCCTCTGCTTTCGATTTTAGCTCCCACAGCCTGTTTGATTTTAGATGCAGCATCGACCCTGGATGCTACGATTCCGCCGCCGAGGATATGTCCCATCGCCTGATCTCTCTTAGATAGGCGGTAAAGCGACATGATCTGCGCCGGGTTCAGCGTAATCTTTCCGCCGTATACTTCAAACTCTTTAGACTGCGACGCATTTCTCCACTTCTCGATCTTGCTTCCAGGCTTTCCCTTCTTATTATATGGGGTGAAAATTCCATCGAAAAATTCTCTGGCGTTGGTGATGTTATCCACATGCCGGTCAAAGCCTTTTCGGAGCGATCCAAAAACCTTATTCATACCACCGCCGAGTCGTTCGAAAAAGTCTCGCGGCGTTACCATGGATTCGTTCAGCATGGCATCTATAGCACCTGCGGCGCCGCTGCGACCATAGTTCTTTCCGCCCTTTTTTCTTTCCAATACCTTCTGGGATTTATTGATAGTCTCTTCTGCTATATTCGAGATATCTTCGTTTAAAGCATCCGAGAAAGCCTTGTTATAGTTCTGGATGTTATGGCGGATCGCCTTCAGGAGTATGTCAAATTCTGCGATCTCTACATCACCGCACTCATCAATAGATCTGCCGTTCATCTTATCAGCAAGAGAATCGATCAGCTGGAAAATGTAGCCGTCATATTCGAACAAACCTGTGCCGTCTTCTCTTGCAAGCTCTGCGTAACGACGTCGAAAATCGTCCATCTGGATCTTTTTCTTTGTCTTGCCATACTTTGCCTCTAAGTTCTTGGATCGCTCCGTCTGCAGGTCAATCTGGGACAGCAGGTGAGCTACAGCAGTCTTGAACTCTTCTGGGATATGCTTATCATCAGTAGGTTTAAGCAGCCTGTCTGATAACCACTTGTGGTTCTTCTCGATACGCTCAAAACGCTTCCGGCGTTCTGCCTGAGCTTTTCTTTTTTCTTCCTTCTTTTTCTGCTTTTTCTTTTCAGTTTCAAGCTTCTCTTTGCCCTTCTGGCGTACAGCCTTGATCTGTTCATCCTTCTTGGCGCGGACTTTCTGGACAGCCTTCTCCTTGCTTTCCTTGCTTTTCTGACGAACATCACGAAGTGCCTCTTTCTGCCGCTGTTTAAGTCGCTTCACCTGCTCGTCGTAAGTTTCCTTCTTACGATCCGCCCATGACTTCCACGGCTTTCCGGTAGCCGCAATGTCGATCATGTCCTGCGCTGCCTGTTTAACGAGATCAGAACGTTCTTCGGAATCCAGCAGAATATCAAACGGCTCCATGGATTCGCGCACGTCCGCCATTGCCTGCAGCTGATCCGCCGGATGCGATATGCTGTGATCAAACAGTTCTGGATACTTTTCGGTCAGTACCTGATAGAACGTATCTACGCCCATACCGTCGCTTCCGATCCGAAGTCTTCCGAACTGTGATTTTTTCCAATCCTTAAAATCTGGAATGTTCGCAGCATCCTCTTCGGAGATAGAGATCTTCGTAGTCCGCATAAGATCGCGCAGCTCTTTGTATTCCCGGAACATAGAATCGTCCACCAGATGCAGACCATCGATCATATCCTGTGCAGCATTGTACGCCTGGTTAACAGCTCCTGGATAATCGCCTTCTTTTATGTACTTATAAATGGATGCGATATTATCCGTCGCCTGCCTAACGAGGTCTGTATCCGTCTTTTTGCCGTCTGCCATTCCGTAGGATTTCAGCATCACGACCATATCGTTGATCTGCTCCTTGACGGATTTCTTATCAAGAACCCTGCCTCTAGTCAGTTTCTTATCTGCTTTCAGCTTATCCACCTGCATCCGAAGCTCTCCAATAGTCTGCACTTTTTTACCGCGAGCTTTTCTTTCATAATCGCGAACCGGCGGCACCTCTGCGAATTCTGTCTCGCGATCCGCAGCATAGTCCATGATGGATTCTTCGTCCGGGAGGGAATAGCGGGTATAATCTTCTACGAGAACTGTCGGCGAATCTATGTCCGGTCTATTGGCTCTCCGTTCTTCGGAATTGTAATTCAGCCTATTAGCCGAATCTCTCGCCTCCACTTCTCCAGCAGCATATTTGTAAAAATCTTTCGCAGACATATTTCGAAGGTCTCTCGATTTACCGTTCACTTCATCATACTGCTTTCGCTGTTCTTCGAACTCATCAACCAGCTTTTCTATTTTCGAATCAGAGCCTTTATATTCATTCTTAATTCTCGCAAGCTCGTCTTCGCTTGTAATGTCTACGTCGTCTCCGTACTTGTCAAAATATCCAGCCTCTTCCAGCGCATCAAGAAGGTTATCACTCGCCGCTTCATAACGGTAGCTTGCCGTCGTTGCCTTAGCTTCCGTCCTGTCAGCTGCAACACTCAACGTATCAAGATTTGCACCCTTCGCAAACTCCTCTATATCCTGTATTGCGTGCTGTATTTCGTGCGCAAGTGTGCCATCTCGCTTTGCGGTTCTGTATTCGTCCTTAAACAGATCTTCATCAATTCTTATTTCAGATCCATTTACGACATAGGCTCCACTTGCTCCGTTGAGCCCGTCAAGATCTCCGATCTTCACCGTTACCTCAGCAAGCTGCGGATAATTCTCAAAGAGTACGTCGTGCTGGATGATGTCCGCAAGATGGGCGTTACCTCTCAACAAACGTGTGTGCAATCTTGCTTTCTCGCTTCCCCATGTTTCATTGAGGTCGGTCAGTTCCTTCTGTTCTGCATCTGAAATATCGCCTTTCCAGAACTTCTCGTACAAATCTTGCAGCCTTACATACTCTGGATGTGCTTTTCTGAACAAAGCGTCACCATCAGTAAATACTTTCATCCGGCTATCGTCGATTTCAAACCGCCACTTTCCATCTGTGCCTCTATGCCATCCGGTTTCTTTTCGGATGTCTTCCGAGCTTTCGAAATCATCGTACATTTCCTTGGCTTTCTGCAGCATCTTATTGTCTGCATTCAAAGCACTTTCTCCGGCAAAAGAGAATCTAACGTCATGATTTCTCGTCGGCTGCGGATTATTAGTGCTTTTAACCTGCTCCGGATATAGCGCAATGTATGCCTTCGTGCTGCGCCCAAAGCTCCCCTTATCCTCATCAAGGATAATTCCATCATGCCCCTTGCTTTCAAGATAGGAATTTATGGCTTCTTTGCACTTGGCGGATATTTCGTCTGCCTTCTCCGTCCATTCCTCGACTACTGCATCTTCCGCATCATAAACTTTATTAAAGTCAGGATCGTTATAGATGTCAGAGCCTCCGGCGTCAGGATTATCCTTTCTCCACTTTGTAATAAAATCCACGAGATCCTTTTTAGCATCATTGAATTTCTTTTTGTAGTCTACATCAATTTGCTCATACTCTTTGCGAAGCTTAGAATAATCTTCATCACTTTTCAGAACCCGATCTAGCTCGCTGCGATTCCGAACTTTTAACGGGTTTGTGATGTTCGCATACAACTCCATCTGTATGCTACCCCCAAGTCCTATGTCCTTAGAATTAGGTTTCATGAAAATTCCATACGGAGTTCCCCAGTCGCCCGATCCTGCGCCTTCATGACGGGTATCAAATACGGTGAAATCATTCCCAGTTTGGTGGTAAAGAGTCAGTAGCCTTCCGCTCTCATCTCTGATTTTGCTATCCCTAAAATATTCCTGCTGCGCCTTGGAAAGTTCTCTACCGTCAGAGTCTTTTAAAGAAAACTTTTCGTTGTCTTTTTTGCTAGTTTGAGATATACTATTATTAGAAGATGTTCTGAGAAATTGAGACTTCGGATTTTCTCCGTATGAGCTCAAGGTAATCTCGGTGATATCTTCTATTTTTGTTATGTCCTTAAAAAGCTTCCCTCGTTTGGTATTCTTTATATTGATAACTCCCTTAAAATATCTGTCTCCGACTTTGAAAATCACGTCAAAATATCCAAAACCATCCACTGTATCAGAATGAACGTGACCGTACGCGCCGTCTTTTGCTTTTCTAAAATTAAAGCCTGCATCAAAAAGATTATCCAACTCAACCGAGGAGCGCATTTTTGCATCGTGCGCCGTCTCCTCTAGTTTTACAAGTGGGAATCCGTATTCTTCCGCGCCTTTACCATTTACAAAGATTCTGTTTTCTTCTCCTGCCGGCTTTCCTGCAAAATATCTTTTTATAATCTTTGTTGCAAGACTTCCTTTTTCCCTCCTAGTAAGCCCATCGAACATCGACGTATCAACGTCTATCTCAACGTATCTCTGCCCATCTTCGAACTGTCTGAGAGAATAGCTTTCCTTGCCGCTTTTTTTCACGCCTATCGCATCCCGATTCTCTGCAGCCTTGACCAGCCCATCCGTCCACAGCTTTTCTGCGTCCTTCAAGATATCCAGCTGGGACAGAAGAGCGGCGTTCTGCGCCGGAGTAAATCCGTCGCCTTCCGCTAAAACCTGCCGAAGCTTGGAAAGCACATTCTTGATAGCATCCAGAATTTTCTGTGCAAGAGATCCGTTCTCGCTGCACACCTGCTCCGCAAAGCCTTCGTCCTGGATCATCTCATAGGTAGAGTCTGCGATAATTTCATCCAGTGCATCCTCATAAGTCAGCTGCACGTCCCTTTTTGCATACTGAGCGATCTTATCATTGACCGCTTCATCAATGCCGCCTTTTTCTGCCCACGCCTGGCGAATAAGTTCTTTCAGCTCGTTGTACTCTACAGGTGCAAATTCCTGCATATGGTGGGTGATCTCATGAGAGAAGATATAAGGAAGATCGCGATCTCCCTGCACGCTAAGATAGACTTCACCATCCTCATATTTTCCGTTAAAGCCTGCTTCATCCACGATATGAATATTAACATTGAACACTCTGGCCAGCTGCCGGAACATCCGCTGCTGGGATGCCGGAAGATTCCGCTTTGCCTCCTGCGAAAGTTCAGAAATCACCTTCCCTCTGTGAGCCCCAGATTTGCCTTTTGAGCGACTTTGGGAAATCTTCTTCCCAATCTCCATCTGCACGCCTTTTGCCGTATCTGCGGCAAGTACAGCGTCACTCGCGCCCGCTTCCCATGCAGCCTTCCGCACTTCTGCCTTTACCGCCTGGTGTGCAGGGTGGTTCATCTGCGCTACAGTCTCGTAGGCGATACCGTTTCGCCCTGCGCGGTAATAATCGTCAAATGCCGTGATATCATTTTGCGTCTGCACAGCATTGGCTATATCTGCCTGATCCATCATCTGTTCAAACGCAGCCTGCCCGGAAGGCTCGTAAGTCTTTGCCACATCCTGTGCCATGCCGCCTTTTACTCTGTCTGTAAAGGCTTCTGTTTCCAGCTTGGCAGACTCGACACGGTTTGCAGCTATCCTTGCATAAAGGGCTTCCTTAGTATCGGTATTCCCTGCCGGGAGTTTCTCTCCTGTGATTGTCTCATACACCGTTCTCGCCTTCGGGTTTGCCACAAGGAACATATTTACTTCGTTAGTTCCTGCAACGCCTGTCTTGATGGCAGAGACAGCGGACGCAATCTGATCCACCTGCAAGTCCGGCATTTCCATTCCCTTATCCATGCCAGACTCTTTGACCTGCTGCACGATGTTCTGAACCGATTCGTCATACCGCCGCCGGGTAGTCTCCCCGACAAGCATGTTGCCTTCCTGGTCTCTCTCCACAGGGTTCAGGTAGTTTTTCTTTGTGATCTCGTTGGATGCGACTGTATTCATAACAGACTGCCGCTTAAAGTCCGCCTCTTCCTGCTGCGCCGCCGCCTGGTACAGCCTGCGGCTCTGAACGGATGTTACCGGCCGCCCTTCGTCGATCGTCCGGTTTATCAGCTCGCCCACGGCAGCCCTTCCGGATGCTTCGTCCGCAACATCGCGAAGCTTTTTTGCCATGGTTTTCAGCCCGTCATTTCCGTAGACATTCTGTACCTTTCTACCCTGGTTATATTCTACAGCCTGGCCTCCGCCGCCGAGGATCCCGCCCATGGCACCGCCGACAGCTCCTGCATACAGAACATCCTTTGCCGACGTGCTGTGAGGCGTTCCTGTAGCGTTGGCATAGATCTGATTCGCAAGGGCGGGTTCAAGACCTTCTGATACCATTTCCTCTAAGCCTTCCGATAGAGCTGCCATCGCCGTCTTGCCGCCATGGTACGCAAGCTCCTTTCCGGTTTTCGTCGAAGCTTTCTTAGTCATTTTTTCAAGCAGCTTTTCTGCAACATCGTCTCCCACGCCTGCTCCGTACAGCTTTTTGAGCGGCTTTGCCAGCGCGAACATTTTCTCTGTACCAGTCTCTACAGCTGCCTGGGATGCGCCGTAAAGAGCCGCCTGCGTATCGTTTGCGCCCTCTTTCTTTGCGGTATCATACGCCGCGCCAAAGGATCTTGATGCCATGGATCCCATAGAGAATGGGCCGGCAGCTGCGTCGGTTGCCATGCCAAGCATCGCACTATAGGTGTCCACAGCGAACCTGCCGCCTTTTCCAAGTCCTTCCTTGGACTTTTCGATGTTTTTGTTTCCCTTATCGATCAGCTCGGAAGCCTTTTTAAGATTCTTTTCCCGCTCCTTCACATTCCCGGAGCGTTCCTTTTTTACCAGCTGCCCGTACTGACCTTCGGAGAACTTGCTGTGATTCTTTTCCCCCTGCTGCTTTCTGCGATCTTCTGACTGTATGTATTTATCCTCATTCGGGTTTCTGGCAGCATAAAACGTCGTTGCATGAGATCCTAATGTCTGCTGCAAAGTCCCCTTGGTAGCATTCTCGAACCTGTGCGCAGACTTGCTCTGCTGCTTTGCCCGCTGCTGGTTTCGCTCGTTAGCACGCTCGTTCAGTTCGCCATATGTGGACGCAACCCGGTTATTTTTCTGCTGCTTTCTTCTAACCTCCTGCTGCTGTTTCTGATTATTATTTCTCTGCGCAGCACCAGACTGGCCAAGACGGGAGTTCTTGACAAACTGCCCGTACTGACCATCCTGATATTTTCTTTGCTGGCTCTGACCGCCACCTCTCGCCTGCTGTTTCTGGCGCTGAACCGGCGTTCCTTTTCCTTGAGATATCGCTTTTTCAGCTCCCTTTCGGGACGCATTAGCCGCACCCTTGACGGCATCGACAAAACTCTTCTTTTTCTTAGCCATGTTATATTATCTCCTTATTTTTTCTTTTTCATTTTCGAAAGCTTCTGCGCGGCCTCTTTCGCCTTGTAGGCTGCAAGCTTTGCGGGATCGTATGAATAGCTGCCGCCGTTACTGCTGCTGCCTTTTCCAGACTTGGAGCCTAAATAGTGGCCACTGGCACTACCTCCGCCGCCAGATCCGCCCCTTGATCTACCGGCCGCTGATTTTTTTTGCAGCGCAAACTCCTGTGCCCACTGCGAATCTGCCACAGCATCCCGCGACTTCTGATAGTTAAAGTTTCTGTCAGACTCATAAACGTCCCGATCGTAGTTTTTCTTCCACTGGGAATCGGACACATCGTCCCGGTAGCCCTGGTAATCTGCACCGAATCTCCACTGGGAGTCCGATACATTGTCCCGGTGCTTGCCGTAGTCTGAATCATCAGCCGTTCGCAGCGCATCCAGCGCGGACAAATTCATGTTGTAGTCGTTCACATAGCGGTTATATGCCGCCTCCTGCAAAGCCGGGATCTGGGACGCCAGCTGCTGATTGTAATCGTTTCGCGCCTGCTGTGATGCCGCGATCCCATAAGAAGATCCGTAGCCCCCATTGAGGCTTGCTGCATCCGCCATGGTATTTTGCGCTGCCTGTTCACCCTGCTTGGAATATACTTTCGCCAAGGCTTGATAATTTGCATCTTTCAGAGGATCATAGGCAAACTTCTCCCGGTTCGTCACCGTGTTCATTGCACTGTCAATCTGGTTTTGATATTTACTGGTATAAGCCGGCTGCTCATAGTCAGCCACCTTTGGTTTTTCTGCCATTGTGTGCTCCTTTCGTTTTTCCATAAGCATAAAAAAATAAGGGCGATTTCTCGCCCCTATGTCATTAACTGATGCGCAGCGTATAAAGTACTGGCGCAAGGTTCGTAGCTGTGCCAGATCCACCGCTCCAAAACTGCTTGATATTTATTGTGGATGTTTTTGTCAGTTTCACGCACCCCGTGATACTGGTGTATGGCCCTCCACTTACCATATCCGGCCTGTATCCAGCTAGCTGAATCGCGTTGTCGATCGCAATATACTCCGCCGTGGAAAGCGAGCTGTTTCCTATTTCCCATCCCAACGCCGCTGATATGACATATGTTCCAGCAGGAAGTTGTTTACTCACTACTGTAGTGATAGTTGTGACGGGTATTGCTTTTGCGGGTGCTGTTGTCGTTGTAAAGCTCCCGATATTGTTTGTCTTGGTTTTAATGGATTTACACCAATTC
>OLRT01002158.1_pt1 | contig 12696 bp, 7 predicted proteins | sample 1672021 | NCBI WGS metagenome assembly OLRT01 (sample SAMEA3136637, study PRJEB25190) | human gut metagenome | reverse complement strand
GAATTTGTCAGGAAGTCAAAGAAGTCCAGACATGCCATTCCGAAAATCTGAATAAAGCTCAATACTCCATATCCCATAGAAGATAAGGTTCCGATTATAAGCATAACAGCAACCATAAGGATACAGCATTTCGGTCTGCTCCAGTGAAGTTCATCCTGGAATGTAGATACGCTTGTCTCCAGAAGTGAGATTGCACTTGTCACTGCTGCAAGAAGTACCAATATGAAGAACAGGATACCAGCCAGCCTTCCAACGCCCATACTTGCGAATACCTTCGGAAGTGTGATGAACATCAGAGACGGTCCTGCCTGCAGGTCATCCGGATTACCACCGGAGAATGCAAATACAGCCGGAATGATCATAAGTCCTGCGAGCATTGCGATTGCTGTATCGAAAATCTCAACCTGTGTTGTACTCTTCTCAAGATCAACGTCTTTACCAATATAAGAACCATATGTATACAAAATTCCCATCGCGATTGACAGGGAGTAGAACATCTGTCCCATTGCCGCAACAACCGTCATTGCTGAGAAGTGCTTTGGATTCGGAATCAGGAAATACTTCACACCTTCGATTGCTCCCGGTCTTGTTACAGAATAAATTGCTACGATAACCGCAAGGATAACAAGGATTGGCATCATAATCTTAGATACTCGCTCTACACCATTCTCAACTCCTGCCAGGATAACGCAGAATACAAGAATAGAAAACACGATGAACCATGCTTCTACCTGAAAAGAATCTGAAATAAATTCTGTAAAATATCCGTCCTGTGCAACAGTCTGCACATTTCCTTTCAAATACTCTGCAAGGTACTTGATAACCCAGCCACCGATCGAACTATAATACGGCACGATCAGCATAGGGATTATTGCATTGAGCCATCCGCCGATCTTAAATGATTTTGTCTTACCAAATGTCTGAAAAGCTCCAACCGGACTTTTTCTTGTCATTCTTCCAAGTGCTGTCTCTGACATGATCAGAACATATCCAAAAGATACGGTCAGAATCAGATAAACGAGAAGGAAGATTCCCCCTCCATATTTTGCAGCCAGATACGGGAATCTCCAGATATTTCCCAGGCCGACTGCTGAGCCTGCAACAGCAAGCACATATCCGATTTTACCCGAGAAGCTTGCTCTCTTTGCTGATTGTCCATTGTTACTCATAAATTGCCTCCCATCACATAACAGTCTGTACTGCTATTTTCCCATCTTTTTTATAGCCTATACTGTTCTATTCTACCATTCACAATCATGAATAGCAACAAAAAAGAGCGTTGACAGCGCTTTTTAAAACACATTTAAAATGCTATCTCGGCTCATTTTTATACGTTTTTATAATTTCCCTTCTATTTCTGCTCTTTCAAGCAATCTCTTAATCCCTATATTCCATGTTCCGATCTTCACTCCGGCATTGATCACACGCTTACATTTCCCTATTGTCTCAAATGCTTTCTGAAGTGTTTCTTCCCGAATCTCCTCAAACGGTTCTTCCGTGATCACTTCTGCTGCCAGTAATCTTGCCAGCCGGTAATCCATATCATTTTCATATAAAATACCTGCCGCAAACGGGATGTGCTCCTTCTGAAGTCTTCGATAAACCGGGATTCCAGTTCCGCCGGAAGAGATCACGAACACTTCCGGCTCACCCTCCGGCGCAGGAAGTTCAATACTTCCAAAAAGCGGGTCAAAATATCCATTATTGATTCCATACAATTCGCGAATGATTTCTTCTGTAAATACTTCTTCCGGACTTCCGTAATGTGAAATCGTCTCGCCTTTGACACAGATGATCTTATCTGAAATCTTCTGTGCCAGATCGATTTCATGAAGAGACATAATCACCGTAATCTTCTTCTGCCTTGCCATCCGCTCAAGGATAGACAACAGCTCCAACTTATATTTTACATCCAGGAATGAAGTCGGCTCATCTAAAACGATCACATCCGGGTCCTGACAGATTGCTCTCGCCAGCAGAACGCGCTGCTTCTGTCCGTCACTAATCGCATTAAAATCACGGTTGCCGAGCTCCTGTGCATGCACCGCCTGCATCGCCTCTTCCACCAAACATTCATCTTCCTGCGTCAGAATCCCAAGTCGTCCTGTGTAAGGATAGCGTCCGGTCGCCACAATATCATGACAAGTCATCAACTCTGTCTTGATCCGATCCGTCAACACGACCGCCATCTTAGACGCAAGCTCTTTGTACGGCAGTTTCAAAAGAGAAGTATCGTCAAAAAATACATTCCCTCCAACGACTTTCAACTGTCTTGTAATACTTTTTAAAATCGTTGACTTTCCTGAACCATTCGGCCCGATCAAAGTCACGATCTCCCCCTTGTTGATCCCGATATTAATATCACGGATCAGGGAGTTTCCATTATAACCTACCGACAGGTCTTTCATTTGAAAATAATAATCTGCCATCTTATTTTCTTCCTCCCTTCGGTATCATCATATAGATAACGATCGGTGCACCCAGAATAGAAGTCACCGTACTGATATTCAATTCTACCGGTGCCAGTGCCATTCGTGCAATCAAGTCACAGATCATACAGAACACAGCTCCCATAAAGAACGTTCCCGGTATGACCACGATCGGTTTTGACGTTCCAAATGCCTTCCTTGCAAGAAACGGAACTGCGATTCCCACAAAGGAAATCGGTCCCGCAAATGCTGTCACACACGCTGACAGAATACTGGAAAGCAAGATCAAAATCACGCGAAATGTCTTGATGTTGACTCCCATGCTCTGCGCATATGCTTCTCCCAATTGATATGCACTGATTGGTTTGGACAGGAAAAATGTAAACAGCACCGCAAGTCCGACAACCACTGCTGCCACACGAATATTGCTCCAGCTCATTCCGGAAAAACTTCCCTGTGACCATCCATGCAGATTCACAATATCAGAATCATCCGCAAATGTCACAACAAAATCCGTGATAGCCGAACAGATATATCCGATCATGATCCCCCCGACAAGAAGAGACGCCATATGCTGCACTTTTTTCGACATCAGAAGGATAAATCCCGTCGAGATCAGCGCCCCGATAAATGCTGCAAGAATCAGTGTATACGAAGAAAATCTTCCGATATATTTCAAATACACGATCATTGTAAGTGCCACGACCATTTTCGCTCCGGAAGAAATTCCGAGAACGAAAGGTCCGGCAATAGGATTAGAAAAAAATGTCTGCAGCAAAAAGCCTGAAAGAGACAATGCACCACCAAGCAGCGCTGCCATCAGAATTCTCGGAAGACGGATCTTCCATATAATATTGTACTCTGTCGCCGCTCCTTCTTTCAGAAAGAGAATGCGCAGAATCTTAGGCACCGGAATATGAACATTTCCGGTATTGATATTTAGCACTGTCACAACACAAAATACTGCTGCAAGAATCAGAAATACCGCTGTGTATCTTGTACGCCGTCTGAAATTTTCCTGATGAAAACTTGTCTGCTCCATTCTTCTACTCCATCTTTTCAAGAAATGTCATCTGAGATGCATCACCGTCTGTCAGCATCAGATGCATATCTTTGATCAGCTCTCCGACTGTATCTGTTGCCTGATATAAGTTCTTTCCGGTATACCAGACATTTCCGTCTTTCACCGCCTTGAATTCAGAGAACAATTCATTCTTTGCTTCCAACTCACTGATACTATTTATCTGTCCGTCGATCGTCCCGTTGTAGATCAGATAATCTGCATCTACAGCAGTCGCATAGAATTCCTCCATCGTCAGTTTAACAGATGGTGCGTTGCTGTCCGGATTCTTCAGATCTTTGAACGCATATCTTCCACCTGCGATTTCGATCATTGACGGAATATAATCGTCAGATTTTCTCACAACGATTGAACCATCTGTACTCACATAGAAATAAGCAACCGTCTTTTCCGTGTTTTCGAATCCTTTCAGTTCCTCGATCACATGAGCCTGCTGGTCAAAAAATGTATCCGCTTCTTTCTCTTTATTCAGAAGCGCCCCATAAAGCTTGATCCACTCGGTTCTTCCAAGCGGATGTGACTCATAACTGGAGTAGTCTACAAATACCGGAATCCCAAGATCTTCGATCATTTCCTGTACCTTCGGTGTATGAAGGATCATCGTTGATTCGATTGCCAGATCACAGTCTCCGTCAACGAGAGTCTCATAATCCGGTTCGCTGTATTTTCCCGCAAATGTCATCGCTCCGGATTCCATTGCTTCCTTTGCACTCTCTACATACCAGCCGGAAGCCTCAAGTCCGGAGAATTTTACCTTGTCAATTCCGCCGATTGCATCAAACAGAGACATGGATGCTGTCGCCGCCATATAAATATTCTCTGTCGGCTGCTGGATCACAACAATATCATCCGCCAGATTTTCCGGTTCTTCTTCACCTTCCTGAACGATCAGATATTGCTTGTCTTCATGGACATCGATCAACTTATATCCATCCTTATAATAGTATACATCGAATTCTGTCGCGTAAGTCAGATCCATTGTAGATTCATAGGTAAGCCCTTCGATTTCCGGTGCTTTTTTTGTCTTGTCGGCTGCATCTTTGGTCTTATCCTTTGTTACATCTGTACCTGCTGAATTATTACCGCTGTTTCCACCGGAGGCTGCGGTAGAACCGCAGCCTCCGAGCAGAAGTGCAGCTGAAAGCATTAACGCTGTGATTCTGCATCTTCTTATCTTCATTCTATTTTTCTCTCCTATTTCTCTGCCGCTGCTACTGCCGCATCAAACTTCTCGTTCGTCAGCTCTTCACATCCGTAGAGAACACCGTAAACCTTGATCCACTCCTGCTTTCCAAGTTCTGTCTTTTCCTCGGAAGAACGATCAACAAAAACCGGAATACCAAGCATTGCAAGCTTTTCTGTCAGCTCTTCGAACTGTTCCGTCTTCTCTTCTACTGTCAGAGTCTCTTTTGTATCTTTACTGTCTTTATCTGCTATTTTGTCAGTATCTTTCGCTGCATTTTCCTCAGAATCTTCTCTTGGAAGAATATCTCCTGTAAACAAAGCAAGATTCACTTCACTCTTCACAAGGTTCTTCAACTTCAGCTTGTCCGCTGTTCCTGCATATGCAACTTCAGCATTCTTCTCTCCGTCTTTTGCTTTCATCTTATCAGCAATCTCGGATACTGTACAGTCTTTGCTCTTCATTCCAACTGCCGCAACATTGTCAAGAAGATCGAGATCTTTCATCATATTCAGAATCTCATCAGACTCTGCATAAGTATGATCTGTCGGTTTTTTCACAATGATCATATCCTGCTCAAGACCAACCGGAACTTCCACATCCTCCGGAACGATCAGATATTTCACAACATTTCCCTTGTAAAGCTCTGCTGCCAGTTCCTGTTCGCTTGTGCCGTTGTTATCCGAAGCTGCGGATTCCTCGGCAGAAGCATCTACTTTGCTTTCTGCATCTGAGTTCTTAGAATCTTCTGATCTATTGATTGTAACAGAAGCTACTTTCTTCTTGGAAGACTTCTCTTTATCTTCTGCAGACTTCTCATTTTCAGACTTTGTTTCCTCTGCTTTTTCAGGGTCTCTTGCTGTGTCCTTCGTCATATCGATTTCAAGAAGTACAATCCCCTGATCATAATGATAAATCTTGAAATATTCTGCATAGTCAAGCTTTGTCTCTGACTGATATTCCAAACCTATGATTTCAGGTGCTTTTTCATCCAGCTTCTGGTTACTGCTTGTTGAAGCATCTGTTCCGTTTGCAGATGTTCCTCCATTCGCCGCTGCAAGATAAATGAAAATCGTATATTCTATCTCATGTGCGACAGACATTTTATCTGTCATTCCAATAATCTTATTGTTCTGATTCAACGCAACCGGAATAACAGCTGTCGCTGATCCGCCGCCCTTTGTTGTGTAATACTTATTTCCGTTCGCTTTCACATACTGATAATGATCACTGCTGAACACGAGTGTTGCATAAGCCTGTCCATTCTGGATCGTCACTTTATTACAAGTAATCTGAACCTTACCTGTTCCACCGGACCAGGTAAAACGATCCGGAGTGTATACACCGTCTTTCAGTGTTGTTCCACTGTCTACATGAGAAGTAGAACCACTTGTATCGGATTCGTATTTTGATACATTATCTGCTTTTCCGTCATTTCCATCTGTTTTTCCTGAATTAGTTCCAGATACAGAACCACCTGGGAAAGCAGAATTGTTCGTTCCTGTATTGCCGGAACCACCTGTAGTTCCAGAATTTCCTGTATTACCGTTATTTCCTGTATTTCCGGAATCACCTTTATTCTCAGAATCTGTAGAATTAAGATCGGCAATCTTCTTCATTGTCTCTGACTGGAAAGTCAGCATTCTGTCATACCAGATTCCTTTTTTAATGGAATATGCTGCTACTGCGATTTCCTTATCCAACGCTTCTACCGGAACAGTATAAGTATATTTTCCTTCTTCATTCACCTGATATGGAATCCAGGATGACTGATCTGCGCTTGCAGCCTCTTCCTTTGTTCCCATATACAGATAGCCGTAACCGGTTCCGCTTAATGTAAGCACGGCACTCATTTTTCCGTCTTTTGCTGTCAGAATACAATCCACTACTTTAAACATGGAAGAACTGGAAGTTACGTCCATACTGTAGATTCCGTTTGCTACTGTTGCTTCCGGTGTCGGAGTTGGAGTTGGCTCTGGATTAGGCATTGGATTCGGTGATGGAGTGGGTTCCGGTGATGGTTCTGGTGTTGATGTTTCTTCCGGAGTTGGGATATACATCCACAGATACATCGTATCATACCAAGTTTGCTTTTTTGATCTTCTCAAAGATACCGGAATTGTCTGTCCTGCCTGCGCCTGCGGCACTTTAAAAGTAAATGTCATCCCTCCATCTTCTGTCTTTGTTCCTTCAATTATGGAAGACTTCAGAAGGTCATCTTTAGAGCCAAGATAAAGTGCATCATAATGTGCTTTTTCTGTCTTAATTGTAATTTCAAGCTCACCATCTTTTTTCGTAACTGTTGACTTGCTGACCTTGAACATTGCGAACTCTTCGGCGTTTTCTTTTACTACCTTCACAGATTCTCCTGTTACAGAAGGCGCCTCCTGCAGTGGCGGAAGTTCCGGTTCCGGAGTATTCGTAGAATCGTTAGAATCCGTAGAAGGTTCTGACTTGCCTGTCTCATCTTTTATCTGTGTATCCTTGTTATTAGCTTTTTCGTCTGCAACCTGATCTGAGACAGTTGTGCCTGGATTTTTCCCGGTGGTTTCTGTATCTTTCTCTTCTGAATTATTTTCTGAGTTATTCTCTAAATTTGGTTTTGTTTCTGCTTCGATGGAATTCTGATTATCTGATTTATCCGAAGAATTATCAACTTTATCAGATTCCTCTGTCTGATCTTCTTTTGTTAAATCGTCATTTCCTTTATCTTCTTTAACATTTCCTGCGTCTTCTGTCTGACTCTCATCTTGTTTCTTATCTAGATCAGCTTCTTCCACCTCTACAGTTTCCTGTAAATTTGTCTCACACTGCTGCTCATTTTCTGCCGCATATGTTCTTGTATAAGACAATGGTGAAATCACCATAGAACCTGTCAGCATAAGCGCAAGCCATCTGCTCTTATTTTTCATTTCTTTTTTGTCTCCTCTTAAGTTGTGAATTATAAAATAATTATAAAATACGGAAAATGGATAGAATTATCTTGAATCAAATGAATGATTGCTGGTCACACGTAATGCGAACAGTAAGAATGGTTCTTTCGGTACAATCAATTACTCGTGATCTGGAATTCGTATATTCCCCGCACCAGCGACCGGCAGGTTTCCTGACTCACAGATCTTCTATACAGAACACCTTCCCGGTCTCCCAGTGGATGTGCGGACTCTCCACACTTGTCTGTATAGGAGCGGTCTTCTGAAATCTAATTTCTAAGAAGACCGCTTCTCTGCTCACAGTGACGAGTTCGTACAGGTCTTGCACCTGTTTCCCTTTTACCTGTTTCGATCAGGATATGGAAATATATTCTCTGATCAAACAGCACCGAACGCTATTATTTCTGACTAACTATAACATTTCATTATATTGAAGTCAACTATTCCGCCTTCACGGCCCAGCGCATCTTCGTAGATCTTGCCCTTCCGTTCTGTGCACATTCCTGCGCTGACGGACGTACAACATCCCTTGCATATTCGGAATAGATTCCTTCTTTATATCCTGCTTTGAGTGCTTTTTTTACAAGCTTGTCCTCTCCGGAATGGAATGTAAGAATTGCTACTCTTCCGCCCGGTTTCAATGCTCCCGGGAGTTTCTCCATGAATTCATACAGCACTTCAAACTCATTATTGACATCAATACGAAGTGCCTGGAATGTTCTCTGACAAGTCTTTTTGATAATGTCCTTCTTTTCTTTATTATTTGGAAGGAAATCTAAAGTCTTCTCGATGACATTTCTAAGCTTTGTTGTTGTATCGATGCGATTGCCTCTGCGAATTTCATCCGTGATTGCTTTCGCCAGCTCTTCGCAGTATGGCTCATCTGAATTCTCGTAAAGCATTCCAGCGAGTTCTTCCTCGGAAATATTATCAAGGCGCTCTGCTGCGCTGATTCCCTTCTCCTGGTTCAGTCGCAGATCCAGCGGTCCGTCAACTTTGAAGGAAAATCCTCTCTTCGGATTGTCGATCTGCATAGAGGAAACTCCAAGATCTGCAAGGATAAAATCAAATCCTCCAACTTCTTTTGCAATCTCATCGATCGTACAGAAGTTCTGCAGACGGATACTCAAAATATCTTCTCCGAATCCCTGATCTGCCAGACGTTTTCTTGTCTTCGCAGACTCTTCCGGGTCAACATCTGTTGCATAGATGTGCCCCTCACCTTTCAAACGTTCCAGCATTGCTTTCGTATGTCCACCGTATCCGAGTGTCGCATCGAATCCAGTCTCACCCGGCTGGATTTTCAGAAAATCCAGGATCTCATTTACCATGATAGAAATGTGCATTCCGGCAGGAGTATTTCCCTTCTGGATTACATGCGCGATTGTATCCTTGTATTTCTCCGGCTGTAACTCTTTATATTTCTCCTCGAATTTCTTCGGGTATTTTCCTTTATATCTCACACGACGCTTGTGCGGTGTCTGTGATTCCTGTGTGTTCTGATTGTTCTGTTCGCTCATTTCGCTCTCCTGTTCTTATCTTTACAACGTATGTACAGTATATCATGAAAGTTATTCACAATATACCATGATCTTTAAAATGTTTTCCACATAAGTCTTCATATTTTTCACCTATTCACATTTCTTTACCGGAACCTGCATGGATTCGCTATTTTATCCGGCTGCATATCTTACTGCCACGTTCATCACTCCCGCAAGCATCATCACAACCACCGGATTCAGTTTTGTCTTACGAAGCAATAACAGACAGATTCCAAAGATCACCACCATAGACCATTTTGTCGCCGTAAACTGCACAATTCCATCTGTCCAGAATGCAGTGTGCAAAATTGCGATACCTGCGGATGCGATCAGTGCGACAACTGCCGGTCTTAAGGATTCCAGTACGCTCTGGAACATTTTCATTTTCTTATATCTTAAATAAAACCATGCGATCAAAGTTACGATAATGCAAGACGGCAGAATGCACCCACAGGTCGCCGCAACAGATCCCGGAACTCCCGCAATCTTGCTGCCGACAAATGTTGCCGCATTGATTGCAATTGGCCCAGGTGTCATCTGGGAAATTGTGATCAAATCTGTGAATTCTGTCATCGTAAGCCAGTCGTGCTGCGACACTACCTGTTCCCGGATCAGAGGCATCGCCGCATAACCGCCACCAAAGCTGAACAGTCCAATCTGAAGAAAGCTTAAAAATAATTTCAAATAAATCATTTCTCTTCACTTCCTTTCTTCGTGATTTTTTTCTCAATTAATGCGCGGAGTACTCCGACAATTCCACAAATCAGAATCACATAGACTACATTTACCTCAAATACGCAGGAAGCTATAAATGCCCCGACCATAAGTACGTATGACAAAGCATCTTTCTTCTTCACGATTCCGGCTCCCATGTCATATGTCACAGATGCGATCACGGCGCCCACTCCGGCCTGCATTCCTTCGAGCATCAAGCTGATGATCCGGTTACTTCGAAATGCCTGATAACCGGCAGAAAGTATCGATATAATAAGAAATGGTGGGATTACTGTCCCGGCAATTGCTGTCAGAATCCCCGCAATTCCAGCCAGTTTATATCCGATCACGATTGCTCCGTTCACTGCGATTGCTCCCGGTGCCGACTGCGCGATCGCCACAAGATCCAACATTTCTTCTTCCTCAATCCAATGATATTCATCTACGAACTTTTTCTTCATCAGGCTGACGATCACATAACCTCCACCAAATGTGAACGCGCTTAAGTAAAAGGTTGACCAGAAAATCTTCCACAATTTTTTATCTTGTTTTTTTCCTTGCGTTTTTTCTTGTTGTTCTTCCATATATATTGTCCTCGTATATTATGATCATGCGAATTGCGTAGCACTAGAACTCCCGCCACACTATATGCTATTGGCAGGCAAAATTCCCTAACTATGATATTCTTTCTCTTGTAGTCTATCGCAATCAAAATGATTATGCAATCGCCTTGAATTTTTTACATTATATTTTCCTTTTTGAAACCTTAATTTTATCTGAATTTTCCCTATTTGGAAAATGATTATGATACAATGAGAACAGTAATATTTATCATAAAGGAGATTGAAATTGAAAAACCTATTTTTTCGATTCTCTTGTGCCGTTCTCCTGTGTTACTGCCTGACCGGATGCGGTAGCATACAGCACAAATCCAGTACGGACACGGCGCAGGCGCAGGGTACTAAGGCACCACCCAAGACAGCGGATGATTTTTCTATCTCATCAGATTCTGAAAATGAAACTGTAGATGAAACTTCTTCTGCTGATGCCGCCACCCCATCTGCTTCTGAATCTGAATCCGTAACTCAGCAGGAACTACTGACCGGCGCAGCGGCTCTTTACAGTAATGGACAGGAGATCAGCTTTGACCCTTCCTGGCAATACGCAGACTTTTCTGCAATCAATTCTGGAACAGCTACTATTTATCTTGCAGATTCTGACCGCAAGGATATCGTCGTCGGCGTGAATGCCGGACATGGAACTTCCGGTGGTGCTTCTGTAAAGACACAGTGTCACCCGGATGGTTCTCCAAAGACAACCGGCGGAAGCACTGCTCAGGGTGCAACTTATGCGACTGCAGTTTCCGGGGGAATGACATTTAACGATGGAACTGCTGAAAGCACTGTTACACTTCAGATGGCTCAGATTCTGAAAGATAAGCTGCTTGCTCAAGGATATGATGTCCTTATGGTGAGAAATAGCGACGATGTCCAGCTTGATAATGTTGCCCGCACCGTACTCTGTAACAATGTAGCTGACTGTCACATCTCACTCCACTGGGATGGAGATGGATTGGGATATGACAAAGGCTGTTTCTACATTTCTGTGCCGGATGGTCTGAAAAGTATGGAACCTGTCGCTTCCCACTGGCAGGAACATGATGCACTTGGGGCCTCTCTTGTAGAGGGACTTCGTACAGAAGGAATGACCATTTACCAAAATGGTTCTATGAATATTGATCTGACACAGACTTCTTATAGTACAATTCCGTCTGTTGATATGGAACTTGGAAATGCAAGCTCTGACCACAGTGATTCCACACTAAATAGTCTGGCTGATGGTTTGGTTCTTGGACTCAATGCTTATTTTGGAAATTAGAATTCTTATTGAGTTATTTATTTTATTTTTTAAGGAGGTTATTATGGAGCCACTCATTCGTGTTAAAAATATGTACAAGATCTACAATCCTGGAGAAAATGAAGTCCGCGCACTGGATGATGTTTCTCTTGAGATCAACCAGGGGGAATTTATTGCCATTGTCGGACATTCCGGTTCTGGTAAATCTACATTTATGAATATGCTCGGCTGTCTCGACACACCCGATTCCGGGGAATATTTTCTGGACGGAAAAGATGTTGCCCATCTCTCAGACAATGAACTGTCTGATATCCGCAATCACAAGATCGGCTTCATCTTTCAGGGATTCAACCTGATTCCAAACCTGGATGCACTTGGAAATGTAGAACTTCCACTGATTTACCGCGGACTTGGAAAGCAGCAAAGAAAAGAGATTGCCGGGGAAGCTCTATCGAAAGTTGGACTGGAAAATCGTATGGATCACAGACCGAACCAGCTTTCCGGTGGACAGCAGCAGCGTGTCGCTGTAGCCAGAGCAATTGCCGCACAGCCGCCGATCATCCTTGCCGATGAGCCGACCGGTAACCTGGACAGTAAGTCGACTATCGAGATTATGAATATCCTCAAAGACCTTCATGAGTCTGGAAGAACAGTTATTATCATTACACATGATGATGAAATTGCCAATCAGGTTGATCGTGTTGTCCGCATTATGGATGGAAAGATTGTGAGTGATAGTGTAAATCCGTAGCAATTTAAATCTTTACCTGCAATTACAGAGAGAGGGCAGTACTTCACGATTTCTCAATCGTTGAAGCACTGCCCTCTCTTTATGTTTCTTATTAGATATTTCTTAGTAGAATTTCTAATTACTTCTATTCACTTTTTATTCTACTGATACAAGCTCAATCTTGAAGTTCAGTTCTTTTCCTGCCATCTCATGGTTTGCATCGAAAGT
>OLRT01002156.1_pt1 | contig 12699 bp, 12 predicted proteins | sample 1672021 | NCBI WGS metagenome assembly OLRT01 (sample SAMEA3136637, study PRJEB25190) | human gut metagenome | reverse complement strand
CATATTACAATATCAACCAAAGAAAATGCTATTTTTATTTTTGATGACAATTTTATAAATACGTCTTCAATATGGGGCGATGAACTTAACTTTGAAATAAACAGCAAAGTATTTTCTATTTCGGTATATACAAATAGTAACTATATTGGTGGGGTTACTAATAAATTTGATGAGTGTGAAATCATAGTAGAAAGCAAAAAAGATAGACAGAAAGTTCAAACAATTGAAGAATTAAAAAACCTCGTCAAGTGACGAGGCTTTTATTTTATCTGTATTTTTCCATTAACAACCTATATCTATACTCAATATATTCATCACTGAAAATTGTCGGTAACGACATATCATCACTGAAAGTTTTATAAATATCATCAAATGATTTGTGACCAAGTTTTATTGCTTCAATAATCTTTTTTCCATAATGATATATATTAGATTTAACTTTTTGTTGCTGACATCTGTTAGTTATAGCGATAAAATTGTAATTTTTATATGTGCATTGAAATACATAATAAAAAGTATTTTCAATTTCAATTGCAAATAATACAATAGGCTTACATTCCTTGAATATAAAATCATCATAAGCAGAATTAAAACAATATTCACTTTTAGTATAATCGCCCGTGGTAGCAACTTCGCAATTGCCTATTTTTAGCATATGTGGTATCTCTGCTTCGTCTTCATATGGCATTTTAGCAAAGTCAACACATATTGTTGCTCCGTCATTAAACTGCTTTGATTGCAGTTTAATGATATCCCCAGGTTTTAATTCTAACTTGTCAATGTCGATGCCGAGCCAATCAAAATATATGTTATATTTATTAATAGTGTTGCCTATTAAAATTATTTTTCCATTTCTATGTCTAAATATAGTTGATATAAGACTCGTAAAGTGATTGATTTCATCTTCGATATATCCGTATATTGACATAGGGCAAAATTCCTCATATACGAGCGTGTGAACGTTGTCAAATTGTTGTGATTTGTATTTTTCTTCAATTGCAAGTGAAAAAAAATGTCCAAAAACTTTAGCTTTAAGACGTGGCTTTTTTTGATTTGCTTTCAATTCCTCGGTTTCGTCATCATAATTCACAATGTAAAAAGTGTTGCTTTCAACCTTGATATAACTGTTGTATTTTTCTTTCAAATACTTGTGTAAATCCTCAGCAAACCATTTTGTAAGACTTTCCGCAGAAGCAGATACACCATATCCAACACGGCGGACAAGTCCAAATTCGTGAGTACACCCACTATTAAAATAGTCGTCTATAATATCATTCTTGCATACATCGTAAGACTTACCATTAGACCGTCCGCCAAATAACACATCATAATCACAATGCATTGCACGTCTTTTATTGCCGTTATAATAAATCAATTATTATCAATCCTTTCTACTTTTTCATCAACTTTACAAGGGTTACCTATATATGTTGGTAAAATTTTAATACCTTTTCTACGTAGATAAGAAAGTTGTTGTGCTTCTTCAACGATTGAATGATTTGTAAAGCCTATCGCCGTTAAAGTAAAGTCAGACGGCAGGAGTAAACACCCTCCAAAGCCGTTAAAAGTATATTGTTTTCCTGCATCGTCAATCACTCTTGCATTTTTGAATATGTTATCATTTTTAGTATAATAGCCATTTGCAAGCTTACCCGTAACATCGGAGCAGAAAAAAGTATTCGGGTGATAGTATTCGGAGCAGAATTTTTTAAAATCACCATTGTAAATGTTATTCAAATATTTGTTTGTTGTCTTTTTTGGTACACCGCTAATTGATATTGATATATCGCCGTTTTTATCAAACATATACGATTTAGCGCCAGCGGTACAAAAATGATTATAAATACCCTCATTGTCGGCAAGTCCCATATTATAATATTTTTCGCAATGCCAATACTTTTTGATATAATTATTAAACATATTAACGACTTTATTAACATTTTCTAAATCATTAACACATTTTATGCTATCAGTGTCCCAATATAAAATAGTGCTATTTGTTTTTGTAAAGATAAGATATGAAAGTATATATAAGTGTAATCTTGCGTAGGTGGTGACGTGTAAGCCGTCAATATAACTTCTTAGTAGCGTCCCGCTTTCTACGTCTACATTTTCGATGCATTGCCACTCATTTTTTAAAGGATAAAATAACAAGTCGTTCGGCGCTAACTGCTGAACATTAATTCCATATTGAGCATTAACTTTACCCTTTGCAAGTCTTAATTCTCTGCTTAATGTGTCTTTTTTATTCTCAGTCGAGAGCGTGAAAAAATGATTTAAAAAATCATCATTAACAACGCATTTATCATTAAAATTAAAATCTTCTTTCGTAATTGCATCAACATTATCACTATTTTTTAATTTTTTAAATACAACTTTCTGCTTTGCATAGTTGTTGATTGAATTTGTTACATATGTAGGCAACTTTGCATTTTTTCGAGTGTAAAGCAGTTTTTTGCACTCGTCGATTTCAAAATCATAAAATAAAGTTAAAGCGATATAATCATAACTTGTTAAATATAATGTGATTTTATTAGCGCACATAACTCTGCCGTTACTGCTTTTCATTGTTTTAATATCATAGTCTGAGCATTTGCTCACGCTTAAAAATGGCAATTCATTATGATTATTAAATTGCTTGATTTTGAGATTTTTAACAACTAATTCGCACATAAAATAGGAGTGCAAAGTTTTCTGCGGTGTAGTCAAATACCATTGCAAAACACCGCCTTTATATTTAATATATGCATTGTTTTTTTCGATGATATATTTTAAATATGCAGTCTTGTCGCTTTCACGCATTTTAAAATTAAAAGGAAAATTGCACATAAGCATTTGAGCAGTATAAGACGATGCAAAGTCATAACTTGCAGCTGCATCAAAAGGAATAAACAAGTAAAACCTATTCGAACGCACATATCCACCGCAAAACACATTTCTTAATAATTCATATACAGTCGTGTCATCATCAAATTTCTTGTTATAAAATTTAATTAAAGCCGTGCATAATCTTGTATATTTTTCTTTTTCTTCTGCGGTCGAGTGTAGTTCATTTTCAAGCCGTGTAAGACTTGTTGCCGTTATCATTCTATCTATTGAATTTACATCAGTATAATAATTAGAATTTTTAAAGCAATCTACAACAGCGTATAAAGTGATTAATACGTCTTTTTCATTGTATTTATATTCAATATCGGGTAATATTGAAATCGGGGTGTAATGCTGATTATATCCGCCTTTTTCCTCAGTCAACTTTGCAATACCTAATTCATCACCTAACACTTTTAACGATTTACATAACAGTTTATAAGAGCATCTAAAAATTAAATGGTCTAACTCAAAAGATATCGGCTTTCTTGTATTCGATGCAATCATTGTTTCATTTTTATAATTTTCACGAAAGAATTTTAAGTTCTGCATAAAGGAAAATTCATAAGGCAAGTTATGCACATATATATATGTATATACATTTCTTTTAACACTATCTTTATTAAGCATTTCAAGAATACTATTCCATTCGTCATAGGTGCGGAAAAATCTATTGTAATCTTGATAAAAACTGAAATTATCTTTATTAATGCTATTAAAAGCGTCCGCTCCGAGATACACATTTTGAATATTGCCTAAATACATTAATGATAGCTTTCTATCGCCGACTTGATACGTTGAAGTTTCAATATCTAATGCATATATATATCTGTTGATATTTCTATCTTTTTTTCTGCTTCGTTTTGTTTTGGTATCAATTTTGCAATCAAAAGTAGAATTTTCGCTAATATAAAATCCGTTAATTTCTTTGACGTTTCTCGCTTGTATGATACGTTTTATTTGCTTTTCAGTCAATTCAGTATTTTCTTTTAAGAATACACGAAAAACATGCGTATTGCCTTTTCTTATTAATTTACCATTTTGATATAGATATAAATTATGCAACATCAATAGTATATCTCCTCGTATGAATATGCTGGTTCGCCTGTGCCAAATTCTGTTATCAAGTCGACTAATTTATAATAATCCGATTCGTCCTGCTCGTTAGATATATCAAGGGCTTTTCTGCTTAATGATTGATTAAATTTATTTGAAATTTCAACGGCATAATCATCACTATTTAATGTATGAATTTTATTTTGTCGGAATATTGTTTGCATTAAATTATTCACATTTCTATAATATGTAAACTTTCGGTTAAGTCGCAGTAATTCCCTGCTTTTTTCTTCACTCCATACGGGATTATTTTTTGCAATCTGTGATATTAATTCTGCATTTGTTAATTTTTCAGCCATAAGAAATAGGGGGCGATTACTTGCCCCCTTCCTCCTTTCTGCTAAATAAAGCTATAATTTTTTCAGGAAATTTAAACCCTGTTTCTTTTGCATTTTCGCAGATACTTGTAAATTCAACACTGCATAATGATATAGCGATTAAATTAACAGCATATTCAGCATTAAATAAATACACTGCAATTACACCGACAAGTAGAAATGCAATATATTCAAGGGCTTTGCTAACGCTTCCTCTTAATTTCACGCTTGATATGTTTTTGTTTTTAATTGCTTTTGCAAATCCGGTCATAAAATCAATTAAATAAAAGCAGAAAACCGCAAGAAAATATTTTGAATTTTCCAGCATTATTTTTTTAATTAAAATAAATTCGCTCATATAGCAGCCTCCATTAACAGATATCAGCGTTGAGAATTGCAGTAAATGGGGCTACTGTAATTTCTCTAATATAAGAGTGCCAAAAGTTAGACCCATTATCATCACTCATCATAGGGCGGGCGAATAATGAACTACCCTTAAACATGAGATTAAGAGGTATCGGATAAGATTTAGACTGTGTAAAACTGCTGTCAATCCATAACGTTATTGTTGCTGGAACCGTAAAAGTTGCATTAGTTGGAGCTGTTGCTAAGTCTTCCCCCTGTCCGTATATTAAAGATTGCGCAAAATCACCTATATGTAGAATTGTATTACCGCTTAACTCGATATAAGGATATGCCCTTTCATTCGCTTTCCATACGCTTGTTTGATGCAATGTTACTTGCATTATATTGTTTGTTTGAAGCATATAATAGTCGCCTACATCAGCGTTTGGAAATTGCGGTGACCCTGTAAGTCTTATACCTGTCATTTCCCCCTGCGTTGCAATGTTACCATTATTCAGATAAGAGCATAAATAGTTAGCGATTAATCTATGCCCCTCAACAGTCGGGTGTGTTCCGTCAGGCTGCAACAGGCCTACACGTTTAAGCATTGTTTCGCTGTTATTGATATAAGCATAGTTGCTTTCAAGACAACCTGTCTTGTATGTATGAATCGTTTGCAGCACTTTCTTGATATTATCGTGTGTTCGATGCAATTGTGAAATATAGCCAACTGCTACTTTTGCATTCGGGTATAGCTGATGGGTTTCTTTGATGCAATCACGGATAGATGCTCCTAATGTGCCATCGTCAATTTCAGTATAAGAGTCATTGACTCCGCCTAAGAAAATAATATCAGTGTAATCATTTCTGTTTTGTGTCCAATTTCTCACCACGTCAAGAAAACGCCCATTAGTGCCCTGCGCAGTAAATCCTGCACCTGCTGATGCCAAAGCAGTGATATCAAAACCCAATTCATAGAGTAAATGTCCAAAGCCTTGTGTTGATGGGTCGGGCAATCCTGCACCCGCCAAATAGCTATCACCCACTAACATTATTTTTCTATGCTCCAACACTCTCTTTAAATTTGGAGTGTTTACAAATTGCTTAAATACTTCGTCTTTGATTTTCTTGTCGATATCAAGAGAGTTTAAAAATTCTTGTATTGTATTGATTGATATACCTTGTTCGTTAAGTTTTTCGCATAAATGCATAAGCCTTTGAATATATGAATAACTTGCGTCAAATTCAAGCGGTACGATCGGCGTAAATGTTCCCATAAAAAATAACTCCTTTCAATTAAAATATAATTAAAAATAAATCATTGAATTTATTAATCATCTCGTTACATAGATTAAGAAATTCACTTGAATAACGTGTTGCATTATCAAGTCCGTTGTTTGTTCTCTTGCGTGTGCTATCGCGTGTATAAATATTATTGTGTGTGTTAAATGTGTTACTTTCATTCGTTGAAGTGTTGCTTCCTCGTTTGCCGTCAGTAGCATATTTGACATCCTTAATATTATTAACAGAAATAGCATTAGCAGGCAAGTCGCTTGATACATCAAGGGAATTATTAGTAGACGTTGAATTACTATTAGTTTTTCCGCTTTCATCATTTCCGCCCTTTTCGCTACTTTCTTCTTTTTCAATTAATGTTAAATCAATCGTATTGAGATAAAATGTTTGATAAAGCGGAATATAAAAAGGCAATACTTCTTGCATACGATTTTTTAATTTGACTTTAAAATAATCAACGGTTTCAAAAGCGAACTCCTCATTAAAAAAATGCTCGATGAAATAAGGTTCAAAAAAAGCTTTAAATGTTAAATCATTCTTATAATCGTAATTAAAATCGAAAATATATTCACATAGTTTAACGATTTTCTGCTCATAAGTAAGGTTACTGCCGTTGTGGTCGAATTTATGCATTATATCTTGAAAAGAGTTTGTATAAATTGCCATTAAGAAACAACCTCCTTAAATTCCTCATCTTGCTCTGCAATAACATCATCAATTGAAGTATTAACATTGCAATCAAAAGAAGTTAAAAACTTCATATTGACATTTTCAAACCCTCTTTTTTGCGTTTGAACATAACTATCAAGCGTTAAGTTAAGGATTTGATTATTGCTTTTAACTTCATCACGTAGCAAGCGTTCTTTTTTCTCAAAAGGTGTGTTATTAATTCCCAACATTGTGAAAAATTCACCTTTGTAATAGTTGAGCACTTCAAGCATCTTGTCCGCCTTGAATTCAACATTTAAGTCAAGCGACTTGAATAACTCTTCAGGCCTGCAATTATGGTCTTTTTTGAAGTATAAAAAGCGATTTTGATTGCTTACTTGTTTAATAATATTATTTAAAGCGAGTATTTGCTCGTTAGTCGCTTCAACTGCAATCGGCAATGAATTATTAAGCGTGTTATAATTAACAGCCGTTTGAAGTTCTGTTATTTTTTGACAGAAATAATACACAATTTGCATCAATGGTATTTTCGTTTTATTGCACCAAACGATGGCAAAATCTGTTATATTTCCGTCAATAGAATTGATAAGCATATCACTATTAGTATTGGGTACGCTATCAATTAATTTAATCTCTTTCAACTCGCCATAGTGATTATATTTACACTCGTCAACAAAAGTGCTGGCGATAACCTCATTTGCTCCGCCTGCAATTGCTCCATTGAAAAATGCAATTTTTCCGTCTTGAAATAGGGCACGCTCAATATATTCTTCGGGAATTGCTCCGCTATCATATTTTATAAGTGACATTGCGATATTAGCAAAGTAATTGAAATAGATATAAAATGCTGTCAACTTACTTGCAAAAGATTGCATATCGCCGTTACGGATATTATTATAGTTTAACAGATTTTCAATATTATCACCGATTTTTATTCCACACCACGGGTCAAAATCAATAAAACCACATTCTTTCATTGTCTGTCAACTCCTTTCTTAGTTGTTAGCTTGGTCGTAATCGCCGAAATGGCTATGCCAAACAGTAACACCGCTTTCAAACATCTGTTTAAGCTTATTAACATCATCATTTGGGGCTGATACCTTGATATTGCAATTAGCGACTTGAATATAATTCCAATTACTCCTATTTTTCATATATGATGAAATTTTTCCTATTTCATTAATTGCATAGCCATATACATCAAGGTAATCATCAATATAACGGCATTGTGCATCAGTTGGGGAAACGTCAGCAAATACCGGCATAGCTCTTTTCTCTGTGATACTCATTATATCGCCACTTGCTCCGGTGTTTATGCCTCGTTGACCTAATGCATCAATCATATTAATTGATTGCTGGACTGCTCCAGCTGCTCCTTGAACAGCTCCGCCAATATTTCCTGCAAAGCCTTGCGATGCAACAGAGCCTACTGAATTAACAACCCCAACAATAGCACTCAATCCGTTAAGAACCTTATCAAGTCCTGAATTAGCATCATAGCCGATCCGATTTTCACAATTATATGGAATCTTATTTGTTTTAACAGTATAATCGGCGTAAGAACCTATTTGCAGTATAAAGCCATTTGTTGAAAGTTCTGTTGATTTAACAGTAAAAGTCGGTGTTCCACTTGTGAATAATTCGGGTTTTAACGGCAATTTAAAGCCGTTTTCGTTATAAAATAAATATGCTTTACATAGGCTTGAAAGCATTTTTTTGTTTCGTGGGGTATATCCGCAGGCTAATGTTGAAGTCGGTAATTTTACTGAAACGGATTTACTTGTAATTTCATTAGTTGCGTATTTGTTTGATCCATCGTGCACCCACGAGGGAATTGCATATAACCCGATTAATTCATTTCTGTGGTCTTGCAATTCAGCAACAGAAGTTGAGCTGTGCAAGCCTAATATAGCATTATAAGAGCTAATAGACGTTCCGCCACTCAAAAAAGATCTTAATATGTCTTTCCAATTGACGTTACTTCCAGCATCTTCAATAATTTCGTCGGGTGATTTTCTTCCGTAGTTATTAATTACTGCTTGAACGTCTGCATCACTATCAACAAATCTACCGTATTCAGCCGAGAGCGTTGCTCCTATTCCATTTCCTTTATACTCATATTTTTTCGTGTTTTGATTGAATACTGACGTTGAATGCAACACATATTGGGGAGTCCACGAAAGATTATTAAATACTGTATGTCTACGCTCAAATTCGGGTGCTACGTTTATTGGCTCGGGCGCAAGCCACCTGCCGACAGTATCAGCACTTTTTGCAACGTGTGACCGCAATATTAAATTCTTATAATATGTTATATCAAATTGATAAGTTTGCCATACATCAATAGTGTGAGAAATAATTACACTATTAAGTGAATTATACGGTGCTTTATCAATAAACTCAAAATACCACTTATCCGATATATCTTTATTTTGATACATCATATAATTACACTGTGATAAATCTTCATTAACTCCCTTTAATATTAAATCACTGTCACGACGTATAATATTAATGTGTTCATATTTGTAAGATAATAGCCTTTGAATAGCTGAAATTTGCTCAGCCCTAGTGTTGTAGGACTGAACATTTTTCAAATCGCTATTCCACGGAACAACACCAATATATAAGGTTGTGTTTGGAATAGTAGGCATAACTGCACCTCTTATGTTGCATTATTAACAGTAACAATTGCATTACCAAATTGAATAATAATTGACTTCCAATCACCGCTCGCAAGGCCTAAGGGAACTTTGATATTCAATGTCTTTGTTGGGGTAACTTCCAATGTTGGAGTAACATTTGATGGCAATCCGATTTTTGCAAGTCCGTTTTCGTCAATATGCGTAATGTGTAACTCACTTAAATCATTCAAATATACTTGATTTCCGCTTACATCAACGAATTTATATTCTTTGCTGTCATTACCGCTACTATCAAAAGATGTATCCGGAACTGTAGTCACTGTAGTATTAATCGTATTATCAATATAGCATACGGCATTGGCAAATGGAGATATCGAAATCATTTGCCAAATATGAACGAACGTATTAATATTAAGAGTAAAGCCATTTTTAAACTCATACTCAACATTAAGTCTATCATACCATTGAACAAAGTTTTTATCAGCAACAATAAAACTGATAGGGGTAGTCTTATGCCCCGTGATTGCAAGCTGTCTTGCAGAGCCTTGCTTTTCGTAAATATCATATCCGAAATCATCGACAAGCACAAACCTGTTAGCGTCTTCGAGTTCTTGAATATTAAAAACGCCCGACAAATAACGTCTTACCTTTGCTTCTGCTTTAGTAGTGCAAATAATACAAATATTGTCTTTTTCGCTGACTGACTGTGCTTCTTTTTCACCGCCTGAAAGCTCTTTATATTTATTGAATTTACTTGACAAAAACTGCATATCATTAATATCAGTTCTAAGCTGCTCCATAAGGTCAGCAACTCCTGCATCGGTTGAGCTATCAACCTCACGGATAACAAATCCCGACTTTTCATACATTCCAACAATTGCCTGTTTTAAGAGATTAAACTCACGGAGTGCATTACCGTTATCAACGGCAATACGTGTTGAATTGATAAAATTACCAAGTCGCTCCCAAGAGTCCATTGCTCGTGAAAGTATTTCCGAATTTGTTGTAAGTGGAAATACGTCGTGCCTGTTCTCACGATAAAAAGCGGTGAGAACTTCAGGCGGATAATCCCCAAGAATTCCTGCGCCGTCTGTGTTGTCATAAAGAGCAGGATTTACGGGATTTGTGTGAATTTCCTCGATATCATAGCCAATGGTATAATTGCCTTTTTTCAAAAATGAAAGCTTATGATTAAAGCGGTCTGTGTTCCAAATAATTTTGGCAAACAAATTGACAAGGCCTACATAAAATTCATTGATTGCAGGCTGATACGCAAAAAAAGCTTCCTTAAAACTTGCAAGGTTGTTATCCTTAAGGACGGGTACATTATCTTGGTATTCCTGCGATGCCGTTTCTCTTACTTTATTAACGGTTTTTTGGATACTCTTTTTAGTATTTGACGTCATTAATTTTCACTCCTTAAAATAAATCGTTGATAGCTTCAACAAATTCTTCGTCGGTTACTTCTTCGTCGTCGCTATCGTCGTCTTTAATTATTGTTTTTTCTTCTTTGATTACTGTCTTGCCGTAATCAAGTTGAAGTCTTGAATTGATATCCCTCAGCTTTTCGTTTTCGCTTCGCAAATCATCAATAGTCTTATCACGCTCATCAATTTCTTCTCTTGTTGTGTTGAAGTAATCGGTTAAAGCTGTGTATTCAAGTGATGTCAAAGCTTCGTCGCCACTGTTGCGGATCCTGTCGAGATTAGTCGTGAATTCTTCAAAAGTCATTTTGTAATATATTGGATTTTCCTTTCATTTTATTCTTATGCCTTGTATTGAATTTAATTATCGCCCCCCGATTAGATATATTGACGTGTTTAAATTCAAGTGATAAGTCATATTAAAATGATAGAATGGGTTGATTAATTCCAAAATAACATATATAACACTCTCCGTGTTTAATCACATATATATTATCATTCTATCACTTTAATATAACCTATCTTGCAATAGGTTATATTTTTTAAACTTAATCTTCATACATTTCTTCAAGAATATCATTAAGTTCTTCAATAACGTCTTTATCAAAACAATATGCTTGATTGATGTATTCGTCTTTCTTATTCTTGTAAGACGGATATGAAATAAATCTACCCTTTTTTGTTTCAACAACGCTAATATAAATTACAAAACCGCAATCAAGAGAAATTGAGCCATAGTCATTGCGTTTCTTTCCGCCGTCATAAATACGGATTGAACCTGCTGAAAAATCACGCTCCATATAGTCATTTTTTGTTTCTTTTTTTGATTTAGCCATTTTAAAAATCTCCTTTTAATTATAATTTCTTAATTGATTTAGTTGGTATAATTCCGACTTTGTAGATTTTTTTATCAACACCATATTGAATGATTGAGTTGATATCGCCTTTTGCAAGCATCTTGACCTTTTCATTTTTATTGACGAAACCTGTTATATTCTCTTTTGTATTGTTAGAATAAACGTAACTGTCAGCCGTCATATAAGCATTTGTTTTGAATTGCTTGCACGGGCTTTCCTTTAATTTTGATTTTACCACTTTTTGATGCTCCTTGTCAATATTTTTCTGATTTTTCGGTCGTAAAATTCCAGTGATGTATTTTGAAGTGTTGTCAAAAACTCTTGCCGTCATTCCTGCACCGCTACCGCCGTTGTTTTGGTCGTATACATATAATTTATTACCGATTTTCTTGTCGATAATAAATATATGCCCCGCTGTGCCCGTATTGCGAACTCCAATATCACCCCTTTGGATTTTCTGTGTCGGTAGTATAAAATCAAAATTCTTGATTAAGAATTTAGATTTTTTTCTATCATTCCAAAAGTTTTTGGCAAAAGGTGGAAAATATGTTACTTTAATTCCTAAAACATCAGTCATATATTGATTGATTAAATCAACACATTGAACGCCGTAGCATCTGTCAAAATCAATTTTGTGTCCGATATTTTTCAATACAAACTCACTATATTTCATTTTATTCACCCCCTTTCAATAACTGTCTATATTTATATATAAAATATTCTAAATTTCTATTAGCCGGTGTACGTTCAAATTTTCCCTTATAAATAAACCCAATATAATCAGTTGTTTTAATACATAAAGTTGTTACTACTACACCAAATGCTAAAATATACAAATATTGATAATCACACTTACAAATATACTCAAATTTGATATCATCAAATGAATATATCCCCCTATCCGTTATTATTTTTTTAATATCGTAATTAATAACAACGCTTGCACGCTTTCTAACTTTAACTCTTAATTTTTTCATTGTTGTTTACTCCTTTCTTAATAACCTAATCTTTTTTCAACAAAACGCTTTGCATTTGCTAAACTCATAAATGAACGAGAATAACAATATCCGTAGGGTCTTTTGATACGCCAAGCACCACCACCAGCGAATATAGTATATCCAGCTAAAGTATAGTTATTGTTTCCGATATCTTTCCATAAGTT
>OLRT01002134.1_pt1 | contig 12783 bp, 9 predicted proteins | sample 1672021 | NCBI WGS metagenome assembly OLRT01 (sample SAMEA3136637, study PRJEB25190) | human gut metagenome | reverse complement strand
CTTGCGATTACACACACCATACATATGAGTAAAAGGAAGAACTAACTATTAGGCATATTAGCAATATCAGTAACCTATCATTTACGCTCTACCCTCTTCATTGGTTTCATGCCATAGTTAGGCGAACCATCCATTAAGCCTGTACAACAAATATTTAGTTTAGCACCATACATAGAGCTTTTCGCCCAAAACTGAAAAAAATCACTAAGAAAATACATTTTCCTCCCAAAGATATGCCCTACTTTCAAAGAAAAATATTATCTTTGTATCAAAATAAACATTTTATTCATAATGGAGTATATTGATTTCAAAAGACTGATAGATGCTCTGACCGCCAAGCCAAAAGAGACGGAGTGGTTAGAGTTCAAACATAATTTTCATTCTAAGGAAGAGATTGGCGAAAGAATCTCTGCCCTGTCAAACAGTGCCTATTTGAGCAATATGCCGTTTGGTTACATAGTATTTGGCATTGATGACGAAAGCCATGACGTAATTGGCACAGACTTATATGGTAAACAGAAAATGGTAGGCAACGAAGAACTGGAATCCTGGTTGTCAACCCGTCTGAATCCTCGTATTGACTTCGAAATAATCGATGATTTTGATTATGAAGCTAACGGGCATGTCTGCATCTTCAAAATTCCAGCTACAACAAACCGACCTGTAAGCTTCCTGCATGAGTCTTATATCAGAGTGGGTACCATTACCCGAAAGTTGAAAGACTTTCCGGCTAAAGAAGCCAAGATATGGAAAGGTGGTCAGAAGCCATTGGAAAAGATAGTCTTGAAAAAGGGCTTGTCAGGACAGGATGTGTTTTCTTTTCTCAGTGCAGAAGTGTACTTTGACATGATGAACTTGCCACTTCCACAAGATATCAATGGTATCTTAGATCGATTCCTGTCAGAGAATCTGATTACCAAAGATGAAATCGGATATGGAATTACCGAACTTGGCGCAATTCTGTTTGCCAAGCGCCTTTCCGACTTCGATGGATTGAAAAGGAAAATGGTTCGAGTCATTGTCTATAAAGGCAAGGGAAAAATTGAAACATTTCGCGAAAAATCATTCGACAAAGGTTATGCCATTAGCTTCGAGGAAATGATTGCCTGGATAAACAGCCAACTTCCTGCCAACGAAGAAATTGGTCAAGCTCTAAGAAAGGATACGCGTATGTACCCAGAGATTGCGATACGTGAGCTAACTGCAAATATGATTATCCACCAGGATTTTGCAGAACAGGGATTTCCTATGATTGAAATATACTCCGACCGCATTGCGTTCTCCAATCCCGGGCAACCGCTTATCAGCGTAGAGCGTTTCATCGATGAGTACCAATCCCGAAACGACTCTCTCGCCGACATCATGCGCCGCATAGGTATCTGTGAAGAGAAGGGAAGCGGTATGGACAAGACTATCTTCTATGTAGAATTATACCAGTTACCTCCTATCCGCATCCAACTTCAAGAAACACGAACGGAAGCTACCGTTTTTACCTACCGTAAGTTTGCCGATTTGGATAAGTCTGAAAGAGTAATGGCTTGCTATCAACACGCTTGCCTAAGGTATGTTTCAAACGAGAAGATGAACAACCAATCTCTCCGAGGCCGCTTGGGCATTGAGGATAAGAACTACCCGATGGCTTCCAGAATCATAAAGGATGCCTTGGAAGCAAAGATGATAAAAGAAGAAAACGCCGAGGGTAATAACCGACATAATTACATCCCGTATTGGGCATAACTCATGTAACCGGCATGTAACTGGCATGTAACTGGGCGACTCGAAACAGCCCTAAAACAGAGCAAAAACCCTTTAAAACAGTGCTTGGCGCATGTAACTGGCATGTAACTGGCATGTAACTGAATAAAAGAAGGCTCGTATGGACAATGCTAGTTTTCAAACAGAGTTTATACATAAAAAATAGATAAAATGAATTTATTAGAAATCTTAAAGAAAATATTTTCTTGTACCATGCCACAAGCTGCTTCAGAAGGAGATATGGATTCTATATCTCCCTCTGATAAAACTAATGATACCGCTTCTGCAGACGATGCAGAAGTAGAAGATATGGATTCTGTATCTCCCTCAGACAAAACTAATGATACTGCTTCTGCAGACGATGCAGAAGTAGAAGATATGGATTCTGTATCTCCCTCAGACAAAACTAATGATACTGCTTCTGCGGACAATGCAGAAGTAGAAGGTATTCAATCTGTTGTCTTAAAAAGAAGTAAAGCAGAAGTAATAGAAGGATATGGCCAAGTTCGGACAATGGCAGATATTCTTATAAGTATGAATGATCAATATCATTTTCATAGCAGTGAAGAAGCTGTTGCCGCTGTTATGAAATTTATTGGATCGCAAAGTCCATGTCATTTTGCAATCTCAGGGAAGGCGTTTCATTTTATAGCTGATGCACTTTATTCTTCTAAAGCATTTGTAGATAGAAGGTTAAATAAAGATGCCTTTTTGGATAACTTCACTATTTCTCAGTTTGAAAAGAACTGGGATAATGCAATGTATCGATACTATTACGCTAAAATATGGAAACTAATTTGCTATTTTGATGAGTTTAGAAGATATACATCTCCTGGGCAAATTTATAGGGATTTGAAAAAAACAATATCTCCGGAGTATTTTGGCTACAGAGGATACCCACAACATTTCTTTAGATGTGCTATAGAAGAGGCGTGGGAGAAAATAGCTCCAAATAATTCAATTGATCCGGTTTTGCTTGACAAGTATATGTTTAGAAATCATGAAGTAGCTATTCAAACACTAGGCCTGGAAGCTACTATACGCAAAGATTTCGTTCAGGACTATTGTCACACCGATGTGTATTTTCCACAGAAAGTTGGTTCTGCTCCAGTTTATATTGAGAGAATTGTTGGAAATAGAAGAATATTTTTAAAATCTTGTGGAGAAGGAAAAGGTCCTAACAATAATCCAGAGTTATTGGAATTCAATATTGCATGTAGATTGTTACTGGAGGACTCTAAGTACGATATTTGGGAAGATAAAAACCAATCAATATTATTCGTCCCTAAAGAGGATATATCTTTACCTGCTTATTACTATTGCAGTTATTATTCTTGTGGAAAAATATTATTCGAGGACAATGACCATAAAAAGGAATTTCTAAAAGAAGGTATCAATGGCAGGCAATTAATGAATGAGAATGACAGAAAAGCTCTCATAAAACACTTCAGTCATGAAAATATTCAATAGTGATATACTGATAAAAAAGACAAGCTGCAACTGTGCGGATTTGCCAGGGCATCCAATTCCGCCATCTGTCAACCTCTTTGTGAAGGTGACTAAAGGGTGTAATGCCCATTGTGCTTTTTGTAGTAATGCAGGATGCCAAAGTCCAACATCTTTGTTTGATATAGAAAAAATGATTCGCATCATATATGAACTAAAAAGCAAAGGAATCATTGTAAATCGAATGAATATTACCGGAGGGGAACCATCTGTGGTTCCCCCTTTGGTTGTTCGTATTCTTGATGCCATAGACAAAGAGCATTTTGATGATGTACACTTACATCTTAATACCAATGGGGTTACTGTGCAAGCACAAGACTTGATGCAACATCCTCGTTGGGATAGTATTTCCATGTCATTGCATCATTATGACGTCAATCGTTTGTCTGACTTATATGGATGTGAAATACCAGCACATTTATTACATTTTACTGGTGCAGATAAGCAGAAGATAAACTTTAGCTGCAATCTTATAAAGGGATACATTGATAATAAGGAAGAAGTTCGGAAAATGCTTGATCTAACTTTAGATACAGGTATCCGTCGCATAGGATTTGTTGCCCTTATGCCAGTTAACAGCTTTTGCAAAGAACATTTCATTGATATTGATGATATTCCTTTTGCAGAAATACCGCATGTTTATTTTACTGGGGCAAAAGATAGGGGAACGGATTGCAAATGCAGCAATTATCTTTACAACAAGAATCTCAGAATCTTAGAGATTTATATGCGCAATTATGCAAATCCACAATATTGTGAATCATCCCTTGTCTATGATGGAGCGTATCTTCGCCAAGGTTTTTATAATAACAATATTATTTATTGACAGAATGGTTAATTTCACTGAAATATTTGAAATCAGAAAGAATGACTCTCGCTGGAATACCTCTTATCCACTTTCTCCGGACGATTGGAATATATATCGTGTACCAGAAGAATTGTCATTTTCTGAAGAAGAAGAGTTGTCTTTCTATATTCATATTCCATTTTGCAAAAAGCTATGCTCTTTTTGTGAATATGCAAGAATGCTTTGCCCTAGCGTGAAGCTGCAGGATCAATATGTAGATACATTAAAGCATGATGTTTTTACTTTTATGGAAAAATACCCGTCTATCAAGCTTTGCGGACTTGATGTAGGAGGGGGAACTCCAACTGCCCTGAGCGACAAATCGTTTGAGAATTTGATGAGTTTATGTAGCTCAGCCATGAGCGCTTTAACCATATCAGACAGTTTTACACCTAGTATTGAGGCTACATTTGAAACCTTGACAGCTCAAAAAGTTGATTTGTTGACATCTGCAGGTTTTAAGCGAGTATCACTTGGAATACAATCAACTTCTTCTGAAGTACTGTCATGCAATCATCGTGATTCACCGGATCTTGAATATATGAAAAAGTCAATCTCTATGTTGCATGATAAAGGTGTCTGCATTGTAAATTTAGATATGATGTATGGGTTGAAGGGACAGTCAATAGACAGTTTTCGCAAAGACATGCAAACTTTAAAATATCTACAGCCAGAGCAAGTTACAATTTATGAACTACGCACTAATATGATTAATGAACAAGTTCACATGTCAAAAGACGAGTTATATGATGCATATTCTTTCTTATATCATAGTTTGCTTGATTTAGGCTATCATGCCCGCTTCGGACAGAATACTTTTTCTAAAAGTTCTAATGATATTGGTGTAAGTTCTTATTTGAGAGAAAGAATGATGAATGCTGGTTCCTATAAGGGATTTGGTATTTCAGCACAAAGCATGAGCCGTAATGGAATATCCTATAATGTTGGCAAACTTAAAACATCATTCAAGGATTTGTTAGAAAGCAAAACTTTTACAGAAGAATATGTTTATCATCTTCCACCTAAAGAACTTGCGGCAAAATACATTGCTATTGGCGCTTATAATGGTTCTTTCTCTTTAAAAAGACTTAGCGAATTACTGGGGTGCGATGCTAGAACTTATTACTCCGGACAATTAGACTTCTGTCTTTCTCGAGGATATATAGAAATTTTTGATGATAGGGTTGCTGTCACCCCATCAGGTTTTAAGTATTACGGAGCTTTGTTCTCCTTATTTTACTCAACATAGCTATCAGGAAAAGAGCCACATTATTGTTTTACAGTTCCTATTATTCATACACTCCGAATCTAGCTAACTTCAAAATATGTCAGTCAGTTAGAGTCGGAGTGTATTATATTCATTTTCCTTGTGACTCTTGATATTCTCTCCCCCAATATGAATAGATATTAGAGATTCGCTTGAGCGTTTATAATATTTGCAACACCAGTGATAACCTGATCAAGTTCCTTTCTATAAATCAAGCCCTCCTTATACTCTTCAGGTATAGCATCATATCCGAATTTAGCTCCTAGGATAGCACAGGCAACAGCTGCATTTGTATCAGCATCACCTCCTGCTCTCACTATAGCAAGCAAACCGTCCTCAAATGATCTTGCATGCCAATATGCCCATAATGCAGCAGACAGGCATCTCAAAGTATAGCCCATAGATTTCTGGTCTTGCAATTCTAAAGTCCTAATATCAGGAGACAAAGACAGGTCTATAAACCCTATGATGCGCTTGTCATATTTCATGGCTATATCAAAGATGTCATGATATGATAAGCCAAAATCTTTATAGATTAGGCTATGAATCAGCACTGATACTATCACGCATGAACCTACACAACGAGGATCATAATGAGTCAGCTTACATATATTCACAGCACACTCTTCTACAGCTTTTGGGAAAGTTCCCACAATGGAAGTTCTCATGAGTGCTCCATTAGCTGCCCCTTTACGGTAACTCATCTCCCATATTAGTTTGGAAACATCAAATGGCTTTTCTACATAATCTGCAAGATTTAAAACCTTGTAGGTCGTCTGACCTATACCCATAGGTTCCCCCATGGCCCAATCTTTAAAATTTTGAGCAATTGTCGTGAGATTGACGCCTTTATCTTTTATGACTGCATTTGCGATACACAGCATCATGTCCGTATCATCAGTCCAGTCACCAATTTTCCATCTTCTTCTATGACGGTCTTGATATATATCACTATAGTGGGTAATACCATTAGGATATTTCTGGCTTATTTCCTCTTCCGTCATTCCTTCGGTACCAAGGCCAAGGGCATCTCCTATAGCTTGCCCATATATTGTTCCTTTAATTTTATCTATTATATTTTCCATAACTCATTCTTATATAATTGAATCATCTTGTTCATGTCCTTCGTATTCGCTTTTGTATGAGTCACTTTTCTTTTCATAGGCTTTATCTCGCCCCAAAATACTCGAGAAATCCATATTTTGCGAAAAGCCTCCTTTTACGACATTAGTAGAGTTGCGTTCCTTGCCATAGAACGTCCATATTGCATCGTACTCTATAGGCAAGACTACCTCACCCTCCTCGTCAACAAGTCCCCATTTGCTTTCGTTTATTCCATTTGTTATGCCTCCTGTTTTTACTCTTGCAAGTCCATTGTCAAATCCATCAATCCAATTGTATTTACCAAATGGAACAACAACAGAACCATCTGTACGTAACACCCCGTATTGGGATTCTTTATTCTGTACTGTATATAGCTCCTTATTTCCTATTGCAGGTATCAGATGACGAAAGGATGGTTCTAAAATGACCTCTCCTTTAGAATTTATAAGTCCATACAAGAGACGCCTATAACATGCTACATTAACCACCACCTCTGACAAAACCATAAATATCCTCAACTGCGACTCTGATTTTGTCTTCTTGACTATAGCAGTTACCATAATACATATCATATTGTGGCTCAACGATGATGATACCATTTTTATCAACAAAGCCAATTTTATCACCACTTGTAAATGGTATGAGTAATCTTGGGTCTTCTTCCAATTTATAGGAAGATGCCGGTACAAGTACCTTAGTGTACTGATTCACAGATAATATTGTTTTCTTTTCCATAACTTTTAAACAGATGATAATATAATGAATACATATTAACAGACAAACGATTGAACTTGCTCCCTCTTCCTCATCAGGTATCCCTCTACTTTTCTCTGGTTAGTTGTACTAACTCTTTAAGGTAATTGTGACCGAAACAGTTCATTACCAAAACGAGAGATTAATTCTTGTTTAAGATTGTATGGCAAATTACTACAGCCTGCAAAGGCACCATTTCCTATGCTAGTCACACTATCAGGAATGGTTATTATTGACAATGAGCTACAACCATGGAATGTTTCTTCACCAATGCTAGTCACACTATCAGGGATGACAATATCAGACAGAGAAGTACAGGCAAAAAAAGCACTATCACCAATGCTAGTCACACTATCCGAAATGAATATTTTGGACAGAGAACCACAATTAGAGAAGGTTTTTCCCCCAATGCTAGTTACACTTTCCGGTATGACAACACTGACCAGAAATCTACAAAATTCAAATGCACTATCACCAATGCTCTTTACACTCTCTGGAATGATTATTTTGGACAGAGAACGACAATCACAGAAGGCTTCTTTCCCTATGCTAGTTACACTATCTGAGATAACAATACTAACCAGAGAACAACAACCAGCAAATGCACTATCACCAATGCTCTTTACACTATTAGGTATGATATATGATTCTATTTCTTGATTTCTGAAAGAAATGATTTCACTTTTATCTTTATTGAATAATATATCACACTCATACATGAAATTGGGGGATAAACATTCTAACTTACCATTCCAACCCAAAAACGGATTTCCTTTTAAACAAATTACGCTTTTAGGAATGAATATATATTCCAATGCGAGACATTCACAAAATACACCATTTCCAATGCTAGTCACACTATCAGGGATGTCTATGCTGGTCAGAGAACAACATTGTGCAAATGCATAATCACCTATGTTAGTCACACTATCTTGGATGACTATATTTAATAGGGAGCTACAATGCATAAATGCCTCATCTCCAATGCAAGTCACACTATTTGGAATGACAATGTTAGATAGAGAACTACAATCCCTAAATACATCATCACCAATACTAGTCACACTATCTGGAATAACTATGTTGGACAGAAAAGCACAATTAGAAAATGCTTGTTTTCCAATGCTTGTCACACTTTCTGGGATGACAACACTAGTTAAAGAGCTACATTGGAAAAATACGCCATCCCCAATGTTAGTCACACTATCTGGAATAACTATGTTGGACAGAGAAGTACAATCAGAAAATGCCCAATCACCAATACTAGTCACACTGTTAGGAATGACTATTTTGGACAGTGAATTACAATACCTAAATGCACTATCCCCAATAATAACTACACTATTCGAAATTACTATGCTAGTCAAAGAACTACACCCTGAAAAAGCATTATCACAGATGATTTGCGTACCCTCCTTAACAGAATAATATCCTTTTAGTACTTGTGGAGCCTCCAATAACTTTCTTCCATCTTTGCTATATTTTACACCCCATTCATCAATAAAAGCCTCCTCCCACTCTTCCCATGTACATTCAGTTGATAAGTCTTCAACAGTTTGAGGCAGGAGAGGCTTTTCGCCAATAAACAACCTGAAAGAACATGCAGAAAGCTCCTTTCTTGCCAATGCAAGCACGAAAAGAGAGTAAAGTGTACAGAAATCCTTATCACACATCAATTCCTGCAAGGCAGATATGACCTTGCTATTTGATGGATTGCGATAATCGTTTTCCGAGAAGAGAAGCCTGTCTGATGCACCATAGGTATCTAACAAAGTAGAATTCATAGATATAGCCTTCAATGACAAGGCGATGCTTGCCAAAGAAAAATCATCTATTGTTTCATCGAAATCATCCATAGTACGCAATGGGTGACAAAAATCCTTGGTACCGATAGTTGGAGATTTGTAGCCCTTCATAGATGGCACAAACATTCCATCATAATCCACCAATGTAAGAGAACCATCGGGACGAACAATGATATTGTCTGGCTTGACGTCACCATGAGCAAAAGATTGAGTACGGAGCCAAGCTGCCATTTTACTAAAGCGATAACAAAGCATTGACATGGCAGATCGATTGTGATAGTTGGATGCGATGTAAGCTTCCATCGTCTCCCCTTCTACCCAATCCATCAACAATACAGGAAATTCATCCTCCTCGCATTGACTGTCTACGAAGAGTTCCTTCTCCATATACTTTACAGAAGTTATATATGGAGAATCAACCATATCCAATTCATCCGCAATCTGGAGATAGGCTTCAGCTCGCCCCTCCTGTTCTTCCGTAAAACATTTGAGAGCATAATATTTCCCGGTACTCTTGTCCTGCATCTTAAACACCACGGCAAAAGCACCACTACTACGATATGGCTCTCCGTGATCATCTAGTACGGGAGCCAGGTAAGCCAACTTATCAAGATTATCACTAGCGTCTTGAGTGGCCTTTACATATTCTGATATCAATGGATACTGCATATTGTATACTATTGTTTAATTCGTTATCTACAACTGTATTTTAAACGATATTGCAAAGATAATCATTTCAACTGAAACAGCCTAAACTTAAGTCAACAACTTCATTGGAAGATCACTACAAATGAATATCTCAGCTATAGTACAGAAAATCATACAAAAACTTTTGCTCCTATAATTTAACCGTTCGTTAATAATTCAATAATAATCTGTAACTACTCAACACCCTATATCATTAGTAATTTGCCCAAATCCTCATCAGTTATCTCCATAATTTTTCTTTGAATAGTTGTACAAACTCTTAAAGCCAGGAATTTTTAACGGAAACATAAAAAGTTCATTGCTAAAGCGAGATATAAAATTTTGTTTAAGATTGTATGGCAAATTACATTTATAAAATGCACCTCTTCTAATGTTATTCACACTATCAGGGATGACTATGCTAGATAGAGAACTACAATTCAAAAATGCACCTTCACCAATACTATTCACACTATTAGGGATGACAATGCTAGACAGAGAACTACAATCCGAAAATGCACCATCACCAATACTATTCACACTATCAGGGATGACTATGCTAGACAGAGAACTACAATTCAAAAATGCACCTTCACCAATACTATTCACACTATCAGGGATGACAATACTAGACAGAGAGCTACAACCATAAAAGGCATGGTCTCCAATACTTGTCACACTATTCGGAATTATAACTTCCGCCAAAGAGCTACAACCATAAAAGGCATGGTCTCCAATACTTGTCACACTATTCGAAATTACATACGATGTCTGTTTCTGATTTCTAAACGAGATGATTCTACTTTTATCCTTGTTGAATAATATATCACACTCATACATAAAATTTAGGGAAAAGCATTCTAACTTACCATTCCAACCATAAAATGGATTTCCTTTTAGGCAAATTACGCTTTTAGGAATGTATATATATTCCAATGAGCAACAGTCATAATATACACCATTTCCAATGCTCGTCACACTATCAGGGATTACTATGCTAGACAGAGAACAACAATCCGAAAATGCATTATCACAGATGATTTGTGTACCCTCTTTAACAGAATAATATCCTTTTAGTTCTTGTGGAACTTTCAACAATTTTCTTCCATCTTTGCTATATTTCACCCCCCATTCATCAGTAAAAGCCTCCTTCCACTCTTCCCATGTAACTTCTGTTGATAAGTCTTCAATAATTTGAGGCAGAAGAGGCTTTTCGCCAACAAACAATCTAAAAGAACATGCAGAAAGCTCCTTTCTTACCAATGCAAGCATGAAAAGTGAGTAAAGTGTACAGAAATCCTTATCACACATCAATTCCTGCAAGGCAGATATGACCTTGCTATTTGAAGGATTGCGATAATCATTTTCTGAGAAGAGAAGTCTGTCTGAGGCACCATAGATATCTAACAAAGTAGGTTTCATCGAGATAGCTTTTAATGACAAGGCGATGTTTGCCAAAGAAAAATCATCTATTGTTTCATCGAAATCATCCACAGTACGCAATGGATGACTGAAATCTTTGGTACCGACAGTTGGAGATTTGCAGCCCTTCATAGAAGGCACAAACATTCCATCATAATCTACCAAACTAAGAGAGCCATCAGGACGTACAATGATATTATCTGGCTTGACGTCGCCATGAGCAAAAGATTGAGTACGGAGCCAAGCAGCCATTTTGCCAAAGCGATAACAAAGCATTGACATGGCATATTGGTTACAATAGTTTGATGAGATATAAGTTTCCATCGTCTCCCCTTCTACCCAATCCATCAACAATACAGGAAATTCATCCTCCTCGCATTGACTGTCTACGAAGAGTTCCTTCTCCATATACTTTACAGAAGTTATATATGGAGAATCAACCATATCCAATTCATCCGCAATCTGACGATAGGCATCAGCTCGCCCTTCCTGTTCTTCCGTAAAACACTTCAGGGCATAATATTTCCCGCTACTCTTGTCCTGCATCTTAAACACTACGGCAAAAGCACCACTACTGCGATATGGCTCTCCGTGATCATCCAGTACGGGAGTCAGGTAAGACAATTTATCAAGATTATCGCCAGCATCTTGAATGGTCTTTACATATTCTGATATCAATGGATACTGCATATTGTGTACTGTAATTTTATCTGTTTCTACAAATCTTAATAACAACAAATAGGAATATAAAGAAGATGGGCGCTAGCCTTTAAAATAAACAAGCGTGAAATCATCCAAATCTAAAATCCCTTCCGAGTTCAGTTTTTTCAGATACTGTTCAAACAGGCAGTCGGATGATGTTACGTCTAACAAAGACAGGAGCACATCCTGCCCAAATTCAAACTTCATGGTCTCTGCTGTTTTCAAAAGTTGGGAATTGCCAGATGCTTTTAGATATTCTTCAGCAAGCTCCGCACCATATTCCTTACTTTTAGACAATTCATACATCATCATGATATAATGCGATAAGGCATCGCTGGCAGCAAAGACTACCGAAGATTCATCCAGATAAAAGTCACCACAACTGAAACCTTCCTCTTCCAGGGGATCTTTACAGCTAACCAACCTGGGAGGATTGCTAAAATCAGACAATTTCGTAAAACTATGTTCCAAGACACCTGTATCCTGACTATAATGAAAGACTACGCTATCGCCGTATGCCATCCATTTACATTGCTTATCCCCTGTTATCCATGCAGCAGCAATGGTGGCGCAAGACCCCTCATTATAATATTTATTCAAAAGAATACCGTCGCCTTCCTTTGCTCTTTCCTCGTGCTCATTATAAAAGGGCTCCCAAATGCCATCTACCCATTCGTCAAGTTCTTTGAAGGAGACGACGGGTTTATCTTTCGGAAGATGTTTTACAAGATACTCCGACCACTCATTGGCAAACAAGCCACAGCCTCCTGCCCCATCGGATACAGCTATACAGGTATCCGATGAGTAGAAAGCATCTTCGTTTGCAACATGGTCATTGAACTTTGCTATACTTACACCTCTATTCATACCCTAAAAATATTATGGATTCTGATTGGCCAGCATTCTTGATAGCGTACCAATCTTCATCATTTTAA
>OLRT01002127.1_pt1 | contig 12839 bp, 9 predicted proteins | sample 1672021 | NCBI WGS metagenome assembly OLRT01 (sample SAMEA3136637, study PRJEB25190) | human gut metagenome | reverse complement strand
CGCTGCCCGTCGGCAGCGCCTTTTTACATGAACTAATCTTCCCTATAAAAGTATATCAACTTTTAGATTTTCAAAAAACTTGCTATTAAAACGTCCTTGACTCAATCGGCAATATTCAAAGTGCGTCGTACATATTCTTCATTGCCTAGAAAATACTGCTCAATCAACTCCCATCGCTCATCATCATTCATGTCAGTAGCAAAGAATGCTGTAAGAAGTCGCTCATTATTGCGATGGTGTTCTTGTATACTTTGCAATACACCATTGCTATATTTCCCATTTGTCGCCAGATATTCAAGTTTTTCAGGATCATTGATACGTATAAAAACTTCCGCTTTTTCTCCGCCTCGAATTTCATAGGTTGCTAAACCAAGTAACTCCATGAAACGTAGCAATGGCATAATTTCAATTTGCTTGTTTTTAAGCAATGGATAGAATCGGAAGAACGAATTATCTTCTGTATTAACTCTACACTGTCCGATCTGATGGATAAAGAAGTTAGGAAGCCGTGCGTATGCAACATTGCTGACAAAATAACCCGTTTCATCTGCTCCTGGAATTTTCCTACTGCGAAGAACCCGAACACGATTTCGGCTCTGGCTGTATACCGCATCCTCATTTACACTTTCAGTAAATATGTCAAGTAACATACCTACCTTGTCATGAGGAATCACTTTTTCACCAAGCGTTTCAGCGAGTTCCACTTCAAACTGTTTTTGAGAAAACTGTTTTGTTTCACTGCTTTTATATTTTTCAAATATTCCTGTAATTGCAGTGATAATATTCTCCACACGCTGTGTCACAACAGTGTAATCATATGAGTAACGTATCTCTACTCTGACACGTGGTGCAACAGTATAATTTTTTCCATTTACGGAGACTACTTGTTCAAAAAATTTCTTTTTGAACATACCGAATGAGCAGTCAGGATAATACTTTTCCCAAATTCCGGCCATATCCACAAGGAAAGTTTTTCCTGAACTATATACTGTCATATCAGACGCATAGCTTAGATTCTTTGTCGGAACAGTATGGGAAGCAACTCCTTGTTGGAATGTGCAGTATGGTCCATATAATCTTAAAAACTCGGTTTCCATCTCACTTGGAACATTGATATAGTTTTTTGATAGCATTGCTTTTGGGCGTACAATTAGGACAGGAAATGTGTACTTATTACTCAAATCTTTTGAGAGAAGTAATAAACCAGATTTTGTCCTATTTTCGACATCTTTTTCCTTAAAAAGATACTCGAATGTTTCCGCTGAAATCAGAAGATTTCGCCGTTTTTTTGCTTTTTGAATTGTGCAGATCTTTTTCAGTATCTCGCGTAATTGATACTGACGCATTTCGGAAATTCCGTTTAAGGATCGAACATATCGAAGATCGCTGGGAAAATAGTCAATATGAGCAACACCTTGAATCTCAGTATTACGTGCCGCTCTTCCAATTTCTTGAACATAATCAGATAGTGTGCCAGTTGGTGCAAAGTGAATAACATGTTTAATATCGCCAACGTCAATACCCATACCAAAGGCCTTTGTACAGAATAGTCCCATAGCTGTTCCTGTCTTGTAATCTCGCTCTACCATTTTGCGTTCCGCCGAAGACATTTTCCCATGGTACCTTCTGATCTTCACATGGTTTATCGCACTAATTTGATTATAAATTTGATCGACTTGGCTTCGATAAGGAAAATAAGTAAGTACTTTTTCTCCTCTAGCGATATATTCATACATTTTCTTCAATGTCAAATCCAGTTTAGCATTTTCGATCCGTCCCTCAACTTGAGAGGAATCATGGCGTTGAATATCAAACGATATATTGTTCCGTTTTACATTTCCAAGATGAATAATTGTCTTTCCCAGACCGAGTTCGTGAATTGTATCATTTACAACATCATCATCACCGGAATACACAGCCGTAGCTGTCAAACACAGTACAGGAAAAGATAGGCCATCACGGGCAGTTTGCTTTAAGAAATCACCAAGGAACCAATAATCTGAACGAAAGTCACGTCCCCAACTTGTAACAGTATGAGCTTCATCAATGACAATCATGCCTACCTGTCGACCGCCCAAGAAGGATTGTAAATGGGTGGTTAATAATAGTTCGGGAGCCAAATATAACAATGATTTCTTCCCTGCGTGTATCTGATCAATCACTTCACAGCGTTCTTCTATGCTCATGCTTGAATTAATGCAGGCGGCAATAGAGACTCCTCGCTCTCGCTGTAATTGGTCGACCTGATCGTTCATAAGAGCAATCAACGGAGATACAACAATCGTAATAAGATTATACTTTTCAGCAAGATAAATTGCAGGAATTTGGAAGAGAATTGATTTTCCAGACCCAGTTGGTGCCGTTATAAATATATTGCTAAACGTATCTCCATCTTGGGCTGCTTCACACTGATCTACAATCTCAGCAATAATCTGTCCTTGAGTTATAACTTCAGTTTCCCGTGAGCGGTCAGGATCTTTGTAAAAGTGTAGCGGCCGAAATTGAGCCGTATTGCCCCAATACTTTTGAAGTAAATGAACAAACTGGCTATCATCATAGTTTATCTTTTCTTGATATAGTTCAAGTTCGTCAATAAATACTTCTAGGCCAAGCAAATTTGCCGCACATAACATTGCACCAGTTCGAACGGAAATCTTGTCTCCATTTTGTAGAAATAACGCAGGTGAAAACTTACCGTTGGTGACATTTAGACTGTATTCCCAATCTTTCATGCTACCAACTTCAATATATTCTACCCCATCAATGGGAGGCTCCAGTTCAACTATATCTCCCTGCCAAAAAGGAAGGATTTCAATGCGTTCATCGTCAAGTACTGCGGGTAATAGCAATGCTTCTCTATCTTTTAATAACTTAACATCTCCATACATTTGGGTAAGCTGAACTAATGAACTACCAACAGGAGGTTCATGTTCAGTCTGCCAATAGTCAAAAAGCTTTTCAGCATCACTGTATGGAAAGTAGCAGGGAACCCACGGTGAAAGAATGTTATTTTCTACAACAATGATTTTATCAGCTTTTATCCGAGGAAGAATTTGCTTAACCGCCAAAAGCTCTTCATAAAATCCTACCAACGGTTTTTTCGAGCCTTTAATAGAAGTAGCAATTTCAAGCCAATTATCGTCTAATATTTCTAAATCAAGGTATCCTTCGTGTATTAACGAAGCATCTTTTAACAATGAATTTGGATGTATAATTAATTGTTGAATTTGTTGTATTCCGAATCCCTTGAAGAAAATTAAGGTATGTCCTGTAAACTCGGAAATAAATTCTTCTAGACGACTAGAAAAATATTGTTCAATAGTTATATTTTTCATCTTACAATTCCTTTTCTATTTACGTTAAAATTTGATTTCAGTATAGAACCCTTTATATTTATGTTAAGAGTATACCGCAAATTCATTCTATTTGCAATCATTATTGGTCTATTTTTTACCTTTCCTAGTATATAATGTCATATTTTAGCGTATCTGAAAGTATCTTGTCACCTGCATCGACGGCTACGGCTGGCTGGCTGTGGCCCTGGTCATCTTCGCCGTCTGGAGCCCGAAGCGGGCGCTCTGGTGCTCCCTCATCTTCGGCGGCCTAGCCTGTATGCGGTATTATTACCCCATCTCCTTCATCCCGGCCTCCATCTACGACATCGTGCCGTACATCGTCACGGCCATCGTCCTGGTCGCCGTCAGCCTGAAGCACAGCCGCGCCAACCAGCCCCCGGAGAGCCTGGGCCTGAGCTACTTCCGCGAGGAGCGGTGAGAACGGAATCTTATCTATGAAAAAGGCGCTGCCGGCGGGCAGCGTCTTTTTTGCGTCTCCCTCGAAAAAAGGGCAGAAAAACAGGGCCTGCGTAAACCACTCGCCGGCCCTATCTCTCCGAAGGTTAAAATGAAAAGAAGCGTTCTTGACTCTTGCAGGATTATAGTACCAAAGACTTATTACAGAAAAAGGCCGGAAATGTTACAAAACCTTTAAGTTTGCATGTCTTTCTGCCGCACCCCTGCAAAAAAGTCCTGGAGGACCTGGCGGCACTCGTCTTCTAAGATATGCCCGATGATCTTCGGGTGGTGGCGGAAGTTCTCCTCAAAGAGATTGAGGATGGAGCCGCAGGCCCCGAAACCCGCGTCCTTGGCCCCGTAATAAATTTCCGGGATGCGGGCGGAGAGGATCCCCCCCGCGCACATGGGGCAGGGTTCCAGTGTAACGTAGAGTCTCGCGTGCTTCAGCCGCCAGTCGCCGTGGGAACGGCAGGCATCCTGAATGGCCAACAGCTCGGCGTGGGCCAGGGGATCGTGGTCCTCCTCCCGCCGGTTGCGGCCTCGGCCAAGAACCTGGCCGCTTTCATCCACGATGACACAGCCCACCGGCACCTCCCCGGCGGCAGCGGCTTCTTCGGCCAGGGCCAGGGCCTGGCGCATATAGGGTTCGTGGTCTTGTCTCATGGGCGGTGCCTCCCCGTGGTCGTTCGTTTCTGCCATTGTACCGAATTTTTCACCGGGTGGCAAGGGGACGCGGGCGGGGGAAGGCCGCTTCCTTTTGTCCCGGCGCCCAGGGCTTGCAGGGCCGCCAGATAAAGCAGCAGGCCGAACCCCAGGCCGCCCAGGGCAGCGGCGCAGGGGGACAGGCCGCTGCGCTGCAAGACCGTCTCCATGAGATCCCCGCAGGTCGCCGCCAGACATGCGGACAGGACCGGGGCCGTGAACCACGGAAAGACCGGCAGCGACAGCCCGATCTCCCGCGCCACGACCCGCCAGCTCAGCGCCGCGCCCAGCACCGCCGAGAGGGTGAAGGCAAAGGCATAGCCCTGCATCCCCCGGCCGGAGACGAGCAGACAGGTGAGGACCAGCTGCACCCCATCTGCCGCCAGCGCAATGCCCGCCGCGGCCCCCTGGCGGCCCACGCCGCTGAGGATCGCCGCGCAGAGCGTCTGCCAGCAGGAGAAGAGCACGCCCAGAGCCAGAAGGGGCAGGTGGTCGCCCACGCGGGCATCTGCGTACAACGCCGCCCCGATCGCCGGACCGGAGACGGCCAGCAGCGCCAGGGCCGGGATCAAGATCAGATTTGCCAGGCCCACGGAGCGGCTGACCTGCCGCCGGATCTCCCCCCGGTCGTTCAGCGCAGAGCACTGGGAGAGCTTGGGCGTCAACACTAAGCCCAGGGCGCTGAGAAAGGCCGTGGGCAGCAGCAGCATGGGCAGGGTCATGCCAAAGGTCACACCATAGACCGCCACAGCCTGGTTCTGGTCCATCCCCCCGGAGACCAGCAGGCGGGGGATGAGGACGGCGTTGGCCGAAGAGATGAGATTGCCCAAAAGCGCCGCCGCCCCCAGGGGGGCCGCGATGCGCCCCAGCTTGCCCCGCAAGACTTGAGATGTGGTGCCGGGACCGGTGAGCCGGCTCTTCGGGCCGAGCGCATGTCGGAATAAAACCGTCTGCGTCACAGCCGAGGCGATCTCACACAGGGCCATGCCCAGGACAATGGCCCCGACCACACCCTCCGCCGTGGCGGGGGAGAGGCCCTTGACCAGCGAGAGGACCAAGGTGGCCCGCAGGACCATCTCGGCCAATTCCGTCATGGCCGCCGGGAAGACCCGTCCTGTCCCGTAGAAGTAATGCTTCTGCAAGTTCTCCACGCCCGTCAGCAGCAGGCAGGGGACGAGCAGCATCAGCCCCAGCCGCGTCCGGGCGTCCCCCAAAAGATAGACGGAGACGGCGTCGGAAAAGAGCAGCAGCAGAATGCAGGGGAGCGCCGCTAAAAGGAAAAACAGCCGAATGGCCTGCCCCCGCACCTGCCAGATGGCCCGCCGGTCGCCCAGGGCCTGGTACCAGGCGGAGAGATTGGAGACGCCCGTGGTCAGGCCCACGGAGGGCAGGGAGAGCAGGATGGAGTAGACCGGCAGGATGAGCTGATACAGCCCCATGATCTCCGCCCCGGCCAGGCGGGTCAGCCCCACCCGGTAGGCAAAGCCCACAGCCTGGGAGAGGATGCCGGTGACAGTGAGAAGTGCTACGCTGGCCATGAGAGATCACCTCCTGGGACACCGGGTCTTTGGCGCAGCAGCTGCGTTCTGGTCAGTGTATGCGGCGGCGGGAGCGGGTATGCTATGCAGGATTTTTGTCAAGTTCCTTGGAATATATTGCTCGTCTGCAACAAATCCTTCTTGAATGGATGGGAGTTTTCTCCTGCAAATTTGCGTTGGAAAACGATTTGGCCAAACAGAGGAAAAACCCCACAGAAAACAGTGTGGTTCTTGGGGTTTTTTCGGTAAAACAGCGATAACTTTCGCCTTGTTCCAGGGCGAAAAATGCAGTATACTAGTGCAGAACTGTTGTATACAGATAAAAATAGGATCTGTATGCCCAATCTTTTTAGGAGGTATCCCCCTATGGCATTTGTAGAGGTATCTAAGCAGGGCCACGTTGGTATCGTGACCATGAACCGCCCTGAGACCCTGAACGCACTGAGCAGCGCTGTGTTCGCTGACCTGCTGAAGGCTTTCGACGTGGTGGAGAACGACGAGGAGATCTATGTCGTTGTCGTCACCGGCGCTGGCCGTTCCTTCGTCGCCGGCGCTGACATCAGCGAGATGGCTACCATGAACGTCGTGGAAGGCAAGAACTTCGGCGATCTGGGCAACCAGGCTATGCTGCGCCTGGAGAGAATGGAGAAGCCCACCATCGCTGCCATCAACGGCTTCGCTCTGGGCGGCGGCTGCGAGCTGTCCATGGCTTGCGACATCCGCATCGCTTCCGAGAAGGCCAAGTTCGGTCAGCCCGAGGTGGGCCTGGGCATCACCCCCGGCTTCGGCGGCACCCAGCGTATGCCCCGCATCTGCGGCACTGCACACGCCATGGAGCTGATCCTCACCGCTGACACCATCAACGCCCAGCAGGCTCTGGAGATCGGCCTGGTGAGCAAGGTCGTCGCTCCCGACGCTCTGATGGATACCGCTCTGGAGCTGGCCAACAAGATCGCTTCCAAGGCACAGGTCGCCATCCGCGCTGCCAAGCAGGCTGTCCGCTATGGCATCCAGTGCGACATCTCCACCGCCGCCACCTACGAGGCCCTGGCCTTCGCCACCTGCTTCGGCACCGAGGACCAGAAGGACGCCATGAAGGCCTTCGTGGAGAAGAAGAAGCTGGACGGCTTCAAGAACCGCTGAGATCTTTCGATCCCAGAACACAGACAGAGCGCTTAGCCGCTCTGATCACTTGGTTTGTACCTGTCCTGTCAGAGCGAGGGGTTCCTCGCTCTGGCCTGGACTCTTATGATTTATATTTTCAGGAGGAAAAGAACAATGGCTATCAATAAGGTTATGGTCCTGGGTGCAGGCACCATGGGCATGGGCATCGCCCAGGTTTTCGCTGAGGCTGGCAAGACCGTTATCGTCCGCGACATCGCTGATGCTTTCATTCAGCGCGGCGAGGGCGTTCTGAAGAAGAACATGGAGAAGAAGGTTGCCAAGGGCAAGATCACCGAGGAGCAGAAGAACGAGACCCTGGGCCGCGTTTCCTTCACCCTGGAGCTGGCCGACGCCAAGGACTGCGACCTGGTCGTTGAGGCTGCCATCGAGGTCCTGGACATCAAGAAGAGCATCTTCAAGGAACTGGACGAGGTCTGCAAGCCCGAGACCATCCTGGCTTCCAACACCTCTTCCATCTCCATCACCGCCATTGCTGCCGCTACCAAGCGTCCTCAGCAGGTTCTGGGCATGCACTTCTTCAACCCCGCTCCCGCTATGAAGCTGGTCGAGGTCATCCGCGGCGCCCGTACCAACGACGAGACCTTCCAGGCTGTCTATGGCTGCGCCAAGGACCTGGGCAAGAACCCCGTCGAGGTCGGCGAGGCTCCCGGCTTCGTGGTCAACCGCATCCTGTTCCCCATGATCAACGAGGCTATCATCGTTCTGGAGAACGGCATCGCTTCCAAGGAAGACATCGACACCGCTATGATGTACGGTGCTAACCACAAGATGGGCCCCCTGGCTCTGGCTGACCTGGTTGGTCTGGACATCTGCCTGGCCATCATGGAGACCATCTACACCGAGACCGGCGACTCCAAGTATCGTCCCGCTCTGACCATGAAGAAGATGGTCCGCGCTGGCCTGCTGGGCCAGAAGACCGGCGAGGGCTTCTACAAGTATTGATCCCTCTCCGTCAAGCTCTGACGAACGACAGCTCCCCTGCGGAACTTCCGCAGGGGAGCTTTTTGCATTGGGGCGTTGACATTTTGCACGAAGCCGCTTATAATAAAGGCAGGACAATACGATGCCTGTCCACACGAATCAAAAACGAAAACCCCAGAGGGTCTCGGCCTCTGGGGTTTTCTATGCCCAATTATGTACCGTGCAGCTTCACGAAGACGGAGGGCTTGTCCCGCCCCAGGCTACTGCCGGGTCATTTCTTCTCATCATCGTCTAACCATTTGCAGATGAAATAGGAAAATATCCCTGCCAGCGTCGAGATGAGAAACGACACAATGCCTTCCACGCGAATCACCTCCTTCGCTGCGAAGGAGTCGGCAGCTTGTTTAGTATAGCAGAAATCGCGTGATTTCGACAAGATAAGGTCCCCGCTCAAATCGAGCGGGGACTCATGGTGTCCAGCTTATGCCCCCCGCAGCAGCGACATCAGCCGCTGGAAGAACGACCGGTTGGGGCGGGGGACCGGGTCCGGCTCCGGGCGGTGCAGCGAGGTCTTCATCAGCTCCGCCTGGCTGTCGATGCGGGGGCCGTGGACCTCCTTGCGCAGGTACGCCCCACTGGGCTGTAAGAAGGATGCCTTGGCGTTGTCCTGCAATTGCAGGTCCAGAAGATAGCGCAGCTGGTCCTGGATGGCCGGGTCAAAGATGGGGCAGGCGATCTCCACCCGGCGGCGGAGGTTCCGGGTCATCAGGTCCGCAGACGCGATGAAATACTTCGCGTCCGACCCCCGGCCAAAGACGTAGACTCTGGCGTGCTCCAGATACCGCCCGACGATGCTGGTGACCTGGATGTTCTCCGTCTGGTGCAGCACCCCCGGCCGCAGGCAGCAGATGCCGCGGACAATGAGCTTGATCTCAACGCCTGCCTGGGACGCCTGGCGCAGTTTGTCAATGACCTCACGCTCCGTGACGGAGTTGACCTTGAAGCAGAGGTACCCCTCTGGCCCTTTGGCGATCTGCTCGTCGATGAGCGCTAAGATGCGGGGCTTCAGGCCGTAGGGGGCCACCCAGAGGGTCTGATAGCTGCCCTCCAGATTGTCTGTGAGCATGTTGCGGAAGAACGCCGCACCGTCGGCCCCGATGCTGGGGGAGGCCGTCATCACGCTCAGGTCCGTGTAGAGGGCACTGGTCTTTTCGTTGTAGTTTCCGGTGCCCACCTGGGTGATGTAGTGGGTGCCCTTTTTGTCCTGGAGGGTGATGAGGCAGAGCTTGCTGTGGCACTTGAAGTTCTCCATGCCGTAGATGACCTTGCACCCGGCCTCCTCCAGCATCTTAGACCAGGCGATGTTATTGGCCTCGTCAAACCGGGCGCGAAGCTCCATGAGGGCCACGACCTCTTTCCCGTTCTCCGCCGCCCGGCATAAGATCCGGGCGATCTTTGATGTGGAGGCCAGGCGGTAGATCGTGATCTTGATGGATTTCACGTCCGGCCGCTCCGCGGCCTCCTCCAGGAGCTTCAGGAAGGGGTCGATGCTGTCGAAGGGGAAGAAGAGCAGACGGTCTTTCCGCTGGATCTGCTCGATCATGCTCTCCTGCCGGCTCAGATCCTCCGGCCAGCGGGGGGTGTAGGGCTGGTAGGTCAGGGACCGGCGCAGGTCCTCCGGCAGGGCGTTTTCCAGGCCGTAGACGTAGCCCATGGCCAAGGGGGCACTGTCGCAATAGATCTGATGGGTCTGGACCTGGATGCTCTCTCCCAGCAGACGCAGCAACTCCTGCGAGGGGCGGCGGTCCAGCTCCAGGCGGACGATGGCCTGGTTGGCCCGTTTTTTCAGCATCTGGGTCATCATGGTCCGGAAATCCCGGTCGCTGTCCTCAAATTTTTCCCGGTCGAAGCTCAGGTCGGCGTTGCGGGTGGCGCTGATGACACAGAGCTCCTCCACCGTGTATTTTTTGAAGAGGGTCGGCGTCCAGTGGCACAAAATCGTCTCCAGCCGCAGGAAGCGCCCGCGGCTTTCCGGCAGCGGGAAGATCGGCGGCAGGGACGCCGGGCAGGGGACAAAGCCCAGCGCCGCCTTGCCGCTCTTGCTCCGCAGCAGGGCCGTGATATACAGCGCCTTGTTGTCCAGACGCGGGCTGGGGTGACGCTGCCCCACGATCTGGGGGGAGAGCACAGGCAGGACGACGGCCCGGAAATCGTCGTCCACCTGGGCCTGCTCCTCCGCAGTCAGGTCGTCGTAGGTCAGGTCCTGCACCCCGGCCTGGGCCAGCAGCGTGCTGACCCGGCTGTATAACTGCCCCTTGATCTCCAGCAGGCTGGGGATCGCCTCATAAATGGCCTGGAGCTGCTCGGCAGGGTCCAGGCCGCTTTTATTGTCGATCTCGTCCGGGGAGACGAGGGAGAGGTCCAGGAGACTCCCCACCCGGACCATGAAAAATTCGTCCAGATTGCTGGAGAAAATGGAAATGAATTTCAGCCGTTCCAGGGGTGGGACCAGGTCGTCGGCGGCCTCCTCCAGCACCCGGCGGTTGAACCGAAGCCAGCTCAGCTCCCGGTTCTGGGTATAACTATAATCATTTACGATGCCTTCAAAATCTTTTGGCATAAATACCCCTCCCTCACACCGTATTGACTGACGATCACGCGCCCGGCCCCGAACCCCTGGACCATGTGGCGCAGGATGAGCATTCCGGGGATCATGGTGTGGATACGCTCCGGCTCGATCTTTAGGATCAGGTCGGCGGCCTGCTTCTGGGAAGCGCAGAGCTCTTGGCACACCCGGTCTAACTGGCCGATGGTGATGCTGTTGCTCGTCTCCGGCAGGCGGCAGACCCGCTTGGCCAGCTTCAGGGCCGCCCGCGCCGTGCCGCCCACGCAGACCAGGGGCAAGCCCTGGCGGACGGGGCGCTCCACCACACCCAAAGTCGCCATTGTGATGGCTTTTTCCATGTGATGGATGGCCTCTTTGTTGGGCAGGATCTTCCGCACAAAGTCCCGGTAGAGCTTCAAGGACCCCACGGGGCAACTGTTGGCGGATTCCATCACGCCGCCGGCAAACCGCACCACCTCTGTGCTGGCCCCGCCGATGTCCACGAAGAGCCCATCGGTGAGGTCCAGCTCCTGCATGGCCCCGGCATAGCCGAAGGCGGCCTCCTCCTCGCCGGAGATGACCTCGATGGGGTAGCCCGTGGCTCGCTGAATGGCAGCGACTGCCTGGTCCGTATTTTTCACATTGCGCAGAGAGGCCGTGGCAAACACTGCCACGGCTTTGATGTCCAGTGCGCTCAGCGTCGCGCGGAAGGAGAGTAAGCCCAGGATCGCTCGCTCAATGCCATCTGGGCTCAGGGCATTGTGTTCTACATAGCCTGCCAGACCTGCCATGATCTTTTCCTTGAAAAGGACCCGGAAGATCTGGGGCGGGGTAGTCTCGTAGACGGTGAGCCGCATCGAGTTTGAGCCAATGTCAATGACCGCTTGTTTCATTTCGTTCCTTCTTCCTGTATTCAATGCAGTATATCCATACTATGTTAGGATACGCAGAAGAAGTTAAATCAAAAACCTGAGGAACGTTAAATTTTAGTCAAATCCAACGCCGGTTCTTTTCCCCAGTTTCCACGGTTTTTGTGGACAAAAAACTCCCCCTGCCACGTGTGGCAGGGGGAAACCTGTTGTTGCGCTCAATTATCCAATGGTCTTTTTCACCACAGCCTGGAAGTTCAGCCGGGCGATCTTATCCCGTTCCTCCTGGGAAAGGCCCATCTTCTCAAAGACCTTGAACAGGTTGGGGATCTGGGAGGCATCGTCCATACCCTTTACGGCGGGGGTGGAGGAGGCCGCCATGGAACCCATGGTTTCCTCGTCCTCGATGAACTCGAAGAAATCGAAGCCGCAGCCCACATGGTCGATGCCCATGATGTCGATCATGTGCTCGGCGTGGCGGGCCAGGTTCTCGACGGTCTGCTTGGCCGGGTCGTGGTCCACGAAGATGTTGAAGGAGTTCAGGCCGACCACACCGTCCAGGTCGCGGATGGCCCGGAGCTGGTCGTCCGTCAGGTTGCGGGGCACGTCGCACATCACGCGGCTGTTGGAGTGGGAGGCCACAATGGGCTTCTTGGCCAGCTTCACGATGTCCCAGAAGCCTGCGTCATTTAAGTGGGACACGTCCAGCAGCATCCCCTTGGCCTGGATCAGCTTGGCGGCCTCCTTGCCTGCGGTGGTCAGGCCGTAGCTCTGGCCGGAGAGGGCCCCGGCGCCCAGGGCGTTGGCCTCGTTCCAGGTCAGCATGGCGTGGCGGCAGCCAAAGTCATAGTATTTGTCGATCTTGGACAGATCCTCGCCGATGGCGGCCAGGCCCTCGATGCCCTTGAAGATATAGATCTTTCCGGCTTTGTTTGCCTGCATCATTTCGTCGTAGGTGTGGACGATCTGAATTTCATCGCACTCCTTCACCTCCGCGTCCACGCAGGTCATGATCTGCTGGGTGCGCTTCACATAGTCCTTGTCATAGGGGGGATCGACCCAGATGACAAGGATGCTGCCCTCGACGCCGCCCTTGCGCAGGCGGGGCAGGTGATGCTTGCGGAGAATATCGGTCTCGCCGCGGAGACGGCGGGTGGTCACGTCACACCAAATATCCGAATGCGCATCAAAAAACATAAATCCTTACTCCTCTCAAATAGAGCGG
>OLRT01002121.1_pt1 | contig 12868 bp, 8 predicted proteins | sample 1672021 | NCBI WGS metagenome assembly OLRT01 (sample SAMEA3136637, study PRJEB25190) | human gut metagenome | reverse complement strand
CCGCCCCTACTGCCTGCGGCGGGGTGAGGGCACCCCGCCCTACGATTTGCTCGAAAAGGGGTACGTAGGGCGGCCTGCCCTCAGGCCGCCGTCGGCAGCCGTTCAAATATGCTGCAATTCCTGTAATCCGTCCCGCAGCCCCGCCAGCAGCGCGTCCACGTCCTCGGCGGTGTTATCGGCGCAGAAGCTCACGCGCAGGGCGGTGCGGACGGTCAGGTCGGCGCAGCCCATGGCCAGCAGGGTGTGGCTCGGCTCGCCCTTGTCGCAGGCAGAGCCGCCCGAGACATAGACCGCGCGGGTGTTCAGGTAGTTGATGAAGGTCTGGCTATTGATGCAGCCAGTGGAGAAATTCACGATCTCCCCCACCGCGTCGTCGGGCGAATTAAGCGTGATACCGTCCAATTCTTCAAGCCCCGCGCGCAGCTGCCGATTCAGCGCGGCAATGTGTGCAATGCGGGGGCGCAGCTTCTGCTGGCCCTGCGCGGCGGCCACGCCAAGACCCACAATGTAGGGCGTGTTCTCGGTGCCGGGGCGCAGGCCGCGCTCCTGATGGCCGCCGAGATAGGGCGGTTTGAGCGTCTGGCGCTGGCTGTCCCGGATGAACAGTGCGCCGACGCCCTTGGGCGCGTGGACCTTGTGGCCGGAGACGGAGAGCGTATCGACCTCGCGCCATTTCTGCAGGTCGATGGGCATGCGCAGCCACGCCTGCACGGCGTCCACATGGAAGTGGGTGCGGCTGTTGCGCGCCTTGATGCCCTTGCCCAGCGCCGCGATGTCCTGCACAGCGCCGGTCTCGTTGTTGACGGCCATGCAGGCGGCCAGCACCGTGTTTTTGTCGATCTCAGCCAGGAATTTCTGCGTGTCAATGCGTCCGTCCGCCCCGGGCATGACCTCGACGACGGTGAAGCCCTCGTCCTTCAACGCGCGGATGGGGCGCTGCACGCTGGGGTGTTCAAAGCCCGTGACGACGATCTTATTGCCCCAGTGCTTACGCGGGCGGGCCGCGCCGGTCACGGCCATGTTGTTGCCCTCACTGCCGCAGGCCGTGAAGTAGATTTCATCGCTGCGGCAGTGCAGCGTTTTGGCCACGCGGGCGCGGGCCGCGGCAATGGCATCCTGCGCGGCAACGGCGGGGTCATACAGGCTGCTGGGGTTGGCCCAAAGCTCAGTCAGCGCCTCGCTGACGGCCTGCGCCACCGCCGGGTCCACCCGGGACGTGGCGGCGTTATCAAGATAATGCAGTTGGGGGTCGGAAAGCATAGCACTCATTCCTCACATTATTGCACAAAATTATACAGATTAAATTATACACGTTCGCCTAGCAAAAAACAATATTCAGAAACAAAAAAAGGCTTCCCCGTGGGGGAAGCTGGCCGCGAAGCGGACTGATGAGGGCAGAGTTCATCCTGATTGCCCCTTTACGGGCTGTAACCCGGTAGGGGCCGGGCATGCCCGGCCCGCGGCTTACCGGCAAATGTGCGATTGTGGGAAGGCCGCAGGCCGCACATGTGCGGCCCCTACCGGGTGGTATCCCGTTGATACGCAATACCGGCAGGCTTGCCCCTCATCCGGCCCTGCGGGGCCACCTTCCCCCTCAGGGGAAGGCTTGGAGAAATCACTCCCCAAAATCCTCCGCGGCCTTCTGCATCATCTGGCGGATCGGCAGGTTGTACGGGCAGCGCGGCTCACAGGCACCGCACCGGATGCAGGCACCGGCCTTGGTCTGCAGCGTCGCATAGCGCTCGCGGCCCCACTGCTGCAGGCCGTAGCGGTTCAGGTACCCCTGGAACAGGAACACACTGGGGATGGAAATCCCCACCGTGCAGGGCGCACAGTAGTTGCAGCGGCGGCAGAACTGGGTGCCCAGCGCGTCGCGCACCTTCTGGCAGGCGGCCTCCTCCTCGGGCGTGAGCGGGGCGGTGTTGGCCGCGCCCGCCACGTTGGCGTTCAGCTCCTCCACCGTCGCCATGCCGGGGATGGACACCGTGACTGCCGGGTTGGACAGCACGTACCGCAGTGCCAGGCGGCCATCCTCAATGGCACCGCCCGCCAGCGGCTTCATGTCGATAAAGCCCTTGCCCGCCGCGGCGCAGCGGTCGATCAGCTCCCTGCCCTGCTGCTCCACGATGTTGTACGGGAACATGATCGTCTCGATCTCGGGGATGTCCAGCGCTGCCTCAAACACAGCGGCCAGGTGCGCCGTGATGCCGATATGCCCGACGATGCCCCTGGCCTTTGCCTCGAGCAGCGCCTCCATTGCGCCGCCGGGCGCCAGAATGGTTTTCAGGCCGTCGAGGCTCGGGTTGTGGAACTGGAACAGCTCGATGTGGTCGGTGCGCAGGTTTTTCAGGCTCGTGGCGATCTCGGCCTCCATGTCGGCTTTGGTCAGCGCGCGGCATTTGGTCGCCAGAATGAAGTCATCCCGCAGCCCGGCCTCCTCCAGCGACTGGCCGATCCATGCCTCGCTGACCGTGTAGGCGCGGGCAGTGTCGATGTAATTGATGCCCGCCTTATGCGCGGCGATCAGCAGCTCCCGCGTGCCGGGCTGGTCGATGCGCTGAATGGGAATGCCGCCAAACCCAAGGCGGGAGATTTGTAAGCCTGTGGTGCCGAAATTGACGTATTGCATGGTGTTTACCTCTTATATTGCTCTCCGTTTGCTGCAGAAGTCGATGCCTGCATCCTTTACGCTTATTATAGCAAATCCAACGTAAAAATCCAGTCCCCTAAGCCCCCCGCGTGGGAAGGCAACCGGCTTGCAAGCATGGTGCTATTCTTCTATAATAAACAGTACAAAAACGAATAAACAGTACAAAAACGAAATTTTTGCGGGGTACAGCCGCCTCTACGACCCGCTGACCGGGCGCTGGCCGTTTCTTGCGGGGCCGGAGCGCAGCTACGGTGCGTGTGTCGATTTATTGGTGGAGGAATTTTTGCCCAACACAACTGCTGGCACCTGACGGCAGCCGCGACCACTAGATGCCCGGAAAGTTGTGTCCGCGGTGTCACAATTATCCACAAACAGGCCCTATGGATGTTGAAAATTTCGGCGTTTTTCTGTGCACTTTTCCACCCCTGCCCACTTGCGGCGGGGGCTTTTTTCGTGGTATGATTCATCTTGTAATAGTTTATCGCTTTTTAACTGTGAGGAACAGGAATGTTTAATAAAAAGAACCCCATGCGGTATTTCTCCGGCAGCACCTTTGCGCGGCTGCCGCTGTATAAGCTGGCCGCGGGCGGCACGGCGGTGGTGCTGACCGCCAGCATCGGCCTGGGCGCGTTTGCGGCCAGCGTCGGTCCGCTCTCCGCGCCCGAGCCCAGCCCCACGCCCATCGTGACGGCCACCCCCGAGACGGCGGCCACGCCGACCCCTTCTCCGACGCCGAGCCCCACGCCGGAGCCGGACAAGCCGCTGACGATGGAGGCCAGCGTCATCCAGCAGGACGTCGGTGTGACGCTCTACGTCGAGAACGCCCCCGAGCCCAGCCCCACGCCCGATGCGTCCGCCTCGCCGTCCCCGACGCCGTCCAAAAGCGCGAAGGAAGATGACGCCGAGAACGAAAAAACCCCGCTGCTGGGCGTGGCGGCAACCATCACACTGACCGACGCCAAGGGCAATGCCACGGATTACGAGCTGGATACCGAGACCGGCACCGCGCTGGCCGAGGACGTGACCCCCGGCGACTACACGCTGGCGGTCCAGCCCATCGAGGGCTACACACAGCCCGAGGCCCAGACCGTGACGGTCAAAGAAAAGGTCGTCTACAAGGCGGACGTCAAGGCCGTTAAAGAGAAGATCGTCCAGGCAAGCCAGGTCAACGAGAGTGCCGAGGACTCCGGCGTCAGCAACGCGGGCTCGGCCCCCATCGTCAACGAGGTCACCGACACCGTGACCTACGCCGACAGCGCCAGGACCGAGACCGGCAGCAAGACGAGCTACACAGCCAAGCTGAGCAGCAGCGGTCATCTGCTGCTGGCCGACGGCACCGAGACGCCCTACCTGCCCGTTTATCAGGACGGCACGAAGGACCTGATCGGTGCAATGCGCGATACGAGCTACGCCGCCAACACGGCCACGGCGGCCTGGCTGCCCGGCGCGGCGGATTCAGTCACGCTGCTGGGTGCGGCCAACACCCGCATGGCGTGGGTACACCGCGCGGACGAGCCGGTGACCGTACAGGAGGACACCGGCGGGGCCGCCCCGGCTGCCGAGGAGACCCCTGTCCCGGCGGACCCCACGCCGGAACCGACCCCCGAGAGCACGCCCGAGCCGACCCCGGAGGCGACGCCCGCCCCCACCGAGGCCCCGACGGAGACCCCCGCCGAAACGCAAACGCCTGCCCCGACAGCAGCCCCTACGGAAGCCCCGACAGCGGCTCCGACGCAAGCACCCACCCAGGTGCCCGACCCGACGGCGGGCTGGCCGGATAACATTGCGGTGCAGGAGCTGGCCAACTACGGCTTTGCCGTGACCAGCGCGACCACCACGATATACGAGTACACCGGCTGGCAGGATATTGACGGCGCAACGTATTATTACGACCCGTCCACCCACCAGCCCGTCACGGGCCAGCAGGTCATTCAGGGCAATGTCTACACCTTTGCGGCGGACGGCGCACTGAACCGCACGGCCCGCGGCATTGATGTCTCGAAGTTCCAGGGCAGCATTGACTGGAACGCCGTCAAGGCGGACGGCATCACGTTTGCCATCATCCGCTGCGGCTACCGCGGCTACGGCAGCGGTGCACTGGTCGAGGATTCTACATATCGTCGGAACATTCAGGGCGCGATCAACGCGGGCCTGCGCGTCGGCGTTTACTTCTACAGCCAGGCCATCAACGAGGCCGAGGCCGTCGAGGAGGCCAGCATGGTGCTGAGCCTGGTCAGCGGCTACAGTCTGCCGCTGGGCGTCTACTACGACACCGAGAGTGTCGGCGGCGGGCGCGCCAATGCCTTGAGCGCCGCCGAGCGCACGGCCTGCGCCGTCGCCTTCTGCGAGACGATCCGCAGCGCGGGGTACAGCGCGGGCGTTTACTCCTATGCCAGATGGTTCTATAACGCGCTGAACTTTGCGAACATCAGCAAGTACAACATCTGGATCGCCCAGTACCGCGATACGCTGAGCTTCAGCTACAAGCACAATATATGGCAGTACACAGGCTCCGGCAGCGTCAAGGGGATCTCAAAGCCGGTGGATATGAATATTGGGTAAAATAAAAGCACCTGCGTTTTCGGACGCAGGTGTTTTTGCGTTATGGAAGCCTTCTCCTTCGGGAGAAGGTGGCCGAGGCTCCGACCGAGGCCGGATGAGGGCAAAGCCCGCCATAGCAGCCAGTGAACGGGCTGCAGCGGCAAGGTCTACCCTCATCAGTCAGCGGACGGGGCCGCTGACAGCTTCCCCCAAGGGGGAAGCCTTATTTGTTTGTGTAGCAGCTCATCTTCGCGCTGCTTCCGCCCCTGACCTGCCCATTGCCGTGCACAATATATTTATACGTACACAGCTCGGCCAGCCCCATGGGGCCGCGGGCGTGGAGCTTCTGGGTGCTGATGCCCATCTCGCAGCCAAGGCCGAACTCGCCGCCGTCGGTAAAGCGGGTGCTGGCGTTCACGTAGACCGCCGCGCTGTCCACGCAGGTCGTGAACCGCTGTGCCGCCGCGGCGTCCGCCGTGACGATGGCCTCGCTGTGGTGGGTCGAATGCTTCGCAATGTGGGCGATGGCCGCATCGACGTCATCCACAACGGCCACGCTCAGCTTATAATCCAGATACTCGGTGTCAAAGTCCTGCGGCGCGGCGGGCACACCGTCGATGATGGCCGCGGCGCGCGCGTCCAGATGCAGCTCCACCGGGGTGATGCCGGCAGCGGCGCGGGCATCGACAAGGCGGGCCTTCAGCATCGGCAAAAACTGCGCTGCCACGTCCCTGTGGACCAGCAGCGCCTCCTCGGCGTTGCAGACGCTGGGGCGGCTCGTCTTGGCGTTTTCCACAATATCCACGGCCATCTCCAGATCGGCGGCCTTGTCCACGTAGACATGGCAGATGCCGGTGCCGGTCTGGATGCAGGGCACGGTTGCGTTCTCGACGCAGGCGCGGATCAGCCCGGCCCCGCCGCGGGGGATCAGCAGATCGACCAGCCCGTCCGCGGTCATCAGCTCGTTGGCGCTGGCGTGGGAGGTGTCCTCGATGAGGCTCACCGCGCACTCCGGCAGGCGCACCCTGCGCAGACCGGCGCGCAGGGCCTCCACGATGGCGTGGCAGCTGGCCCAGGCGTCGCGCCCGCAGCGCAGGATGCACGCACTGCCCGCCTTGATGGCCAGCGCGGCGGCGTCGCTCGTGACGTTGGGGCGGCTCTCGTAGATGATGGCGATGACACCCATCGGCACGGCGGTTTTTTCTATTAAAAGGCCGTTCGGGCGCACAATTTTGCGCAGCACTGCGCCCACCGGGTCGGGCAGGGCCGCGACCTCGCGCATACCCTTGGCCATGTCGGTCAGGCGGCTCGGCGTCAGCGCCAGACGGTCCAGCATCACGTCGCTGACCCGCCCGCGGGCGTTCTCGACGTCCTGCTTATTGGCGTCCAGAATTTTATCCTGCGCGGCGATGAGCGCAACGGCCATTGCCTCCAGCGCGGCGTTCTTCGTGTCGGCGTCGGCCAGCGCCAGCGGCAGCTTTGCGCCCTGCGCGGCCTGCAAAATTTCCTGCGTAGTCATGGGGTCAGACCTTCCTTATGCCTTGCGGCCCACGAACCGGGTGCCGACGGGCTTGCCCTCGACAATGTCGTACAGCACCTCAGCGTGGGCACCGTTGGTAATGATCATGTCCACACCGGCCTCGGTGGCACGCTTGGCAGCGGTGACCTTCGTCAGCATGCCGCCGGTGCCCAGGGCCGAGCCCGCACCGCCCGCCAGCATCTCAATTTCCGGCGTGATCTCCTCGACCACCGGGATGAGCTTTGCGTCCGGGTGGGTGTGCGGGTCGGCGGTGTACAGGCCGTCGATGTCGGACATCAGCACGACCAGATCGGCGTGGATGCACTTGGCCACCAGCGCGGCCAGCGTGTCGTTGTCGCCCAAAGAGTATTCCTCGCAGGCGACGGGGTCATTCTCGTTGATGATGGGGATGGCGTGCAGCTGCAAAAGACGCTCCAGCGTGTTTTGCAGGTTGTGCAGACGGTTTTCGTGGTCAAAATCCTCCCACGTCAGCAGCATCTGGGCCACGGTATGGTTGTATTGGCCGAACAGCCGGTCATAGGTATACATCAGCTCGCACTGGCCCACCGCGGCGGCAGCCTGCTTGGTGACAAGGTCGCCGGGCTTTTCAATTTGCAGCTTGCCTGCGCCGAGGCCCGTGGCCGCCGACGATACGACGATGAGCTGATGTCCGGCATTCTGAATATCGCTCCACACCCTGACCAAATCCTCGGTGTGGCGGATGTTGAGCAGCCCGCCGGGATGTGCCAGCGTGCTGGTGCCTACTTTAACGACGATACGCATAAAATTTCTCTTTCTATTCCTGTTTGGCAACCGCTTTGTAGGGGCGAGCATTGCTCGCCCGTCAGGCGTCTGCCGCGCGGGGTATTTTCCCGGAAAAGCACTTCTTTCCGTCAGGTCTGCGGGCGAGCAATGCTCGCCCCTACATTCTCGGAAGAGGTCACTTCTTCCCCAAATCCTTTGTCTTTTCAAACGCGGCCAGCACGGCGTCGGTCACGGCACCGCGGAAAGCGCGCTCCTCCAGCAGGCGCACGCCCTGAATGGTCGAGCCGCCGGGGCTGCAGACAGCGTCCTTCAATTCGCCCGGGTGCTTGCCGGTCTCCAGCACCATCCGCGCGCTGCCCAAAAGCATCTGGGCGGCGTATTCCTGCGCCTTGGCGCGGGGCAGACCTGCGGCGACACCGCCGTCGGCCAGTGCCTCGATGAACTGGTACGCCCAGGCCGGTCCGCAGCCGGACACCGCGCTTGCGGCGTCGATCAGGCTCTCCGGCACGGCGTCCAGACGGCCTGCAGGAGCCATGGCGGTGAGCCACTCGGCCATTTTTTCCGGCTCCACATCGTCAGAGCAGTACTGGATCATGCCGTCGCCCAGCGCCACGGGGGTGTTGGGCATCATGCGGATGATGGGATAGCCGCTGCCCGCCATCTGGCGGATCTGCTGCATCGACAGGCCCGCCGCCATCGTGACCAGCACAAAGGGGCGGCTCTCGGCGCGGGCCTCCAGCGTTGGGGTCAGCTCGTCGAGCATATCGGCCATCATCTGGGGCTTTACGCCCAGAAAGATGAAGTCGCAGATGCCGGCGACTTCCTCATTCGTGCCGCAGGCGCAGCCGAGCTCGTCCGCCAGCGCCTGTGCCTTGGCAGGCGTGCGGTTGGCCAGCAGCACATCGCCGGACCCGGCGCCCTTGCAGACCGCGCGCGCCACAGCCCCGCCCATGTTGCCGCAGCCGATAAAACCGTATTTCATGGTAAACCCCCTATTTTATACTTTAGGCAATACCGCATAATTCTAAGTGCCGATACGGCGAGCGAGGTGCGGCAGCTGCTAAGCCAAAAGCGCAGATAATACTGGATGTCTTATCGAGCATTTTGGCAACGCAGATGCCGTACTGCAGCCGCCGGAGCGGTGCTTAAGCCGCCAGGCGGGAATTGTGCGGTGTTGCCTTTATATTCAGTATTTATAGTAGTGCAAGGGAGAAGGTTTGTCAACGGGAAAAACGGGCTTTCCCTGGGGGAAAGATACAGAAAGTCCATCGCATCTTTTTCTTGCCCTTATCCTGCAAACGCGGTATAATAAAATAGAATATTTGTAAAATTCCGTCCGCCGCTGCACGGCGGGCACCAGGATAGAGTTTGGAGGCAGTACCATGTCTGAATTTATTCCTCTTTCGGTTCCGAATTTCGGCGCGCGCGAGGCCGAGCTGGCCGGGCAGGCCATCACGTCGGGGTGGGTGTCCACCAGCGGCGGCAAGGTCACGGAGTTCGAGGAAGCGCTGGCCGCTTACGTGGGCATGCCCCGCGCTGTGGCCTGCAACGCCGGTACCAGCGCGCTGCATCTGGCCGCTATGGCCGCCGGCATCACCCGCGGGGATGAGGTCATCGTCCCGACGCTGACCTTTATCGCCGCCGTCAACCCGCTGACCCGCTATGTCGGCGCAGAGCCGATCTTCATCGGCTGCGACGACTCCCTGTGCATTGACCCCGACGCCGTTGAGGATTTCTGTGCGAACCGCTGCGAGCTGCGGGACGGCAGGCTGTACAACAAAGCCACCGGCGCACACATCAAGGCGCTGGAGGTCGTGCATGTGTTCGGCAACATGGCCGACATGCCCCGCCTGATGGCGATAGCCAAGCGCTACGGCCTCATCGTCATTGAGGATGCCACCGAGGCACTCGGCACCCGCTGCACCGACGGCCCGTTTGCCGGTAAGTTTGCGGGCACCATCGGCGACATCGGCTGCTACAGCTTTAACGGCAACAAGATCATCACCACCGGCGCAGGCGGCATGGTCGTGTCCAACCACGCTGACTGGGCCGAGCACGCCAAGCATCTGTCCACCCAGGCCAAGGCCGATCTGCTGCAATTTTTGCACGATGAGGTCGGCTACAACTACCGCATGACGAACGTGCAGGCATCCTTAGGGCTTGCCCAGCTCGAGCGGCTCGAGGGCTTCATCGCCCACAAAAAGGCGCTGTATGACCGCTATGTGGCCGCGCTGGACGGCGTGAAGGGGCTGCGCATCCTGCCCTTCCGCGAGGCGGAGTGCCGCTCCAACCACTGGTTCTTCAGCCTGTACCTGAAGGATTCCGGGCTGGACCGCGACACTGTGATCGAGAAACTGCAGGCGCAGCACATCCAGACCCGCCCGGTGTGGGCGCTCATCCATGAGCAGGCCGACTACCCCCGCAATGAGGCTTACGGTCTGGACAAGGCGCTGGACTACCGCAAGTATATTGTCAACCTGCCCTGCTCCACGAACCTGTCCTTTGAGGACTGTGACCGCGTGATCGAAGCGGTGCTGGGGCTGTAAGTGCCCTTGCCTCCCTCTGCGAGGGAGGTGGCCCCGCAGGGCCGGAGGGAGAGAACCTTGCCATTGCCCGAAATATTTCGGATAGCCGTAAGGCTCTCTCCCCCACCCGCTGCGGCGGGAGCCCCCTCGCAGAGGGGGCCAAGTAATTGCAAAGGGGGACCACCCTTGATAAAAGTAGAAGAACTTTTTATTGAGCCCACCGCCACGGTGCTGGAAACGCTGCGCAAGCTGGACGAGACCGGCCAGCGCATCCTGTTCATTGCACCGGAGGGACATCTGAAGGCCGTCATCACCGACGGTGACATCCGCAAGTTTTTCCTGCGCGGCGGCACACCGGACCAGACCGTGGACCACGCGGCCAACTATCATCCGCTGAGCGTCTCGGTGTCCGAGCGCGGCAAGGCCCGCAGCATTTTGCAGGAGCATTGCATCGACGCGCTGCCGGTCCTGAACAAGCGCGGCATCATCACCGACATCATCTTTGCCCACGGCCTGGATTTGGACAACCGCAAGCAGGTCGATATTCCCGTTGTGATGATGGCGGGCGGGCTGGGCACGCGGCTGTACCCGTACACAAAAATTCTGCCCAAGCCGCTGATCCCCGTGGGCGAGCAGCCCATTGCCGAGCTGATCATGGACCGGTTCCGGGACTTCGGCTGCCACGATTTCACGATGATCGTGAACTACAAAAAGGGCATGATCAAGTCCTATTTCAATGAGCTGGAAAAGGACTATAACGTGGCCTTTGCCGACGAGGAAGTGTTCATGGGCACTGGCGGCGGGCTCTGCCTGCTGAAAGGAAAAGTCAAAGCACCGTTCTTTTTTACGAACTGTGACACGCTTTTGGATGTAGACTTCGGCGACATTTATGAGTACCATAAATCCCACGGCAACCTGGTCACGATGATCTGCGCGTTCAAGCACTACACCGTGCCCTACGGCGTGGTGGAGCTGGGCGAGAACGGCAGCATTGCCGCTATGCGCGAAAAGCCCGAGCTGGACTTTTTGACGAACACCGGCGTCTACGTGGTGGAGCCGCGCGTCGTGGAGGAAATGCGCGACGGCGAGAAGATCGGTTTCCCCGATGTGATCGAGCGCTACCGCCGGGCCGGGGAGAAGGTCGGCGTCTATCCCATCAGCGAGAGCAGCTGGATGGACATGGGCCAGCTGGAAGAGCTGGAGAAGATGAGAAGAAAGCTGGAGAATCAGCAGTAGAAAAGAGAGGAGTCAGGAGAGCGGAGAGAGCATCACCGTAAGGCCGAAGCCTTCCCGGTGCGTCATCTCCTATCTCCTCACTATAAAAACCGGAGGTTTTTACCTATGCCTGTAACGATCATAGCCGAGGCCGGGGTCAACCACAACGGCAGCCTGGAAATGGCCAAGGAGATGGCCCGCGTTGCTAAAGAATGCGGCGCGGACATTGTAAAATATCAGACCGCCGTGCCAGAGCTGGTGGTCAGCAAATTTGCCGAGAAGGCCGAGTACCAGAAGCAGACCACCGATGCCGCCGAGAGCCAGCTGGAGATGATCCGCAAGCTGCATTTCTCGTTTGAGGCGCATAAAGAATTAAAGGAATACTGCGATTCCATCGGCATCCAGTATTTAAGCGCGCCGTTTGACGTGCCGAGCGTGAAGTTCCTGGGCACGCTGGGTCTGCCGCTTTTAAAAATCCCCTCCGGCGAGATCACGAACCTGCCGTATCTCGAGGCCATGGCCGCGCAGAAAACGCCGGTGCTGCTCTCCACGGGCATGAGCACACTGGACGAGATCACCGACGCACTGGGCGTGCTGGATGACGGCGGCTGCCCCGAGGTGACGATTTTGCACTGCAACACGCAGTACCCGACGCCCTACGAGGACGCGAACCTGACCGCCATGATCGAGCTGTACGACCAGTTTGGTCTGCCGGTGGGGCTGTCCGACCACACGCCCGGCTGGGAATGCGACGTAGCCGCGACGGTTTTGGGCGCGCAGGTCATTGAAAAGCACTTTACGCTGGACAAATCCCTGCCTGGCCCCGACCAGAAGGCCAGCCTGGACCCCGCCGAGTTTGCGGCGATGGTGCTGGCCGTGCGCCACGCAGAAGCCGCCCTCGGCGACGGCCACAAGCACCTGACCGCCAGCGAAGCCCCCAACAAGGCCATTGCCCGCAAGAGCATTGTCGCCGCCCGGGAAATCAAGGCGGGTGAGGTTTTCACCGAGGAAAATCTGACAACGAAGCGCCCGGGGGACGGGATTTCGCCCATGCGCTGGCATGAGATTTTAGGCCAGACCGCCAAACGCGATTTTGCCGAGGATGAGAAGATCGAGGTGTGAGGAACGCCTTGCCGGGAGGGATAAATTCCCCCTACACCAGGCAAAAGGGTAGTGGTAAAGGCTTGTAGGGGGCGGCGTCCCCGACGCCCCGCGGAGGGCAAGACCCCTGACCCCTCCCCTACAAGCCACCTTAAAAGGGGCACGTAGGGCGGCCTGCCCCCAGGCCGCCGCGGGAGTTAGTGGGTGAATGCCTGTTGATGGGCGGCCACGCAAGGCCCGTCAAAGCCCCTCAGGCCTCGCAAGCTCGGCCAGCTCCCCTGATGGGGAGCCTTTTGCGCGGGCGAAGCCCGCGAGAGAAGCCTCCCCATCAGGGGAGGTGGCCGCGGAGCAGGCCGGAAGGGCTCAGCCCGTTGACGGTGGGCATAGCAAAGTTGCGGGCCGGGCATGCCCGGCCCCTACGGACTGCCGTGAATCGTCGTGCACGAGAGGGGCAAGGGAGGGCGGCAGCCCGCCCCTTCCAAGTTGGCGGGTGGCTGACCGGGAACGGGCGGCCACGCAAGGCCCGTCGGAATCCCCCAGTCCGCTAACGCG
>OLRT01002119.1_pt1 | contig 12888 bp, 16 predicted proteins | sample 1672021 | NCBI WGS metagenome assembly OLRT01 (sample SAMEA3136637, study PRJEB25190) | human gut metagenome | reverse complement strand
ACAAGATCCGCGAGGCCCGCAGCATCGACCGCGTGCCCTACATGCTCATCCTGGGCGAGAAGGAGGTCGAGGCCGGCAACATCTCCGTCCGCGATCGCTCCAACGAGACCGTTCAGATGAGCGTTGACGAGTTTGTTGCCAAGGTGCTCGAGGAGATCAAAACCCGCGCCTAAGGCAAACTTCATAACATTTAACAAAGGCGACCGTCCACAAAGGGCGGTCGCCTTTTTTCATGCCCAAATAAGAAAAGCCGCTGGTTGAGCGGCTTTTTTTGTTGCACAAAAAGGTACAGGTTTTTGTATCTTTCGACAGATGACATTATACGAGCAATTAATCAGCGTTTTCCCAGATTACGCAAAATGTACTGCCAGTAGGTGCATCTCCATACCCCTTTACAAAAACCTGTACTTTTGCGACTGCGCCTAGCTGCGAGCGAGAAGCCTGTTCTAAACGCCCCTGCATTTGCGTGCATCGCAAAGCCAAAAGAGGGGGCGAGAACATGGAACAGACGGCGCGGCGCCAAGAGCAGCTGCCGGGCGCTTTTAACGGCGCTACCACCAACAGCCAGCACGGCCGCGTCCGCTGGTATCTGGTCCACACCCCCAATGGAAAAGAGCGCGAGACCTGCGAAAAGGTCCGCTGCATTATCCCGCACGAGTTGATGCAGGACGCTTTTGTGATGCAAAAGGAGTTCTGGTTTAAGCGGGACGGCGCCTGGTCGCTCCAAACCAAACCCATGTACAAGGAATATTTCTTCGTCGCCACGCACGATGCTGCCGTACTCGACAGGGCTTTAGCCCAGCTGAGCTTTGGCTGTCGCATTGCCGGCAGTAGGGAGCGGGCGTACATGCCCATGCCGGACGATGCGCAGGACTGGTATTGCAGCGTGCTCGACGACGACGGCGTGGTGCGCAACAGCGTTGCGCGCATAGAAGACGGTGTGTTGCACATAGAACAGGGTCCCTTGGTGGGGCAAGAGGCCCGCGTTAAAAAGATCGACCGCCATAAACGCTGGTGCCTGGTAGACGTGGGCGAAGGTAACTCCGCATTTAGGGAGCTGCTACCGCTCGACGTTCCCAGCAAAACGTAAGGGAGACGTCGCACTGGCAATTCGTTCGCATTTTTGAATTTACCGATTTGGGGATTCCTGGGGAACGGGGATGTATTTTTGACTGTGGCTGCTAAAGAAGTAACAAAGAGCTGTACGCCTGCGGGGGCGGCACTGATTGCCCAGGCCATGGACCGGCGCGAGGGCGCCGGCCGTTACAAGGCCATGCAATCCATCATGGACTGGGACCGCTCGCGCTTGGCATATAGGGCAGTGAAGCGCGCATTCGACATCGTGTTCAGCGGTGCCGTGCTCGTCGTCATCGCTGTGCCCAGCCTGGTGCTGGCCGCGGCCATCCGACTGGAGAGCGAGGGCAGCCCCTTCTATAGTCAGATCCGCGTTGGCCGCACCCGTCCCGACGGTAGTTTGACTACCTTCCGCATGTGGAAGTTCCGCTCCATGTACAAGGACGCCGACGAGCGCCTCGCCGAGCTCAGGGAGCAGAACGAGATCGCCGGCGCCATGTTCAAGATGAAGAATGACCCGCGTGTCACCAAGATTGGAAAGTTCATCCGCAAGCACTCCATCGACGAGTTCCCGCAGTTCCTGAACGTGTTCATGGGTCAGATGTCCGTCGTCGGCCCGCGCCCGCCGCTGCCCAACGAGGTCGCGGAGTATACCGAGTACGACCTGCAGCGCTTGGCTGTGAAGCCGGGCATTACCGGCTGGTGGCAGGTGACTGACCGCAACGATACCGACTTCGACGGCATGGTCCGCCGTGATTTGGAGTACATCGCCAAGCGCGGCCCCATCACGGACTTGAAGATTGTTCTCCTCACGGTCGTTGAGGTCTTTACCGGTGGAGGTGCTTGCTAAATGACTGAACCGGTTAGGGTGGCTCAGGTTGTTGGCAAGATGGTTGGTGGTGGCGTCGAAGCTGTCGTTATGAATTACTATCGTCACATCGATCGCGGTAAAGTGCAGTTTGACTTTCTTGTTGATTCCGATTCGACGCTTGTTCCCCGTGACGAGATCGAATCGCTCGGTGGCAGGGTCTTTGAGATACCGCCCTATCAGCATGTAGCTGAATACCAGCGAGAGCTTCAGCGTCTCTTTAAGCAAGAGGGCTGGAAGATTGTCCATAGTCACATCAACGCGCTTTCGGTCTTTCCTCTTCGTGCTGCGAAGAAGGCGGGTGTCCCCGTGCGTATCGCCCATAGCCACTCTACGAGTGGTAGGGGTGAGTATGCCAAGAATGCCCTGAAGGCCGTGCTGAAAACGCAATCAAACCGGTATCCGACTCACCGTTTTGCATGTAGTAAATTCGCTGGTGAATGGTTATTTGGATCGAGTTCTCAATTTGTAGTCATGCGTAATGCTGTCGACTTGTCTGTTTTCGCGCCAGATGATGAGGATCGCCTAAGGACGCGGCGATCGCTTGGTGTTGCTGATGGACAGCTTCTAATTGGGCACATTGGTCGTTTTACAGAGCAGAAGAATCACTCATATTTGCTTAATATATTCGATCAGGTTTTAAAGATTCGTAATGATGCAGTTTTAGTTTTGGTTGGTTCTGGTCCGTTGGTTGAACAGATAAAGGACCAAGCTGATTGTCTGGGGATTAGCCATTCTGTTCGGTTTTTGGGCACTAGAAGCGACGCAGCATCTTTATATCGAGCATTTGATGTTTTCTGCCTGCCGAGCCTGTATGAAGGCCTCCCAATGGTCGGAGTTGAATGCCAGGCATCGCATACACCCATTCTTGCGTCTGATACCGTTACCTCTGAGACCGCTGTTACATCCATGATGCAATTTGAATCACTTTCTAGCTCCTGTATAAAGTGGGCCGAAAGACTTATTGAGTTGAGCACAGAGGTCTTCGCGCCTGGCGACGATGCCGGTTTGCAGGTATTTGAAATTAATGCTGCGGCCAGAGTGTTATTGGATTGTTATATGACCTATTTAGGTTCTGTTGATTAAGGGGATAGCTTGACTATTACATGTTCTAAGCGAGTCGCAGTCGCGTCGTGTCATGACAAAATCAACTTTGGCAGCGTTCTTCAGGCGTACGCGACCCAGCGTGCCCTTGAGGAGCTGGGAGTTGAAGTCAATACTATTGATAAACGTGGCCTGGGTCATGCTATTTCTGAAGGACGCAATGATTACTATCTTGAGCATCTATTTGATGTAGATCTTTATCGTGCAAAGCTGGGTTTTGTAAAGCATCGCATCAAGCAGAAGCTTGATGCTGACTTTGGAAAGAAAATGGCAAAGAGGAAAAGTGCATTTTCATCTTTCGAGTCAACACATTTTAGTTTTACTCCTCAAGCCGCTTCGTTTGAAGAACTTGGGGCGCTTGTGGCTGATTATGACAGCGTTGTTGTTGGCAGCGATCAGCTTTGGCTGCCTGTTAACATTGCTGGTAGGTACTTTACACTATCTTTCGTGCAGCCTCCTGTCCGCAAGGTGTCTTATTCCACTAGTTTTGGAGTATCTTCCCTTTCTGAAAAATATCTTCGTAAAACAAAAGATTTTCTTTCCGATTTTTCGGCCATTTCTGTTCGCGAGGATACGGGAGCGGATTTGGTAGAGAAAGCTACGGGCGTCCGATGCTCTGTTGTATGCGACCCTACGATGCTGCTGGCTAGAGATCAGTGGGCAAGCCTTGCTTGTTCCTCTTCGATTGACGTTCCTGACGAGCCCTATGTTTTCTGCTATTTCATGGGTAAGAATGCATGGAATCGTGAATGTGCCCAAGAGCTTGCCAAGCAGCATAATTTGAAGATCGTCGCCATTGCTCATCCCGATGAATATGTTAAGGCTGATGACGATTACGCGGATTATTATCCTTGGGAAGCCGGTCCGGCTGAGTGGGTCAACTTGATTGCCCATGCTTCGTATGTCTGTACTGACTCTTTCCACGGAAGCGTTTTCTCAAATATTTTTGAGGTGCCCTTCTTCTCGTTCCGTCGCCACGAGAATATGGGTGCTCAGTCTACGAACTCACGTATTGATACATTGTTGCGTGTCCTTGGAAACTCCGATCGTATTTGCGAATCGAAGGATGCTTTCCGTGCCGCAATGGCAAATGAAATTGACTTTGTGTCAGTACGTCAACGACTTAATGTGTATAGGAATGAATCGGCCAATTGGCTTAAATCAGCTCTTGAGTTGTAGGGAACAGTATGATCTCCATCACGGACAAAAGTAAATGCTGCGGTTGCGCTGCCTGTGCTCAAAAATGTCCCAAGCAGTGCATATCAATGGAATATGACGCCGAGGGCTGCGAGTACCCCGTAGTCAATGCTGACCAGTGTATTGATTGCGGATTATGCGAAAAGGCTTGCCCAGTGCTTAATGTTGATAAGGACGAGCCTAAGTCCCAACGAGCCTTTCTAGTCCAGCATAATGATCAAAAGGTGCTTGCTGAAAGCACTTCTGGTGGAGCCTTCACTGCCCTTGCTCAGGCCGTGATTGCCAACGGCGGTATTGTGTTTGGTGCAGGTTATTTGCGCGGTGAACAGCTTGTGCGAGCCGAAGGAGCCCCTGGGCGACTTAAGGTCGGACATTTTTCTGTGGAAAGCGTTGATGAACTTTGGCGCTTCCGCAACAGTAAATATGTTCAGAGCGTTGTTGGCCCTGCGTATCCCGAGGTCAAACAACAACTAAAAACTGGACGTGAAGTTCTCTTTATTGGTACCCCTTGTCAATGCGAAGGCCTGCTTCGATTTTTGGGCGGCAAGCCGGCAAATTTACGCGTGGCAGACTTCGTCTGCCGCGCGAACCCCGCTCGCGCTGTGTTCGCGCGGCAGGTCGAATGGCTTGACGCAAAGGTTGGCGTAAAAGGTGAGACCGTTCTTTTTAGAGATAAATCACGGTTTGGCTATCGCTATTCAAATATGTGCGAGCTCGAAGGCGAGACTCTGTATGGTGAACGGCTGTACAGTGAAGGTGTCGAAACAGATCCTTACCTAAGGGCCTTTTTTGCTGATCTTTCAGATCGACCCATTTGTTACGAATGCCCGTTTAAAAAGCGTTATCGCGTTACTGATTTGACTTGCTGGGATTTCTTCGATGTTTATCGACTCTCGAAAGAGTTCGACGACAATCGGGGCGTCACTCGAGTTCTCATCCAAAGCGATGAGGGACAAGAATTGCTTGATCGAGCCTCAAGCTATGCCCGTATGAAGGAGATTGATGTTGAGGCTGCAGTAGAAGGTGTTCGTGAACTTACTAAGTCCGTGAAGCTGAATCCGCGTCGCGATGAATTCATGGCTGATGTGGCGAATCTGGATGGTGAGGAGCTTATGAATAAGTGGTTCCCCGATTCCGGAAAAGTAAAAGCCGAGCGCTTTGCTAGGCATACATGCGAAAAGCTTGGAATTTATGACCCGATGAAGCGTCTGGTTAAAAAAATCATCAAGAAGTAGCCTATTGTTCGAAAGGGAATTGATGATTCCTAAAGTTCTGCACTACATCTGGTTCGGTGGAAGTGAGCTTCCTGAACTTGAAAGAAAATGCATTGAGTCTTGGTCGAAGATCATGCCTGATTGGGAAATTCGTAGATGGGACGAAAGCAATTTCGATATAAATCAATGTGAATTTTGTCGTGAGGCATATGCCTCAAAAAAATGGGCGTTTGTCAGCGATTATGCGCGCTACAGAATACTGTATTCAGAGGGTGGAATCCTTCTCGATACAGATGTCGAAGTCCTGAAGCCTCTGGACGAGCTTTTAGATAATGAGGCTTTTGCGGGATTCATGAAGAATAATTTCTTCTTGAATCCCGGCCTCATCATGGGTTCTGAGGCCGGAAGCCATGTCATGAGCGATGTCGCAAAATTATATGAATCTATGAGATTTGAGATGCGAAAAGGCCGCAACTCTATGGATACCTCTCCGAGGGTGCTAACTGATTACCTGGAAGTGAGTTGTGCTCTTAAGAGAGATGGTTCATTTCAGCAGTTAAATGGTTTCACTGCATACCCTGCTACTTATTTTGATCCCCTAGACAGTCATAGTGGCAAGTTTGAAATTACTGATGATACATATTCTATTCACCATTATTCAGGCACCTGGTTGTCACCCGCTAAGAAGTTCCGTGTTGAAATGCGGAAAAAGCTTGCGCCAGTAATTGGACCCAAGCTGTCTTGGTTCATCTCCTCTGTTCTATCGGTACTTAGATTTGGAAGGAAGGCTTTTTAATGGTTTCGTCTGCCTTAGACCACAATAAGCCTAGGGTTTTAGTATCTGGCCTTTCAAATGGGCTGGGTGGAACCGAAATCGTTGTTGGTAGGTATATAAAGGCCCTCAGCTCATATGCTACGTTTGAATTTCTTGCTTCGTTTGAGGGACTTGGTGTTGCCGCAATTGAGGCCAAGCTTAACGGATTACCTTATGTCTGTTCATTTGGCGTTCCAGATGCGGCTGATATTTCTGATAAATTTTTAAAATGCTCCTTTAATGTTGCCGAATGGATTGAAGCAATTATTTCTATGGGTCGTCCAAATAAGCTTGCGGGGGGCGTCTGTTTATGACGTCAACAAGCAAGCAAGTAAATTGCTGTCAATCTTCCTTGGTCGACAATCCTCTCGTGAGCGTGATTGTGCCGATGTATAACGCTGAAAAAACGATTCAAAAGACATTAAATAGTCTTCAGCGTCAGAGTGTGAGCAACATTGAAATAATTATTGTTGATGATGGGTCGACAGATCGTGGCGCTGAGCTAGTTATGGCTATTGCAGAGGGCGACAACCGGATTAAGCTGATTAGTCAAAACAATAGTGGTGTATGCGTGGCGCGTAATAGGGGTATCGATGAGGCCTCCGGTGATTGGGTGGCATTTGTTGATGCTGACGATATGCTGCCTATAAATGCAGTTAGGCTGTTGCTTGAATCCTCAGATGGCTGTAGCTTGGTTATCGGGGCTCTACTGAATGAGCATGGCGATTATTCGGGCAAGGCTATAAGCATCGACTGGAAAACAGCATGCTCTCTTAGCCTTGCATTTTGGGATAATGTTAATAAAGTTCCGTTTTCGAGCTTTACTAAAGGTGTTGTATTCCGAAGCGTTTGGGGAAAGATATTTAAGAAATCATTATTCCGGAATGGTTTTCTTAAATTTGAAGATGGCATTCGTTTCGGTGAAGACGCGTTGTTTATGGTAGATGCTTATCGTCTGGCTGAAAGTGTAAAAGTAGTGGACTCGGCGGTCTATTGCTATGTCAACAATAGTGATTCAGTAACGAGAAATACTGATATCTCGGCTATCGAGAGTGTTGATAATTTACTGGTAAAACTATATGAGCTATGTCACGTGAATCCGGATTTAAGCGAACTATATAAGCAATCTGCAGTCAGGGAAGTCTTATCTTTGATTCGTAATTGTGCACGTTTGGAATCGAATCAGCTTTTTAAGCCTGTCTCTAATATGGTCTGCCAGTCGTATTTCAGCTATTTAATGGAAGGCTTTGCTTCTCACCGCTATTCACGTCGATTTATCTCTGAAGTGAAAAATCGCATTACGATCCGTCTTCTTCTTGCGAGGCGTGTTATGGCTGCAATTGGCTTTACTAAGTTTGTTTATGGGGTACGTTAATTGAATTTGACTAATGTGGAAAGATCATGGACTGAGATTATACGAGCAAATGCCGGGGCTGTAATGTTCAGCTTTGCTTTGGCTTTATTTTCAGTTTCCTATTATATTGGATCAGTAAATGCTACCAATGTGTTTGGGATTTCTCTTGCGGTGCTTTCGCTGGTCCTTGAGTTGTTTGCCTTAGCGTTTCTACTGCTGAAGCTTTTACTACAAAAGACTTCTCATGTGAAAGTGCTAGTTGGCTTGCTGCTGATTTTAATTTGCGTCGGGTCGCTGAAATCAAATAAAGCCCCTCAGATTATTTGGTTGGCGCTGTTTTGCCTTTGCGCTGAAGACGTCCCTGAATACTACATCTCAAGGTCTATTCTTGTATCGTCCGTCTTTATGCTATTGATGGTTGTTGGTCTCAATAGTGTCGGTGCCATTCCTTCTGTATTAATGTCGCGCGGTAGCAATTTTGTACGAAATTCGATGGGCTTTGCCCATCCTAATAATTTTGGACAGCTTTTGTTTATTGCTTATTCTGCTTCTATTTTTGAGCTGAAAGGCAGAAGCGGTCTTGCGGGCATCTTCTGTTTCGCAATTGCTTTTTTCGTAGCTGATTCAAAAACTTCTGCAGCAGGCATTTTCGTAATGGCCTTGTATTCGGTTATTTCATTCAGAAGCCCCCGTTCAAAACCATATGGGTCCCTATTTACTTTTTTACCGCTTTTTCTGGCGATTATTAGTATAGCCCTGCCCTTTATGTGGTCCCATGGTGCCAATAAATGTCTTGTTCAGCTTGATAATTTAATGACCAACCGGATTTTTTATTCCGCCTATTATTTTGAAAACTACCCTCTGACTGTTTTTGGTAATGACTTAACGGCCATAGTTTCGCTGCCGTCTGCAACGGGTGGTTATTTAATACAAACAAGAGTCATGCTTGACAATGCATATTGTCGACTACTTATTCAATACGGTTTGATCCCATTTACCGCGTTTGTTGCTTTCTATTGCGTAGCGATAAATAAAGCGCGTATTTCGGCCCACGTGACATTCATGGGCTTGGTCTTGTATTCCCTAATGGGGTTTGTTGAATGCGGAATGTTATATCCAGCATGTAATTTCTTTATGCTTATGGCGCTGCCCGCCTTTTCAGATAAGGGGCCCTGTCAATCCAGGGTGCCATCAAAGGATGTTGTGGAGATGGCTAAATAATGGCAAAAATTAATACTACCAAGTCAGACATTATATGGAACTATGTAAGCACTGTTCTTTCAATGGGGAGCAGCTTCCTTCTTCTTCCGTTTCTGCTTGCTTACTTATCTAACGCCGAACTTGGTCTCTGGTACACTTTTGTTGCCATTGGGAATTTAACGCTGTTATTTGAATTTGGCTTTACACCAACTTTTGCGAGAAATATTGTCTATTGTCTTAGCGGTGCGCGTAGCATTAGCAAGAGCGGCTACGATTCATCTCAAGTTGGTGATTCTGTAGACTATGAGCTGCTTGGCAAATTGATTAAAACATCCCGGATTGTTTACGCGTTAATTTCTTGCGTTGTCCTGATGCTTACCGCTACAGTTGGAACTGCCTACATTTCTTCAATTTCAAGTGCTATTGATCCCTTTTCTTGTTGGACCGCATGGTTAATTTTTTGTTTTGATGTGTTTTTTAATCTATTCTTTTTTCATTATACGACCTGCCTGAGAGGGTTCGGGGATATTTCCGCTGAAAGCAGGGCAAAGTCTTATGGTCGCATTGGGCAGCTTGTGGTTTCTGCGTTTTTGCTGTTTATGGGTTTTGGCATCATTGGCGCTGCCATCGGTTATCTGTTTAATGACATTGTGCTGAGATTTTTTTGCGGTCGCTTTCTGGAGGTTCACTCAGAGGCGATAAAAAAAGCAAACGATGCTTGTACGGGTGTTTCTATTTCTGAAATAAAAGAAACGTTTATTTCAGTGGCTTATTTGGCGTGGAGGGACGGCGTTGTTCAACTTTGCTGCTATGCTTCCACTCAGTTGAGTTCGCTGCTCTGCTCCTATTTTCTTGGTGTGGAGGTTAACTCTCAGTATTCATTAATTATTCAAGTTGGCGGTGCAATTTACGGGTTTGCCAGCGCCTACGTTCGATCTTTTATTCCAATGTTTCAATCTGCTTATGCTGGTGGCGAAGTTCAGACTGCACGAAAAATTATTGAAAAAAGTCTGTCTCTATATTGGATTTTAATTGTTGTATGCACGATCTGTGTCTGGTTTGTCGGCTTCCCAGTCTTGTTCCTAGTTAAGAAAGGTTTTTCCCCCGACGGGCTTCTTTATTTCGCCTTGGTTGTTTATCTTGCGGTTTGGAACCATCATTCATTGTGTTGTAATTACATTATCAGTACGAATGAAATCCCCTATCTCCCGGCTTATATAGTTTCGGCTATTGCAGGTTTTGTATTGTCGTATGTCTTAATTTCCTTTACTGGCATGGGCGTCTGGGCGCTTGTGGTTGGTAATGGGGCCGCTCAGCTTGCATATAATAATTGGAAATGGCCTATATACCTTGCGCGTAAATTCTCTTCCCATTATTTTGCGTTGATTAGAGCTGGTCTCATGCAGTGGTCCTGCGCATTGAAGAAATAAGTGTTAATCACTGCTTTAATGTGACTTATGATTTCGATCGCGCCGATAGTGCCGAGAAAGTGGTGTAGAGTCCGATCCGAAGTAAGTTGCATGGCGTTAGGGAGTAGAGCCTGCTCGGCAGATCACCATTTAGATGCAAGGCCTATAACCCGATCGCAAACCTCCAACGCAGCAGATCGATGCGTGACGATGATGACGGTATGACCGAGATTTCGCATGCGGTCCAGCATTTCTCGCTCGGTCTTGGGGTCGAGGGCCGATGTGCATACATCGAGCAGAAGCACGGGGGAGTCGGAGCAGACCGCACGCGCAACGGCAAGGCGCTGGTCCAGGTCTCCGTACCAGTTGTCGCTGGTGTCGTCCCAGGTTAGGTCCATCTGGCACCATTTGCCGTCGATCTTTACGGCGTTCCAGGTGTGGCCGTTGCCGGTGATGCGGCCGTTGCCGATGCCCGCGGCGTCAAGGAGCTTGGAGTAGATGCGCTGGTAGCTCTCGCAGGTGCCCTGGTGGCGCGTGAGGCCGCTTTCGGCCGAGCACCAGTTGAGACTGTGGTCGTACTCCAGCTGGTCGAGCGTCCAGTCGTGGAGCCACAGCGCCATGTCGTATTCCGAGCCGTCTGTCTCTTGCCTGCACAGGTCCACGGCGTTGTTGACGATCTGCGTGACGCTCGGGCGGGCGGCGTCGTTTACGGTCACCTCCGCCATGGCGCGCAGATAGTAGATTCCCTTGTCGTTTTGGGGGTCGTTTCTGTCGTTGTCCATAAAGTAGAAGTAGATGTGGTACGTGCCCGATGCCGTGAAGTCAAAGGTAAAGTCGTGGCCCGCGGTGCCCAGGCTGTAGTAGCTGGCCCATGCCGCGCGCGACGGGTCGCAGACGCTTTCCTGGCTGCCGCCGTCCCAATAGGTGGGCACGTCCATGCGCGCCTTGGCCTGGGACGAGCCGTTGGTCTGGGTTACGTGGAAGGTCGTCGCGGTGCCCGCGGGGGCGTCGTTCCACGAGACGGTGAAGTTGACGCCGTTTTGGCTTGCCGTGGCGGAGTGGGCGTAGGTGGTTTGCGACGTGGCGGAGATTGCTGCGGGCGTGGGGTTGGTGCGGGCTCGGAGGGATGGGGTGGGGGCTGTGGTGGCCGCGCCGGTTGCGGCGGCGGTGGCGTCGGCGCTTTCCGTGTTGACTGCGCTGGTGCCGGTGGATGTTGCGGTGCCGTCCTCTACGGTATTTGCTGTCGCATTTGTGTTGGTGCCGTCTTCAGCCTTGCCTGTGTTGCTGCTCGTGGCGTCGGCTTGCGCCTGCTGCTCTACGATTGCCTGAGGCTGGATAGCTTCCGCAATGGCTGCCATGGGCATCGTCGCGCTGACCATGGACGTGCACGCGATCGCGCAGAGCAGGTAGTAAAGGGGTCGTTTCATAGCGGAGCCTCTCGGTGAGCAGCCAATAGGGTCCGAAGGCAGCTCCAGGCCAGCACTCCGCACATATTTTGTTGCGGTTTATTTTACGGGAACCCCAGTCAACATCAGCGAACTTTCTGGGGAATGTTGGGGAGGGGAGGAGTGCTTGGTTGCCTAGGTGACGTCGTGGTAGGCATTCTGGGATTTTGCCGCATGCTTCCGGATGGACGAAATAAAGGGGCGTTAATGTGGGCGTTAATGCGCCTGACTTTGAATGCCATATTGAGTTGCCAATTGACAACAAGACGAATATAGTTAGCATCATGCTAACAAAGGGGTGGTCATGAATCGAACCAAGTCCGGGCTAACATATTCGCTAGACGAGGCCAAGTCCCTGGCTCGTTCGGGAAAGATGATTGTAAACGGCAGGGTGCGTAGGCACCTGATGAACCATTTTGGCTATCTGGATATTGATATTTTCCTTGCCGATTTATTTGATCACCTGAAGCCTGGCGACTTTAGGAAATCCATTGCGCTCGATATGGATGGCCCTTTGCATGATGTTTACGCAGATGTCTACTCGTGTCGGGATTTCGAATGCGAGGATTGGTACGTTAAATTTTTAATCGATTCTGAAGGCAATGCTCACTTAAACGTTTTGTCTGCGAATATCGATGGATACATTCATTAAAGGAGGAGCCATGCGCTGCATGGAATGTGGCAGAGAAATGCAATTAACCACGGCGCCAATGACAGAGACTTACCGTGGCGAGAAAATAACCGTAGAGGACATTGAGCATTATATCTGTGAGTGCGGCAACGATGAAATGACCGCTGCGGAGGCGACCAAACTTGCCCATGCGCTCGCTGATAAATATGCAGAGGCCCACGAGCTCCTTTCTCCTTCGGATATAAAAGATTTACGCACTGATCTTGGTTTAACCCAGCATGATTTTGAGTCGGTCTTAGGGGTTTCGAAGCCTACGGCCTCTCGTTGGGAGAATGGGGCGTCGCAACAATCTATTACTTCCAATACTCTTATGAGGCTCATTCGCGATGTCCCTGAGGTCCGCAGATACCTGGGTTTGGCTCCTCACGAGAGGACCGCAAGTCTTAGCTCGTCGCTTTTGTCTGTAATACCAGGAGGAAAAGCTCCTGTTTATAGGGATTCTGATCCTTTGGTTGATGAGAACTCCTTCCGATTGGAGATGTAAATGGACTCGTTGAAGAAGCAGCGCATTGAGTCTT
>OLRT01002111.1_pt1 | contig 12927 bp, 17 predicted proteins | sample 1672021 | NCBI WGS metagenome assembly OLRT01 (sample SAMEA3136637, study PRJEB25190) | human gut metagenome | reverse complement strand
ATATCTCATGAAATCCTTTCAAAAATGAAAATGTCATACAAACTTTAGATTCCTCTTTTGATTCGCGATAATTTAATCGTGCTGTTGGATATATTTTTTTAATATATTTACTATATCCTACAAAGCTTTATCAATATTGCTAATTTAGTTTATACTTAAAAGTATAATACTTTGCAAATATTTCACAAATAAATTTAGTTTGTGATAAATATATTGGGTAAATAATATTATAGGATGGTGATTAAAATGAATGATAAAATAAAAATAACCTTTAAAAATGATTTTATAAGAATTGTAGAAAGGAGTAACATCAGAAACTTTAATTCTCTAGTCGACTGGCTAGAAAAATTTAATAAAGGTGAAGATGTTCCTTTTCTTACCATGTCAGGAAGAGATTTAGGCAGTGCTATAGCTATAAATAAAAATAATGTAAAAAGCATAGAATTTATAAATAAATAAGCTGATAGTTTAACTATCAGCTTATACTTATGTATGAATATATATTAACTTATATTTTTACCTTTACCTATTTTATATTATCTACAATACCTGTTAGTATCCCGTCTAAACTATCACTAATTTCTGATACTCCATTATGAGTTATATTAACTATTTCTTTTGTCATAGGAAGTTCTCCTAAAAGTTTTAAATCCATTTCACTTAGGAATTTTTCAGTTTCTTCCCCTTCAAATAGTTTTATTTTTTTATCACAATCTGGGCATTGTATATAGCTCATATTCTCTACAACACCTAATACTTTTATATTTAACATTTTTGCCATATTAACAGCCTTTGCAACTATCATAGATATCATATCTTGAGGTACAGATACCATAACTACTCCACTTATAGGAATTGATTGCATTACTGTAAGTGCTACATCTCCAGTTCCAGGAGGCATATCTATTAATAGATAATCTAGCTCTCCCCATATTACATCGCTGTAAAATTGCTTTACAGCATTCCCTACCATTGGTCCTTTCCAAACAATTGGTTGATTTTCATTATCTACCATATAGTTTATAGACATTGTCTTTATACCCTCTTTACTTTCTATAGGGAATATATCTTTTCCATTTGACATAGCTCTTTGATTTTGAAGATTCATAAGTCTTGGAATACTTGGACCTGTTATATCTGAATCAAGTATTCCTACTTTATATCCCATTTTATTTAATTTTTTAGCTATTAATGCAGTTACAGTTGATTTACCAACTCCACCTTTTCCGCTCATAACAGCAATTATTTTTTTTATATTATTATTTGGGTTATTCTTTATATTACAAGTTGCTTGGCTTTTGCAACTATTTTTTGATGGACATGAGTTACAATTTGACATTTATTATTCCTCCAATTTATGTTAACTTCTAGTATTTTATTTTCTAATATATTATTTACCCATAAATTTATATTTTATTGATATTATTGAAAAATCATTAATTTTTTATACAACACTAAGAAATACTATATAATGTATTGTCTTTTTTTATAATTTTAAAAATTGTATGGGTACAATTTTCATTGTATCTAATTATGGTAGTTGGTATAATTTAGATAACACATGATTATAAATTGGAGGATATATGAATGAATAACAAAACAAAATTAATTGTCCTAAATGGAATTATGATAGCTCTTGTTTGTATCACCACTATGGTAATACAAATACCAATACCTATGACAGAAGGATATGTAAATATAGGGGATAGTATTATTTTTGTAGCATCAATTTTATTTGGACCTATACCAGGTATGATTGCAGGAGGATTAGGATCTGCTTTAGCTGATATTTTAACTGGATATTCACATTGGGCTTTATTCACACTACTAATAAAGGGATTTGAAGGATATGTAGTTGGTATTATTGTTAGAAAGAATACAAATTTAGTAAAAAATATATTAGCTACATTACTTGGTGTCCTGATTATGGTCAGCGGATACTTATTAGCAGGTACATTTTTACAAGGTAGTTTTATAATTTCATTAGGTTCAGTTCCATCTAATACTATTCAAGGTATAGTTAGTATGGTAATTGGTATACCAATAGCTTCATATCTTCTGACTGTAAAATACGTAAAATCATTTAAGCAAATATCTAGTAATTAAAACAAATTCTAGTACATAGATTTCTTGTAATTAAAAAGTGTGCTAAAATAATCAAACACTTAAACTTAAGTTCTAATTATTTTAACACACTTTATTTACTAGTTTATTGTATAAATTCCTATTTCCTTCTAAAATAACCACTGTGTCCTCCTAGCTTACTTTTACGCTTTTTTCAACTTTACAATCATCAGATATATTAAGATTTTTGGTATATTCTATATATTCTACATATGAGTTTTCTAGTTTTATATCATCACCTTTCATTGATTTACAACTAAACCTTCCATGTTTTACTTTATATAAATTTGGAATATATTTACGTCTATATTTAAGTATTTCTATTTTTGATGATTTTATTTCATTACAATATGACTTGCTATATGGATAAATATTTACACTTTGAGCTTTTAATATTCCATCACACTGTATAGAACCTTTTATAGTTATACTTTCACACTCTATACTACCTTTCACTTTAACTAATCCATTTATATTTATTTCTTTAGCATATATATTAAATTCTATATCTATGTCTCCATCTATATCAACAATATCACATTTTATATCAGAACTAAACTTGCAATCTCCAACCAATACAAGTTTCTCTATATCAGCATTTCCATCTACTAATAAATCTCCACTTATCTTAACCTGTCCTACTTTAATATCTCCATTTATATGTGTATTTCCACGTACATTTAATTGTCCAAAATCTAAATTACCTCTAAACTCAGCATCTCCATTTATTTTTACTTCTCTTGCATATACATTTCCAATAGATGATACATCTCCCATAATTTTTACTACATCATATTCTCCTTCACTAATAAATCCATCTCCTGATATCTTTATACTTTTTTTCATATTTTCCTCCTTATCTTAATCTTTATAATTATAATCTGATTATTAAATAGCTAATTTATTATTAAGATTATATTCGTAATATAATAAATATTTACTTAAAAAAGGTATAGGATATATAATTTTCCCTATACCTTTTCTTACTATTCTTTTAACATATCTATTGCACCTAATGCAATATGAGCAACACCTGCTCCTACTAATAAAGCTCCTGTCATATTTGCATAATCGCGAGATCTAAATCTTCTTTGTTTAGATTGATTAGCATCTACTGATAATCCTGCCATAGTTACTGCTACTCCTAATGTAACAGGTATTAATCCTTTTTTCATGATCTAGTTCCTCCTCAATGTAAATTTAATATTATTTTTTACATTAAAGAGTTTATTGTAGTATGTAATATCTTACTATTTTAAATTATTTTGTTTATTATAAGAAATTTAGAGTTTATATTAATTACATATTAGACAATATATATTTAAACTCCTCTATTTTTAGTTCTATTTTATATATATAATATAAAAACCTACTGATATTATCAGTAGGTTAAACTTAGTTTATTTTTTAAAATCTATAACTTCTTTATCCCCTAACATTATATTAGTTTCGCTTAATGTAGTGTGTGCTATAACTCTACCTTCTCTTATTGAGTAGTAAACAGGTACTTGTCTTCTTATTGCATCATATCCATTTTCAGCAGGAAGTATTATCATATTTCCTGGCTTTCCAACTTCTATACCATATTTATCACATATATTAAGCGTTCTTGCACTGTTATTAGTTATTAAATCTATTGATTCATTTATTTGACTGTATCCCATCATTTGACATACATGAAGCCCCATATGAAGAACTTGTAACATATTTCCCGTACCAAGTGGATTCCATGGATCCATTATATCATCATGACCAAAACATACATTTATATTAGATTCAACCATTTCTTTAACTCTTGTAACTCCCCTTCTCTTTGGATATGTGTCAAATCTACCTTGAAGGTGTATATTTACAAGTGGGTTTGCTATAAAGTTTATACCGCTCATTTTTAATAATCTAAATAATTTATATGCATAAGCTCCATTATATGAGTGCATTGCTGTTGTATGACTTGCCGTAACTTTATTCCCCATGTTATTTTCATATGCTCTTGTTGCAAGTACTTCTACAAATCTTGATTGTTCATCATCTATCTCATCACAGTGAACATCTATCAATACATCATATTTTTTAGCTAATTCAAACATTTTATCAATAGACTCTACCCCGTACTCTCTAGTAAATTCAAAGTGAGGTATAGCTCCTATTACGTCAGCTCCTAATTTTAAAGCTTCCTCAAGTAACTCAAGCCCATTAGGATATGATAGTATTCCTTCTTGAGGGAATGCAACTATTTGAATAGTTACATAATCTTTTAACTCTTCTCTTAGTTCTACCATAGCTTTTATCGCAATTAAGCTCGGATCTGTTGTATCAACATGAGTTCTTATAAATTGTATCCCATTTGCTACTTGCCAAGTTATGGCTTTTCTTGCTCTAGTTTTTACATCTTCTATTGTTAAGAATTCTTTTCTTTCTGACCAACGCTCTATTCCTTCAAATAATGTACCACTTTCATTCCATTTAGGTTCACCAGCAGTCAATGTAGTATCTAAATGAATATGAGGCTCTATAAATGGTGGTATAACTAAAAATCCTTTTGCATCTATTATTTCGTCATTATTTACTTCTATATTTGAGTCTATTTTTGTTATTACTCCATCTTTTATTAATATATCTACTAAGTTGTCATTGTTTCTTAATTTTGCATTTTTGATTAGCATATTTTCCCTCCTAAGATACTAAAATTATATTTAACTACTAATTGCCTAATAAAATAATTTTAAGCTACTTTACCTGTTCTGTTATTTATATCATTTGATTTACTTTTTGTATTTAATTTACTTAATACTACATAAGTTACTATTGCAACTATTACTGAATTTAAAGGTGTTATTCCTTTTAATGTATATGCTCCTATAACACCTGCTATCCAAGCTATTATTGCATTTATATTAACTGTTTTAAATTTTGCATATTTAAACTCTGTATAACTTCTTTTATTTAATATAAAGTAATCAGCTATTATTACTGCTCCTGTTGCTGGTATAAATGAATTTAATAAATTTAACCATCCCATAAAGTTGTTGTATAAAAATGTTGCTAGTAATGTACCTACTATACCATTTATTATAACCATTCTACTTTTTGGTTGCTTTGTTATATTTGAAAATCCAAGCCCTGATCCATAAAGCGCATTATCATTAGTAGTCCAAATATTAAGCCCAAGTATTATTATCGCTGGTATTATAAGACTTTGCATAAACATTACTTCTGCTATATCTGATTGACCTGTAGCCATTGCTCCTATAGCTCCAAATGCTAACATTAATGAATTTCCTATTAAGAAAGCTATTACAGTAGTACTTACAGCTGTCTTTTTATCTTTAGAAAATCTTGTAAAGTCTGCTGTTAATGTTCCACCACTTATAAATGTACCTACTACTGATGCAAGCGCTGCACTCATAGTCATAGTTCCTGTCGGTTCTATTGATAGTAATCCTGTAATTCCACCAACATCACCTATAGCTTTCCCTGCTGATATACTACCTAGTATTGCTATTGAAGGAACTGCTATCATACTTAGTATTGTTAGTGACTTCATTCCAAAGAAAGCCGTAGCTGTCATTAATAAACCTGATACCAAAACTAATATACCTACGTTAATTCCTGTAACCTTTGATACTGGTATTGCAAACATTGCAACCCCTACACCAAACCAACCTACTTGTGTTGCTGATACTAAAAATGATACAAGGTATGAACCTTTTTCACCAAATGAATATCTTGCAAGTAAGTGCGTTGAAAGCCCTGTATCACCTGCTTAGTATTTATAGTCTTACTAGTTTGCTTTAGCTTACAAATCAGTAAATTTTTCAAAAAATTTCCCTTTCTAATATTTCTTTATAATTCATACTTGTAATATTTCTAATCATTGTTATATAATATATATAACAATGATTAGAAATATTATGGAGGTTTAAAAATGATTTTAAATTTAGATTTTAATAGTGATATTCCTATTTATACTCAAATTAGAGAACAAATAATTAAATCTATCGCCAGTGGTGATTTAAAAATAAATGAATCTTTACCATCAGTAAGAAATATGGCTGAAGAAATAGGAGTAAATCTCCATACAGTTAATAAATCTTATAACTTACTTAAAGATGAAGGGTACATAAATATAGATAGAAGAAAAGGTGCAATTGTAAATAAACTACCACTAGATAAAACTGATTTTAATGTTGACAAAATTGAATCTATGTTAGATCTTCTAGTAGCTCAAAGTTACCTTTTAGGAATGTCTCGTGAAGAATTTTTAGATTATAGCAATAAATTATTTGATAAATACGAGGTGAAAGACTATGAATAGTACTTTAGCTTTAATTATTAATATTCCAACTTTATTTCTACTATATATATTAACTTATTTTACCCAAGCATTAAGCGGTAAAAGACAATTCTATGGAATTAGCTTAAATTCTGATTACTTTAACAAAGATGAATTTAAAAATTTAGATAAAAAATATAAACTATTTACAACTATTGGTTTTATAATATCTTTAATACTTGAGTTAGCATCTATTTATATATTTAAGGCATATGTAACTTCTTCAATTTTGCCAATGTTAGCTTTTTGTTTATATAACTTTTTTGTATATATAAATATTCATAATAAAGTTAAATCATTAAAATCTGAGTTATCACTTAATATATCTGATTTAGATTTAGAAAAAACTAAAGTTATATTAGATACAGAGTTTATTCAAGAGAAAAATAAAATAGTAAAAAGATATTCATTACTACACTTAATACCTTTAATAGTAATTACTATAGTAGGTGTATATGCTTTAGCTAATTATAATTCTATACCAGATGTTATACCTACTCATTGGGGTGCTAGTGGAAATGCAGATGCATTTGCGGATAAATCATTTATAAAAATACTTGCTATTGTAGGTATGATGATTGGCCTTGGAGTTGTTATTTATATATCATCTATATCTTCATTAAAAACTAGAGCTAAATTATCTATTAACTCTATAGATAATAGTAAAAAAGCTCATTTACATTATTTAAATATGTTTGGATTCACTTTTTTAATTCTAAATATAGGGTGTGAAGTTTTATTTATAGATATACTTATTGCTACTATTAATACAAGCAGTGTGAATCCTTTAATTTTATGGCCAACTACCATTATAATTATTTTAACTGCAATTTATCAAATGTATCTATATTATAAATCTCCTAATAAAAGTAAGAATGCTGTTTATTCTATTGATGATGATGATTCATTATGGATATTTGGTTGTATTTATAATAATCCAGATGATCCATCACTTTTCGTTAATAAAAGATTTGGTGCTGGATGGACTGTAAATATCGGTACAATTAAAGGAAAAATATTCTTTATATTACCATTTATAATAGTTTTATTTTCCCTTGCCTTAATATAAAAAGTCGCTAATTTAGCGACTTTTTATATGTTTTATATATTATTTTATTCTAACTATCTATACGTGATAACTCATCTCTAAACTCTTCATCTTCTTTAGCCCATAAAAGAGATCTACTTACTGCCTTTTTCCATCCTTTATATAGTAAATTTCGCTTATCATCACTCATATTAGGTATAAATTCTCTATCTATAATCCAAGATTTTTTTATTTCATCCTTATTATTGTAAAACTCTACTGCAAGACCAGCTAAATATGCAGCTCCTAGTGCTGTAGTTTCTACAACTTTTGGTCTATCGATATTTACATCCAATATGTCAGATTGGAATTGCATTAAAAAATTATTGCTACTTGCTCCTCCATCAACTCTAAGATCTTTTAGCTTAAGACCAGAGTCTTCTTGCATTGCATTTAATACATCCTTAACTTGGTATGCTATTGATTCAAGTGTTGCTCTCACTAGATGAGCTCTATTGGCACCTCTAGTAAGACCCATTATAGCTCCTCTTGCATACATATCCCAATATGGTGCTCCTAGTCCTGCAAATGCTGGAACTACATATACTCCATTGGTGTCTTTTACGCTATTTGCATAAAATTCACTTTGTTTTGCATCATATAATACTCTAAGTTCATCTCTTAACCATTGTATAGATGCTCCACCTATAAATATACTTCCTTCTAGCGCATATTCTACTTTACCATCAACACCCCAAGCTATAGTTGTTAATAATCCATGCTTTGACTCAACTATATTTTCTCCTGTGTTCATAAGCATGAAACATCCTGTTCCATAAGTATTTTTAGCACTTCCTTCTTCAAAACATGTTTGTCCAAATAAAGCTGCTTGTTGATCTCCTGCACATCCAGCTATTGGTATCTGTGCTCCTGATAACATACCTTCATCAGTGTGACCATATATATAACTTGATGGCTTTACATCTGGTAGCATAGACTTTGGTATATCTAATATTTCTAATATTTCATCATCCCATTTTAATTCTTTTATATTATAAAGCATTGTTCTTGCTGCATTGGTATAATCTGTTACATGAACCTTTCCACGAGTTAGATTCCATATTAACCAAGTATCTACTGTACCAAATAACAGTTCTCCATTTTCTGCTTTTTCTCTTGCGCCTTCAACATTATCTAGTATCCACTTTATTTTAGTAGCTGAAAAATACGCATCAAGAATTAATCCAGTTTTATCTTTTATTAATTTTTCAGATCCTTTTTCTTTTAACTCATCACATATTTCAGATGTTCTCCTACATTGCCATACTATAGCATTGTATATTGGCTTTCCTGTGCTTTTCTCCCAAACTATTGTAGTTTCTCTTTGATTTGTTATTCCAATTGCACAAACTTCTTCTGGTCTTATAGAATTAGTTTCTAAGACTTCTCTCATTACTCCACTTTGACTTCCCCATATTTCCATTGGGTTATGTTCAACCCATCCAATCTTTGGATAAAATTGAGTGAATTCCTTTTGAGAAGTTGCAACTACATTTCCTTCTTTATCAAATAAAATAGCTCTTGAACTAGTTGTTCCTTGATCTAATGCCATTATATATTTTCTATCCATGTTCATTCCTCCAATAATTAATTTTAAACCAAATTAATTATTAATACTACTACAATCTTTCTATTTAAAATAATTTAATTTTTAACAGAAAAAAATATAGAGCCTATAGTAAATTACTACTATAAGCTCTATATTTTCTTACTTTTCATATCTTAAATAAGAATTTTTATACTCTCAAAAAACGTGGTAAAAATTTACCACGTTTAATTTTTTTCTTTATTATCCTTGTTCTCATTATTATCTTTAATATTGTCTACATTTATTATTATTTCATCTATAGAGGAACTACTCTTTAATATATCTTTAGTATATTGTAGGGCGTCATTATAGTGACCGTTATAAAATCTGCTATCGCTCAATTTATTCACTCCTCTAACTAATTATTTTTAACACGGAGGAAAATGTCTTTTTCTCGCTAATCTATCTCCTACTATTTCTGATATTTTTTTATTTGATTGTATTTCTTTTGCTATTTCCATTTTACTTGAATTATCTTTTAATAATTTATTCATTTCTTTATTATTATCTAATTCTTCTCTTTTACTTGTCATGATAATTTCCTTTCTTTTATATTTTGTATATCTTTAAGTTGTCCATATCTAATAATTTTACTACTATTATTTTTTCTATGTTTTGGCTAATTTTTTCATTAATACTAGCATTTATATTTTAACCATAACTAAAATAAATTATAAATTTACATATAAAAAATTCGCTTCGCTCATGTCGCCAACGACTTCGTCCGTTGCTCAAAATCTTTTTTACGCTCAAAACCAACTTATTGATATTACTTACATTCATAAGTTGTCCACATTTTTTAAGTATTATAATATCCTTAAGCGTAAAAAAGAGGCTTTAAAAGCCTCTATAAAGTGTAATTTTTATTTTTTCGTTTATTCATATGATAATGAGTATGTATTGTAAACAATCCACAAACTACGACTAAAAAATAATAAACATAAATACTATATAAAAATACAGAATATCCTATTATATTTCCCGGAAATACATTGGCAAATATGGTAAGAAATGCAACTTCATTTGCACCAACATTTCCAGGTGTTGGGATAGGAGAAACTGACATGTATAAAAACACTTGAAGTGATAAAACTTCAAAAAGACTTAATCCATTTAAATTAAATGCTTTATAAACACAATAAGATATACTAAAAAATACTGTAAGTTGTATTATTGTAAGTATTATACTCAAACATAGTGCTTTTTTATTTTTAATAAATAATTTTATTGAATAACTATATTCATCAATAAATTTATTTATAGTATGTATTTTTTTATTTAGTGATTTAAATATATTTAACCTATATAGTATATTAACTATAACTTTAACTATTATTTTCATAGTATTAGGAGTTAGTACTATTAACATACCTCCTAATAAAGAAACTATATTCATTACCATACCTATGCTCATTAATACTAACATAGAAGGTAATTCATTTTTAAGTACTTCTATATTTAAAAATATTATAACCGCACTATATATTGTTACTACAGTTTGAAATAATACTGTTTTATTTGTAACTATAGCTATAGATTTACTAAGATTTATATCATATTTATTTAATGCATAAATTTGCATCGGCTGACTCCCCGAAGCAAATGGTGTTACTAAGTTATAATAAAATCCCATCATAGCTATTTTAACAGCTAAAAATCTTACTTTTGTTTTTTGTATAGTTTTTATTAATATATTTATTATTGTACATTCTAATATAATATAAAGTACCATTATTAAAAAACCAATAAATATAAACTTTTTATTAACTAACTTCATAATCATAGGTATTAATGTAATATCTAGCGTTGTCGATACTAAATAAACCGTCATACATATTAAAAGTAGTAAAAAACCATACTGTATACATATTTTTAACGTTTATATAATGAACAATGACATTATTTATAATTTCTTCTTTATCTATTTTCCCGATTGTTAAAACATGCGTTTTGTGTCCGATTTTTGCCATATTTTCGGCTAATAACTGAGTAGAAATTTCAGCTCCACCAACTATATTAGGTTCATAATAAGGAGTAACAATTAAAATATTCATATACTTATTCCTTTATTAATTCAATAAAAATTCTTTTCATTTTTTCTGCTGATATTTTCCAAGAATATTTCTCTAAAATTTTTTGTTTAGAATCTGTTTCTGTCAGCAAAATATTTTTAATCTCTGGTTTCGGACTCTCCGCATCAAAATACACAACAGAATTTAAAAAAATTTCTGGCAAACATGTTTCTTTTGATGTAGCAACCTTCTTTCCACAACTCAAAGCTTCTAATGGTGGAATTCCAAACCCCTCATACAATGAAGGATGAACAAATAATAAACATTTTGTCATCAGCGCTTTCACTTCTTCATCTTTCAAAAAACCTGTAAATAGAATATTGGATAACTCCTTATTTCCTAACTTATTTATGTAATTGCTTAAACGATTTGTTCCTGTAACTACAAATTGATATTGGGAATTATTTTGGGCTGCCCTAATAATCCATTCAAAATTTTTATGCGGTAAACTACTTCCCAAAGAAAAAATGTAACCATTCGCCTTCAAATGTAATCTGTCCAAAATAGTATTATCTAGATTAACTCTATTATAGTGTTGCCATCCACAATAAACTATTTCAATCTTATTATCACTTACCTTGTAATAATCTTGAATATCTTGTTTAGAATATTTACTAATCGTAATTATCTTCTTAGAATTTCTTATTACCTGTTTTGCCCTAAATAAATACGATTTTCGTTTTATTTTTTCTTTTATTGTATTAAAATCATTAGGACAATTTTCATAAATACAATCAAAAATTGCAGTTACTCCTTTGGAAAAAACACATAGCCCCAACGTTAAATCAACCGCAAGTGCCTTGTTTTTTTTTACATAAAGTGGAAAATAAATCTGTCTCCATACAAATGGTATTTTATATGATCCATAGCGAACTATTTTTATATAATTAAATTTTATTTTACACTCCACATTTTCAGGAATTAACATTTCTATTTCCACTTCAGTTTCTTGCGAATCTAATTCTAGCAAAATTTCATATGCAAATCTTTGAATTCCTAATGGTTCATTATTCAATATAGTATCGCCTAAAATGACAACTTTTTTCATAAAACTATCACCATCACTTTATTTTACTAACAGCTTTATCAAATTCTTTTCCAAGGATCTCCCACCTATAATTCTTAAGATGTTCCTCAACCTTTGTTTTATAAGAATCATCCTGTTTTCTGTTTAAACTTTCCTTTATTGCCAAGGTAATAGCATTCAAATCTAACGGATTTACTGTTATCCCAATATCACCAACAACTTCTGGTAAAGAAGATGTATTTGACACAACAACTTTCGCACCACATGCTAATGCTTCAAGCGGTGGTATTCCAAATCCTTCATATAATGATACAAAACAAAAAACTGAGCAATACGAATAAAGAGCAACAAGTTCTTCATCCGTAACAAAACCTGTAATTGTTATTTCTTCTTTATATTCTGAATTTTTAACATATTCATCTATTGTCTCAAAACCACTGCCTGGCATGCCTGCGAGTATTAATCCCCCTTTAAATTCACCCATTTTTTTCAACTGTTCATATGCTTTAATAACCGACATCGCATTTTTTCCAGGGTGATCCACTGTTCCAACATATAATATAAATTCATATGGCCAATTCCTATTTTTTAAAATATTATATGCCTTATTTTTTTCCATTTTTCTAAATTTTTCTTGATCCACTCCGCAACGAACAATTGTAATTTTTTCTTAAATTCCTTCACCTTATCTTCCGG
>OLRT01002105.1_pt1 | contig 12943 bp, 9 predicted proteins | sample 1672021 | NCBI WGS metagenome assembly OLRT01 (sample SAMEA3136637, study PRJEB25190) | human gut metagenome | reverse complement strand
TGTACATGAGTTTGCCTGCTTATTAGGATTTGGGGCAACCGCTATTTATCCATATTTAGCAAATAAATGCCGTGTATTTATCATGTGTTTTTTCAGATTATTTCTCCATAAAGTATTGACATTTAAGTTCATTTATTATAAATTTATAAAGAAATAATCATTCTGAATTTATGAAATGTTTATAAATTAATAAACCTTTATAAATTTGTCATGATTATGTAGAAGAACGAAAAAAAACAATGTGGACTTGATTTGAAATTAAAGGGGGTCGGAGTAAAGAATTTATTCACAAATCATATTTGACAATCAAATTAATTTAGATTAAATGAAAATAGGAGTAAAAATATGAACGTTGATATTAAATCAATGCCAAAGCCAATGAAAGCATTCTTCAACGGTATTGCACAGGTTGTTTTCATTGAGAACACAATTTCAGGCATTATATTCTTCATTTCTTTCTTTATCGCTGGTCTTGAAATGACACAGTGGGATTTTGGTAGCTGGGATAGCTGGAAGTTCGGTATCTTCACTTTAATCGGTGTTAACCTTTCTAACTTAACAGCATACCTTATGGGCGCAGATAGAGACGCTATCACATCAGGTCTCTTCGGTTTCTGTCCAAACCTTGTAGCTATCGCTGCTGGCGTATTCGCTGGAGACGCATTCACAGCTTGGTTCGTATTACTTGCTGGTTGTATCTTGGTTGTACCTATCCAGATCGTAATCAACAGATTTACAGGCCACTTTGGTCTTCCGGGATTCACATTCCCATTCATCGTAACTACATGGTTCTTCATCTTAATCAGCTTCAGTACTGATTTACTTACATACAACAGAGCTGGTGTTCTTCCAGACGGAACACTTTCAGCAGGTGGTTGGATGACAGCATCTGATCCATTTACATTCACAGCTGGTGGTGCTGGTTCAGGTACTCCTGAGTTATACGCTGGTGAAGGTTGGGGACTCTTCTTCACTAACGGTTTCGAAGAAATCTGGGTAATTGATGGATTTATCGGATCACTTATCTGTATCTTCGGTTACTTCTGGTATGACTGGAAGTTCGCTATCAGAGCTTGTATGGCAATGGGCTTCACAGTAGGATTTGGTTTAATCTTCTCTGTAAACATGGGCCAGATGAACTACGCTCTTTACGGATATAGCGCAATCCTTACAATTGGTGGTCTTGATACATTTGCTTCATCAAAACCTAATACAGGTAGATACTGGTTCTTATTCTTCTTAGGTCTTGTATTAACATGCTTCCTTAACTATGCAATCGGTAACGTACTTGGTGTGTTTGGTCTTCCAAACTGTACTCTTGCTTTCGTTATCGCTGGCTGGATGATTCTCGTTGTAGAACATTTCATGTTAGAGCAGGCTGAGAAAAGAGCTTTAAAATAATTAAAGTTTAAAACTTTAATCTAAATAAAAAGACAGTCGGTTAACCCCGGCTGTCTTTTTTGATATTTAATTATATACCTGTTGTTACTAATAATTTATTGCTTATAATTTCTCATATAAGACTACATCTCACTGTTTTTATTATTTACGGACAGTATATCCAATGCTATTATATTTTACGCAATATAAATTAAAATCTTATCAATATGCAATTCAACAATGTATAAACAGGTTTATACATGCAAAACCGGGAGGAAGTCATGGTTCAGGAAATATTAAATGAAAACGTCGACATTACCGTCCAACGTGATAAACAGAATTCAAAGCCGTAATAGGAATAATCAGCGGATCCATAGCAATTACTCTTGATGCGGTAAATAATATATCCGATGCATCTTCCAGCGTAATCACAATCGTAGGCACTAAACTTGCATCAAGAAAACCGGATCATAAACATCCTTTCGGATACGGACGAATAGAGTATTTAACCGCTATTATCATTTCAGTGATTGTCTTATATGCCGGTATAACATCTCTGATAAATTGCATATATCGAAAATTTAAAGCAGAAAATGTATTATACAACGGCGAATAATAAAGTATGAAGTACCTATTTCACCATATTCCCATTATTTTCTGCATTAACAGAGAAACGGCCGTAATCCCGGCCCAACACATTCCGCCTAAAACTATCGGTTTTCCGCCGCTTTTTATCTGCTTAATAACATTGCTGTTCAAACCGATGGCCGCCATGGACATTACTATACAAAACTTTGACAATTCCTTTAAAGGATTAAATGTCTCAGCCGGCACTCCCGCATTGACCGCAACGGTAGTTACAACCGCGGCCGCAACAAAAAAGATAATGAATACCGGAAAAGCTTTCCAAAAATTAAATTTCTTTGCGCTGCTTTCCTTTTTTGTCTCCTTTTTCGCCTGCATAAGGCTTAAAACAAGGGTTATCGGAATAATTGCCAATGTTCTTGTCAACTTTACGGTGACTGCTTTATCCAGCGTCTGAGTTCCTAGTCCCCACATACTGTCCCAAGATGCGGCCGCAGCCGTTACGGATGAAGTATCATTTACCGCAGTCCCGGCAAATACGCCAAAAGCCTCTCCGTCTGTTGTGCTGAATCCCACAAGACTTCCCAATATCGGAAAAAGTACGGCTGCAAGTATGTTAAAAAAGAATATAACCGATATTGCCTGAGCGACTTCATCGTCGTCCGCTTCTATTACAGGAGCAGTGGCCGCAATGGCAGAGCCTCCGCAAATTGAAGAACCTACACCCACAAGAGTTGAAATATCGGACGGAATCCTCATGATTTTATGCATAATCCATGTAATTACCAACGACGTGGTTATGGTACTAATTATAATAGGCAATGACTGTATCCCCGTTTCGGCAACCACACTCAGGTTCATTCCGAACCCCAGCAGCACTACCGCCGCCTGAAGAATGTATTTTGACGTAAACGCAATTCCGAAAGATGCCTTCCCTTTATTCGTCCATATTAAAGTAACAGCCATTCCAATCAGAATTGCAATTACGGCTCCGCCCAACAGAGGAAGAGCTTTTTCCAAAAACCATGACGGTATGGCAATCATAAGACATACGATTATACCAAGTCCGTTTTTCTTTATAAAATTCATATTACCGCCCCTTCCTTTTTGTTATATTTATCTTCCGTAAACAAATTATATTCACTTCTTAATATTAAGTAAAATTATAGTATTTTATATATCAATAATAATTTGTTATAGTCATACTCGGATGTTATAATTAGTTCAATCAAAATTTACGACTTAAGAAAAGGAGGGCGTATGCTTGATTTTCGCGTAGCAACATTTCTGACAGTCTGTAAAACATTAAATTTTACACGCGCTGCGGATGAACTTACCCTCACACAGCCCGCCGTAACACAACATATACATTTTCTTGAAAAATATTACGGAGTAAAACTGTTCAGATATGACAAAAAAGTATTATATTTAACGGATGAGGGAAAAATTCTGTATGAAAGGCTTAACTCAATAAGAAAAGATGAAGATGAGATACAAAATGAATTGAGGTTTAAAAAAGATATTTTCCCGTTGATATCTTTCGGTGTCACAATGACTATAGGAGAATATGCGATTGTCGAACCCATTGCATCATTTATTTCATCTCATCCGGAAATAAATATACACATACATTACGGTAATACATATGACCTTTTAAAAATGTTGGATGACGGAATTATTTCATTTGCACTTATAGAAGGATATTATCCCGAAGAAAAATACGGCCATTGCAAATATATGACAGATGATTTTATCTGTATTTGATCTTCAAACCACGTTTTTTCCCGTATAAAACCGGATAATTTAAGAGATCTTATTAATGAAAAACTTATTCTCAGAGAAAAAGGAAGCGGAACAAGGAATATTTTAGAAAGATGTCTTGCATCAAGAGGTATGGGCATATCGCAATTTAAGTCTTTTATTCAGGCGGAAAATATGCATACAATTGTAAATCTTGTAGAAAATGACTGCGGAATAGCGTTTCTTTACAAAACCGCTGCCAATGAAAGTTTAAAAAAAGGTTATATACGGGAGTTAAAACTGTCGGACTTTTCCATGAAACACAATTTTGATTTTGTATGGGATAAAAACAGTATTTATGCCGACATTACATTGGAATTTGCAAAAAAACTCATGTCATGACATGTATCGACTTTAAAAACAAGATCGGCAATTCGACAAAAAGACACATGTCTCCGTCAACGCTGGGCTTTACAAACAATCCGTAAAATCATTACGGATTGTTATTACATACCGACGATTATTACCATGTGTCTTCTTAATTAAAATACCTGAATTCTATCTTTATTAATTCAGGTATTACTGTGCTTTATCTTTCGTTTATAATTTTCTGAAATCCGAAGCTGGATGCTTGCATACCGGACAAATAAAATCTTCCGGCAATACTTCACCTTCATAGATATATCCGCATATTGTACATATCCAGCCTTTTTTCGTCTCTGTCTTTTCATTTGCCTTTGGCTTAATATCGGAAAAATAATATGCATATGTAGCCGAAGGATCATTACTTAATACTTCACCGTCTTCAACGCTTGCTATGAAAAGCGTATGGCTTCCCAGATCTACCGCCTCAATTACCTTTGCGCAAAAATAAGCATTTGTTTCTTCCGTGCGAATAACCGTTATACCGTTGACTGCTCTTGTAATCTCAATCTCTTCAAACTTGTCTACATCTTTTCCGCTTTGAAAACCAAAGTGTTTAAATGTCTCAAACTTAGCTTTTTCGCTTAAAATTGAAACATTGAATTCTCCCGTATGCACAATCATATCATGGGTATAGTCTTCTTTATTTACGGCTATTGAAATCGTATTAGGCTCACTTGCAACCTGAATCGCCGTATTAATGATACATCCGTTGTCACGGTCGTTTTCGCGTGCGGTCAACACAAATAATCCGTATGTCAGCTTTCTCATTACCTTATTATCCATCATTATCCTCCTTACCGTTATACCGACATTTACATATTTACATGTTAATATTATACGATAAAAAAGTACATTATTATATGATTGTGCGTAATACTGTCATTTCTTTTTATTTTTTGTCATTTCAAAACTCAAATCAACCAACATTTTCACTTTCTCATCATCTGCCGTACCGTCCAATGCAACCGATATCCAATTTGTTTTATTCATATGATACGCACCGAAAAATCCACGATTACTGCTTGTATTAATCATACTGACCTCCTTAACAAAGCACCCCGGTCGGCATAGTAATCTCAGGCTTTTCACTCGGCATCCGGAGATTTTGAAAAAGAATGCCGTTGCGGATGCTGTTCTTGCCGAACCGCTGGCGAATGGTTTCAATACACCGGTCGAGCCTTTCTGCTTTCTCAATCTTTTTGATGTTCATAAACAAATCGACTTGTCGGGGCGTGTCCTGTAGCACCAAGTTGATTGCCTGAATCGTGACTGAGCGAATTGGGTTCTTCCAGTCGTATCTTTTTTCAAAGATGGCAAAAGCCGCTTTTGCGATCAGCATTGGGGATTGTGTAGGCATATCCAATGCCGTTTGCCATTGCTTTGAAAAAAGTGTGTTATCCCATATGTGAATGGCGACTCCATCCGCACACTTTTTGTGGACACGGAGTTTATGTCCGATGTCCTGCGTCAATTCGAGAAAGACGGGCCACACCTGCTCGTCGTTCTCCAAATCTTCGATGGTAGTAATTCCGTTTTTACCGAGCCGTCGGTTCAGAAAGTCAGGATCGGTCTTAGCTAAATCGCCAATGGTTTTAATGCAATAGCTATCTAATACACGCAGCGTTGCCCGTCCCACACTGAGCAAGTCCGCTGCGGGGAGTCCCCATATTTTGTCTCGGAAAGTGTCTTTCGGTATGACCGTCACAGCATCCGGCTTTTTCATATCCGAGCCGAGTTTGGCAAATATCTTATTGAAAGACACGCCGACTGAGATGGTCAACCCCAGCTCAAACTTGATCGTTTCTCTTATGTCATTTGCCACCTTTTCGGGGGAACCAAAGGTGTAGTCGGTTCCGCTGATGTCAAGCCAGCACTCATCAATTCCATACGGCTCAACTTGATCCGTGTAGCGCTGGTAGACATTTCTTGCAAGTTTAGAGTATTTGATGTACTCCTCAAAGTGCGGAGGCACTACAACAAGGTTTCTGCACTTCTGCTTTGCTTGCCATACAGCATCGCCGGTTTTTATCCCAAAGGCTTTTGCGGCGTAGTTTTTGGCGAGAACAATACCGTGTCGTTCTTCTACCGAATCACAGACTGCGACAGGATACTTCTTCAAAACCGAATCGAACATACATTCAGCCGACGCATAAAAGTTGTTCATATCGCAATGCAGTATTGATCTGCTCAACTAAATCACCTTATTTCTTGGAAATTCTGCGAAACCTCTTGACTAACCAAAGTGTCGTGCTGCTAAAAATAGAAATCTTATGGATGGAATTGATAATGAAGTTCAGCGACAGATTAAAAGGGCTGAGAGAAAAATGATATGACGCAGGAGCAGCTTACTAAGGTTTCCGGTGTTTCCCCCCCCCGTACCATACAGAGATACGAATGTGGAACCTCTCGTCCTCGCTTGGATGCAGCGGAGAAGCTAAAGGCACTTAATATTTCCGTGGATCAGCTTCTGGGTACGGATGGTATGCTCGTTGCTCAGGCTGCGGAGCAGTACGGCGCACGAGGTGCCAAACAATCGCAACAGCTCACAGATGAAGTAACTGGTTTGTTTACCGACGGCGAGTTGGCACAGGATGATATGGATGTTATGATGCAAGCTATTATGGATGCCTATTGGCTTGCGAAAGAGAAAAACAAAAAGTACACCCCAAAGAAGTACCGTTCTAAGGGCAAGCAGGACTGAATCCCGTTTATGGGATACAATGTGTGTTAGAATGGAAACAGGAATAAACTGAAAAGGGGCGAAGCCGATGTATGTAAGCACTTCGGAAATCGTACAAAAAGCAAACTCCATCGTTGCTCAATGCGGAACCCGTGATCCTCTCAGAATAGCAAGGGACTTAGGAATCGAGGTAATGTATTATCCGTTCAATGAACAGCGTGGAGCATATAAAGTCTTGATGCGTAATCGCTTCATCTTTGTCAAAAATGATCTGCATCCGGTTATGGAGAACATCGTGCTACTTCACGAATTAGGGCACGATGCTTTACACCGGGAGGAAGCCACGAAAGTCGGGGGCTTCAAAGAGTTTGAGATCTTCAATATGCGGGGCAACCGTATGGAGTACGAAGCCAATCTCTTTGCCGCACAGATTTCCCTATCAGATGAGGACTCCCTTGAACTTGCAGAAAGAGGATACGACATGCAACAGATCGCACGGACATTGAACTCAGATATTAACCTTGTCGCTCTAAAATCCGATACGCTGATCTCTCTCAAGGCTACCGTTTGCGCCAGCAGGAGCACTGTAACGATTTTCTAAGATATGACAAATAATTTGATGACATTCTTCGAGATAATAGCTCTGCAATGTTGCGAAACTTCCCCGCCACTATTGGATCATGCCTGTCTATGTACGGAGAGGCTTGGCGGTTACGAAGCTGACAAAGAATGGGCTGAAAAGCTGCTTCCCGCAAACATCCCTGAAGAATGCTATATGCCACAAAAATAGAAGACCGCCATCTCGGTGAGCAACTGGCTCTTTGAGATGGCGGTCTTTTATATGCAGATAGATTTTATGCTTACGACGGTTACCTTTGACTCATATGACGCCGCCGAAAAAAGAAGCAATGCTGGCAGTCATTTGACTTGCCAGCATTGGAGTTAATTTTTAGTTAGAATGACGGTTTCGGCGGGTTCTCTTTTTCACAACAACCAGGGATATAAACAATCCTGCCAGAGAAAGTCCCATCAGGGAAATCCACAGCGCCAGATTCATCGTATCACCTGTCTTGGGGGTACGATCCGGCGTACCGGGGTTACTCGGCACGTCCGAGGTGTTCGGCTGATTCGGTGTGACGGGTGTATCCGGGGTGCCCGGCTGGTTCGGAGCTTCGCCGCCGGACGGTTGAGTTGGCGTAGACGTATCCTTTTCATATAGCAGTGCGAACGGAGAGAAGGAGTCAACTGCGAACTTAACGAATTTCTGTCCGCCGATTGTAACCGTTTCACATGTCAGTTCCTCCGGAATACGAGTGGTCAAAAGTTCATTCACATCAACGTCACTGTCGCGGTCGATGCCCTTAAAGTGGATGATACGGAACTCAGAGTTTGACTTTGCATCGCTGGGTACCGGCCAGTACAGGTTCATTTTCTGACCAGCACCCATGGTAACGTAGGTATTGCCGTTTGAGGTATCAACCAGATCGAGATAGCGGAACTGATATGAATACTTGCCTTCGGTGTTGGAGGTTCTATTGATGTACGCACTTAAAAGTGCATCATCCAGACTGTGATCGACCATCAGTTTTACACCGTCAGAGGATGCACTGATACCGCTGTTATTGATATAATACTGCGTGTCTGTCTGTGCAGTGCTGACAAGCATGATATCCTTTTCCTGCGGATTAACGCTTGGAATCGTGTTGTTCTCGATAGCACGATAAGTCGTATCATTGTTGCCGCGGACCTTCAGCGTGCCAGTGCCCAACTTGATTGGACGTGTGAAGGTCTGGCCATCCGCGGTTAAAGTCGCCTTGTATATCTGTTCATCTAGCAGACCCTGATACACGCTGATCTTGTAGTTGCGGAACTGGTCGGTGAGCAGCGCCTGAAACTTCGATTCAGTCATGACCGAGCCGTCCGCACGGGTGAACTGTACGCGGGGGACGGTCTCCTCGCCGTTGTCGATCTGGCGGAGCTTGTAGACATAGACCCGATGTCCGTTCTCCATAACATGGCTCTTGCTTTCATCGCTGTACAGCTCCAGACTCCAGCTACGCATTGTACCGTTGTCGTCGTCAAGGGTCAGTCGTAGTTTGTCGCTCAAATCAACCGGGTTTTCATCTGTACCGCCGAGCATTGTGTTAATATCGTCCGGCAGAGTGAGATAGAAACCGATCTCCGGCAGATCATTCGCAGCAAACTTGCCATCATCACCGATCACGCCGTGATAGCCGTCACCGCCGACATAAACCGTCAGGTTCATCGGTGCGATTTTAACGGCATACGCTTCATCCGGCTTCCACTGCGCGTAAACCGTCATGTTGTCGGTTACGTCGGTTTCAGCGGTAAATACCGCACCTGCGCCATCAGCCTTGGTGTTCCAGCCATTGAACAGGTAGCCGGTACGGGTCGGATTGGTCGTCGGCAGGTCAAAGTGATTTACAGCACCGTCAACCTTGTCCTGCACCATGATACGAGGGTCGGCCTCGGTATCGCCGCCGTTCTTATCAAAAATCACGCGGATACCGTTGGCCACCTGCCACATATAGTAATTGTCCGAGCCGTCGGCATCGGCCATGCGCTTGAGGAACCAGCCGTCTCCCACGGCATCGGCATTGCCCAATACAAACACATCCTGTGCGGGGGAATCGGTGTTTTTCTTGGAAAGAATGTAGTTGTCACCAAGTGCAGGCTTTTTCAGAGTCTGCCAATCAGCGGGGTCCACCGTGTTGACCGTGGTGGTGCCGGTGGAAAGGCCGCCGATTTTCAACGGGATATCAGCAGCTGTGTAATTCGTCACGACGGCCGGTAAGCGCAGCTCTGCGTTTGTGCCTGCATAGTCCCCGCCAAACTCAGACGGCTTCATCAACGCCATCATGCCACAGGAACTCACATCACCGGCAACATGAGTTGAACCGTGACCAATATATTTACCGCTTGTCCCAACTGTCATCGTCCCTACAATCGTGACATCATAGGCCGCTGCTCTCGAGCTGTTGGTAAAAAGCTGTTCCCATGTACCGTTTACGACCACATTGCCAGACAGTTCCATATCGTCTAAATCATCGGTCTTGAGAATACTGCCTTCGTCAACTGTCAAACTGCCTGTGAGCCATAAGCCGTTTAATTTCACATCAGAATTGTTGGTCACATGGGTATGCGTGGCTGATTGAATAAACGGAATTGTTGCAGTACAGTCGGTCAGTGTAACAGCTACATTCTCCGGGGTTGTGTCATAATTAGAAGTAGAAACCACACCAGTGCGGATTTTCGGACTGCCTGTAATTGTAATCTGAGAGCCTTCATTGATTTGCTCAAAGCTTGTCAGTTGGATGATATTTACATCGCCGCCATCCACATTGATGGCGCATTTACCGGTTACTGTACTTTTATAATTTGCTAAAATATCGCCTTCATCATATTCAGTATCATAGTCGCTGTTTTTCAGCTCCGCATCCACTGCATTGATCGTTACATTACCAGTAACATTAGAGTGATCCGCCCCGGTTATATCTTCCACATGGGAGCCGTACACGTTGATCGTAATGCTGCCGCCTACATCACCGCGCAGGGCTCCGTAAATGTTTGGCAGATCATCCGAGTCGGGCTCAGTTCCTTTGTCCCAAGCCCATACATTTTCATAGGTGTCGATTACAATGTCGCCGTTGACGGCATAATTGCCCACAGCGCCGGGTTCGGCTGCAAAGAGGTTGCCTGCGCCCACGATGGGCCAGTTGGAGTTCAGCCGCAGAGTCCGGTCCGTGTTCTCGTAGTCCGGCGAACCGGCGATGATATGCAGGTCGCCGCGGATGATGGACGTATCGACGAACTCCTGCGTGCCGCAGATCTCGTTGGCCCGGCCGGAACGAATGTCCAGCGTCACATTGCCCCTCATTTCGCAGCCGTATGTGCCTTCAATTGAAGGAGACGCGGTACTATTTTTGTTGTCATAAATCAGCGTAGCATTGCCGCCAACATAGACATCGGGGATGTTTGTAGCATCGCCGCTGGTACCATCACCCTTGACGCAGCCAGGGTTCAGATGGTTGCCGCCCATCATTTGAATATCGCCCGTGATTTCCAAATAGGTATCGCCCACAACATTTCCCTGATACGAGCCGCCGATCACATCGTGCAGACCGCTGGAAGAGGACGGGTTGATATAGCCGCTGGCGGCAATCACTACATAAGTGCTGTCTACTGTTGTTTTGTAACCGCCACCGTAGAGCGTTTCGCGCAAATGGATCTGACCGTTTTCGGTGAAAATCGTCCGGTAACCGTTGCAGAACAATCTGCTGCCGGTCACATTGACATTATCAAAGGTACAGTCACCGGTCAGAACACCATAAGAAGGAAAGGAGAGCTTCTTCATTTCTCCCTCGTCGCTTTTCACGGTAATATGCTTGCCATTCGCACCAAAAAATGAAATATATCCGCTTGTAGCGTCGTTGGAAAGCGTTACATCCGCCTTCAGCACAATGGTCGCTTCGGTATCGGCGCTTGTCGCAATCTGCGTCAGCGCGTTGCTGAGTTCAGCTGTAGTAGATACTTCATAGCTTGGCGCGGTGACAGTCGACTGCTCCGCATCCCCCTCTGATTGAGGTAGGATCGTTTGGGTTTCACCGGTGTCAGGTGCTTCAACATTCGTATCATCCGCCGCAAATGCGGCTGTTGACAATGATGCGAGTAGCATTGCCGCTACTAACAACCCTGATAGGATTCGTTTTTTCATATTGATTTCTCCTCCTATTTAACGCTATCAACCAGTCAAAGCACTGATGAACAGCGCATATTAACAAAAAAATACGTAAAATGCAGAGAATACCTCATAATTTGCGTTCTGTGGTACTTTATTGCATTACGTCTGAATATCCACTAATTTTACAGTAAAATTATAACATTGCAGTATACCGTATACAACGGCTATTTCACAAAATCGACGAGAATCTATAACCTGTCACATTACCTCGGATTTTTTACGTCAATTTGTGAGGAATTGCGTTACGACGGTGTTTTGAACAAGGAAGATACCCTGACATAACCGTATTCTTTCATTTTCGCTTCACCTCCAAGCATAGATAGTATTTTATCAAATCTATGTGTCCCGCCTTTTGCTGTGTTTCATTTTGTACAAACTCAACCGAAGATGAAAACCACCGACTTCCTGCGTGAAAAAGCCGGTGGTTTTCTTAATTTCCCATCAGTAGTTCGGAACTCCATATCCGAGGATTTCGTAGTAATCTATGCTGTACTGGTTTACTCGGCAGCTATCACCAGAGTTTCCCTCAACGGTATAAACGATACCGTTTTCGACTTTTTGGACAATACCGATGTGGTCGGATTGTCCATCCTGTAGACCCGACAAGCCCTTGTTATCCCAATTAAAGAAAATAATCATTCCGGGAACAGGCTCGGCAGAACCGTCGATCTACTGTCCGCGATCTTTGAACCACTGGACGCCGTTCACGCAGCCTGCATATTTGGGTACAACACCGGTGTTAATATAGCCGCACTGATCGGCGCACCAGCTTACAAAACAAGCACACCATTCCACACGGGAGTTAAAGCCGTACCACGACCAATAAGGCGCACCGCCTGCATTACCGATCTGCGAGAGCGCAACAGTTACAATCTCGCCGTCGCCTGTGCCGATACCGTAAAGAACAGCGCTCCACATACTGCGGTTTTCGTCGGCAAGAAGCTCGGCAAGCTGCTTTCGCTGGTCGGCGCTGAAATTGTACTGATCCGCCATTTCGTCGGCGGTCTTATGGCTGACCGTGATATACAAATAGGTTCGTGTAACAGTAGTCTTTATTTCCACAATGTTCCCGTGGCCGTCGTCGGTTTCGGTAATTACTTCCTCGGTCTTTGTTTCGGTTCGAGAGGATATTTCATTCATCTGCCAGAAAATATCTTTTAGTATCGCCTTTTTGGAATCGTCCATCGTGGCGACCTCTTGTGCATTGTCGGGGTCGGTGGTCGTCTTGACCGCATAAATAGCAAGCACTTCCGGCCATACGGCGCGGGAGCCGGACATTTCCAGCACATCATAGGAAATATTCGCCTTTGTCGTGTCAAGCTGCGTTTGATAGTCTGTATTGATTTCCTGAACAACCGCCTGCATAGTCT
>OLRT01002091.1_pt1 | contig 12984 bp, 11 predicted proteins | sample 1672021 | NCBI WGS metagenome assembly OLRT01 (sample SAMEA3136637, study PRJEB25190) | human gut metagenome | reverse complement strand
GAGGGCCGCGGTATTATCTACAACAAGAGCGTGATTGAAGATACCTTAGGTACCGAGTTCGATCCATCCGATATCAAAACCCAGGACGATTTCGCAGCACTTCTCCAGAGCCTGCGGGACAACGGAATGAAGAATCCGATCTCCATGGCAAAAGAAGACTGGTCCCTTGGAGCACACCAGCTGCAGTACATCTACGAGACATACAACGGAACCTCCGACGGTGCAGCAGAAGTCATCAACGAGCTGAAGGACGGAACCTTATATCTGCCGGACTACACCCGCATGAACGAGTTCCTGAATACCTTTGACCTGTTAAAAGAGTACAACGTAGCAAAGGGCGATCCACTCGGCGCAGATTACGATGAGATGGCAATTGACCTGGCAGACGGAAAAACCGCTTTCTGGTTCAACGGAAACTGGGCATGGCCGAACCTTGAGGAGGCAGGAGCCGAGACGACCGATGAGTATGGTTTCCTTCCATACTTCCTGAACAATGATCCGGACGACTTCGTCAACAGCAAAATCCAGGCATCCCCGTCCAAACAGATCATGCTGGATGATATCGTGGCTACCGACGAGCAGAAAGCAGCAGCAAAAGAGTTCCTGAACTGGCTGGTTTACAGTGAGATCGGACAGCAGATGGTTGTAAAGACCTGCAGCCTGATCCCTCCGTTTAAAAACAACCCGAACGAGCCAAGCGATCCGTTAAGCCGCGACATTTACGAAAAAGTACAGAACGGCGGAGCATTCAACGCATCTGCGATCGTGCCGAACGATCACTGGTCTGTCCTTGGTGCGGCAATGCAGAAATATCTGGCCGGAAGAAGTGACCGCGAGGAACTGATAGATTCCATCCAGGCATACTGGGATGAGCAGTAAGCCGGAGGATATGAAGGAGGAACGAAAATGAAATCAAGCAACAAGGGAAAAGATTTCTGTGTATTTGCGCTGCCGGGCCTGTTCTGCTTCCTGGCAGTCGTCATGGTACCGTTTATCTACGGTATTTACCTGACCTTAACCGACTGGAACGGTGTTTCCAGCGTGAAAAACTTTGTAGGACTTTCCAACTTCGCAGCCGTTATGCGCGACGCGCAGTTCTGGAAATCCCTGCTGTTAACCTTTAAATATGTCATTGCGGTTGTTGTTCTCGTCAATGTGATCGCCTTTTTACTGGCTTACATCCTGACCCGCGGCATCAAAGGTCAGAACTTCTTCCGCGCCGGATTTTTCACCCCGAACCTGATCGGCGGTATCGTACTTGGATACATCTGGCAGTTCGTATTCTCCCGTGTTTTCGTCAGCATCGGCGAGACCACAGGATGGAGCCTGTTTGAAATTTCCTGGCTTTCTACCCCGAACAAAGCATTTGCAGCACTGGTGCTCGTTTCAGTATGGCAGCTGGCAGGCTACATGATCCTGATCTACGTTGCCGGCTTTATGGGACTTTCCGAGGACGTGCTCGAGGCGGCAAGCATCGACGGTGCATCCGGCTGGGTAAAAATGAAAAACATTATCCTTCCGCTGATGATGTCCTCCGTTACTATCTGCCTCTTCCTGACCCTGTCCCGTGCGTTCATGGTATACGATGTCAACCTGTCCTTAACCGGCGGTGCTCCGTACGGAACCACCGAGATGGCAGCCATGCACGTATATGAGAAAGCATTCACATCGAGACAGTTCGGTGTCGGCCAGGCAGAAGCCTTTATCCTGTTTATCATTGTAGCCTGCATCAGCGGTATTCAGGTATACACCACTAAGAAGAGGGAGGTTGAAGCATAATGAATCAGAAGAAAATTGGCGGAACAAAGAAAAAAGTAACTGACGCGCTGGCTATGCTCCTTATGATCATCGTTTTCTGTGCGTTCATGTTCCCGTTTGTCATGGTTATCATCAACTCCTTAAAACAGAAACGTGATATCATCAAGAGCCCGTTCTCCTGGCTGTTTACGATCAAAGGTCTTTCGTTTGACAACTTTGTAAAAGCATTCAATCAGATGAACTTCCTGAATGCCTTCAAGAACTCTCTGGTTGTAACCGTAACAGCAACCGTACTGGTTACGGTACTCGCAGCCATGCTGGCTTACTACATCGTGCGTAATGTCAACGTATTTTCCAATATCATCTTTGCACTGATGGTTGCATCCATGATCATTCCGTTCCAGGCAATCATGATCCCGCTTGTCAGTGTATACGGCGGAACCTTAAACATTCTGAACCACAGACTGACCCTGATCTTCATGCACACCGGATTTTCCATGGCGATGTCCGTGTTCATGTTCCACGGATTCATCCGCGGAAGTATCCCGCTGGCGCTGGAGGAGGCCGCTTACATCGACGGCTGTACCCACACCCAGACCTTCTTCCGCATCGTGTTCCCGCTGTTAAAGCCGATCATTTCCACCATGGTAATCATGAATGCGATGGCATTCTGGAATGACTTCCTGCTGCCGTCCCTGGTGCTGACCGACAAAAAGCTGCTGACTCTGCCGCTTTCCACCTACAGCTTCTACGGAACTTACTCTGCAGATTACGGAACCATCATGGCAGGTCTTCTGCTCTGCGTCATCCCGATCCTGATTCTGTACGTGGCACTGCAGAAACAGATCATCAACGGTGTCGTAGCCGGAGCAGTCAAATAAGTAAATCATAGAAATCAAGAACAAGCCGGGCAAAGGAGGGCGGAATTAAAAATGCTTTCTTTTTCCGGCTTTTCTTATCAGAGACAACAAGAAAGAGACAGAAAGGAAATCAAACACATGAAAAACAGATTACACGTAAAAGCGCCGGGCAACTGGGTGAATGACCCGAACGGCATGATTTATTATAAGGGACAGTATCATCTTTTTTATCAGCATTTTCCGTACGCGCCGCGCTGGGGTACCATGCACTGGGGCCATGCGGTGAGTCCGGATCTGATTCACTGGGAGCATGTCGGCGTTGCCCTGTTCCCGAGTCTTTCCGAGGACCAGAACGGCTGCTTTTCCGGAAGCGCAGTAGAAGAGAACGGCGTGATGCATCTCTTTTACACGGGTGTTCACTATAATCAGGTAAATCCGAAGGATATTCATCAGTGCCTTGATCAGGATTTTACCTCGGCGCAGCTTCACCTTACTTCGAAGGACGGTATGCATTTTGATGTCTTCGGGGATAAGGAGGTTGTTATCCCGGCACTCACCGATCCGGAAATCGGCGACAATACGCACACGCGTGACCCGAAAGTCTGGAAGGGAAGCGACGCATGGTATATGGTGCTTGGAAGCACGACGAAGGATCACAAGGGCGAGGCATTATTCTATAAGAGTGAGGATCTTTCCCACTGGCATCTGGCCGGACAGGCGACGACGAAACAGAAGCTCGGCTGGATGTGGGAGTGCCCGGATCTCTTTAACGTAAACGGACGCAGCGTCTTTGTATTCTCCCCGATGGAACTGATCGAGGACACCGACGGCTATGCGGATCGGACGATCTGTATGCTGCCTGAGTTTGATGAAAAAACCTGCACAATGAAATTTCCGGAGAACTGGCAGCTTCTGGACTGCGGCGGTGACCTCTATGCACCGCAGACCATGACGGATGCGGACGGAAACCGGATTTCCATCGCATGGCTTCGGATGCCGGAACCGGTAGATGGTATATGGCAAGGCATGTTCTGCATGCCGCGTGTGGTGGATGTACAGAACGATCATATTTACTTCCGTGTTCTGCCTGCCATCCGTGACGGATTCTGCAAAAAGACGGATTCCCTCGTTTCGGCATGCGGAGAGTGTGCCATGATCCGCGCCGAATTAAAAGAGGGTGAGAGCCTGGAAATCGGCGGCTATAAGATCTGGCGGCAGAGCGGAAAAGTCTGTGCAGACCGCACGGATGTCTATCCATCCGGTGCAAAAGGATGGCTTCATGCCGAGACACCGCAGTTAAAAGAGGGGGATCTTCTTGAGATTTTCGTGGATCCGAATATGATCGAAATCTATGCAAACAACGGCGAGTACGTATTAAGCCAGGCGGTTTACGGGCTTGGAGAGACATTCTCCTATGAAATGGAGAAAAAACCGGAAATTTATCTGTGGAATGAATGAATCAGCCAAAAAAGTTCTTGACGCATACGGGATTTTGTTCTAATCTAGTACGTAACAGCTTTCTAACGTTAAAGTGACGGGCTGAAAAACGAGATTTCGAAAGATATCCGAAAAGAACGCAAGGAGAGATTATTATGAAGAAAGTAGTAAAATTCGGCGGCAGCTCCCTCGCGAGCGCAGAGCAGTTTAAGAAGGTCGGAGACATCATCCGCGCAGATGAGGGAAGAAGATACGTGGTACCTTCCGCTCCTGGAAAACGAAATTCTGCTGATACGAAAGTAACCGATATGCTGTATGACTGCTATCGCACTGCAGTTGCCAGAAGAGATTTCAAGAAGAAACTGCAGAACATCAAAGCGAGATATCAGGAGATCATCGACGGTCTGAACCTCAGCCTGGATCTTTCCCCGGAATTTGAAAAAATCGCAGAAAACTTTGCCGCAGCAGCCGGAGAGGACTACGCCGCATCCCGCGGAGAGTACCTGAACGGTATCGTGATGGCAAATTATCTGGGATATACGTATATTGATTCTGCAGAAGTGATCTGCTTCGACGAGAACGGAAACTTCCTTGCAGACAAGACTGACGAAGTGCTCTCCGAGCGTTTAAAAGATCTGGATAACGCAGTCGTTCCTGGATTCTACGGTGCAAAACCGGACGGAAGCGTAAAAACCTTCTCCCGCGGCGGATCCGATATCACTGGTTCCATCGTGGCAAAGGCCGTACACGCTGACATCTACGAGAACTGGACCGATGTTTCCGGTTTCCTGGTAACCGATCCGCGTATCGTCAAGGATCCGGAAGTCATTTCCACCATTACCTACCGTGAGCTGCGTGAGCTTTCCTACATGGGAGCTACCGTCCTTCATGAGGACTCCATCTTCCCACTCCGTCAGGAGGGAATCCCGATCCACGTGCTGAACACCAACGCACCGCAGGATCCGGGAACCATGATTGTGGAGAACACCTGCAGCAAACCGAAATTCACCATCACCGGTATCGCCGGAAAGAAAGGCTTTGCATCCATCACGGTTGAGAAGAGCATGATGAATACCGAGATCGGCTTTGGCAGAAAAGTACTTGGCGTCTTTGAGGACAACAATCTTTCCTTCGAACATATGCCGTCCGGCATCGATACCATGACTGTATTCGTTCACCAGAACGAGTTCGCAGAAAAAGAGCAGCAGGTCATCGCAGGACTGCACCGTGCGGTACAGCCGGATTCCATTGACCTTGAGTCCGATCTGGCGCTGATCGCTGTTGTAGGCCGCGGCATGAGAAGAACGAGAGGCACTGCCGGAAGAATCTTCTCCGCACTGGCACACGCACACGTCAACGTTAAGATGATCGACCAGGGTTCCAGTGAGCTTAACATCATCATCGGCGTGGAGAACCGCGATTTTGAGACGGCAATCAAAGCAATCTATGATATCTTTGTAGTAGCACAGATCTAAAATGAATCTATAAAAATCTCTGTCAGGAGTCTGAACTTCCGACAGAGATTTTTTTATGGTTTTTATGCCGCCGTACCGCGGAATTCTTTTCGAATGGTGAATGTAAAAATACAGATTACCACACAGCAGATGATCCAGGTCGTCGGTTCGCAGAAGCAGACGGCGCGGTAACCGATCTGCGGAACACAAACGAAGAGATTATGTCAATTGCACTGAACTATCAATTTTCCTCACCGGGGTATTTTTCAAAGAGATTTAAAGGCTACACCGGCCTTACGCCGACCGAGTACCGCAGGTAAACAGAAACGAATTTTGCCCTTGTCGTTTTTGGGAACAGATGGTATAATCATTTCATAAATGCAAGACATTTGTGAAAAAATATCATAAAGGAACGAGGATGCAAGATGAAACGACGAGTATTACTGAAATTGAGCGGAGAAGCTCTTGCAGGAGAGAAACACACCGGTTTTGACGAGCCGACCGTCACAAAAGTGGCAAAACAGGTAAAAACTCTGGTAGACCAGGGGATTGAAGTCGGCATCGTAATCGGAGGAGGAAACTTCTGGAGAGGACGCAGTTCCGAAAATATCGACCGTACCAAAGCAGACCAGATCGGTATGCTGGCAACCGTTATGAACTGTATCTATGTATCAGAAATCTTCCGTTCCCAGGGAATGATGACCGCAGTTCTGACCCCATTCCCATGCGGAGAGTTCACAAAAGGATTTTCCAAAGACCGTGCAAACAAATATTTCCAGCACAACATGGTTGTATTCTTTGCCGGCGGTACAGGCCATCCATATTTCTCAACCGATACGGCAACCGTACTTCGTGCGATCGAGATCGAGGCAGACGAGATTCTGCTTGCAAAAGCAGTAGACGGTGTCTACGACAGCGATCCGAAAACAAACCCGGATGCAAAGAAATTTGACGAGATTTCCATTCAGGAAGTCATTGAAAAGGATCTGAAAGTGGTAGATATGACCGCATCCATCCTTTGCAAGGAAAACAAAATGCCGATGCTGGTATTTGGTTTAAATGAAGAGAACAGCATTGTAAATGCTGCAAACGGAAAAATTAACGGCACAAGAGTAACGGTATAATTAATAAAAATTCAGCAGTAAAACACTTGCTGTTTTACTGCGTAAGAAAATGATTCAGGTGTGAGCAGCTCTCCTTTTGCGAAGCAAAACTTTAAATGAGAGCTGCGAATGTCACAGTTCGCAGAACTGTGACCGTATAAGAGATAGCAGGAGGACAAATTTAATATGGCAAATCAGATCGACGAGAGAGTAAAACCGTTTGAGGTAAAAATGGGCAAATCCATTGCAAGTCTCGATTCCGAATTCGGAACCATCCGCGCAGGTCGTGCAAACCCGCACGTACTGGACCGCATTACTGTAGATTACTATGGAACACCGACTCCGCTGCAGCAGGTGGCAAACATCTCTGTTCCGGAAGCACGTATGATCCAGATCCAGCCGTGGGAAGCATCCCTGGTAAAAGAGATCGAGAAAGCGATCATGATGTCTGACCTTGGCATCAACCCGTCCGATGACGGAAGAGTCATCCGTCTGGTATTCCCGGAGCTTACCGAGGACCGTCGTAAAGAGCTGGTAAAAGAGGAAAAGAAAAAAGCAGAGGGCGCAAAAGTAGCCATCCGCAACATCCGCCGCGATGCCAATGATGCGTTCAAGAAACTTGCCAAAGAGGACGTTTCCGAGGACGAAATCAAAGAGCTCGAGGAGCAGACCCAGAAATTAACAGACAAATATATCAAAGAAGTAGATCAGATGGTGGACGTAAAATCCAAAGAAATTATGACCGTGTAATACAAAGAAAACGAGGGGCTGCCTGTCATTTGCAGGCAGCCTGTTATCGTTTACGGAGGAAAAAAGTATGGATAATGAATTAAAAGTGCCGAATCACATCGCCATCATCCTGGACGGAAACGGCAGATGGGCGAAAAAACGGAATATGCCGCGCGGCTACGGCCATATCGTCGGATGCGACAATCTGGAAAAAATGTGTGACGTGATCAAAGACATGGGTGTCAAATATCTGACCGTCTATGCGTTCTCAACCGAGAACTGGAAACGCTCCCGCGCCGAGGTGGAGGGCCTCTTAAAGCTGTTCCGCCAGTATCTGAAACGATGCATCAAAAAAGCACATAAAAATCAGATGCGCGTCAAAATCATCGGAGATCCGAGCGCATTCCCGCAGGATATTCAGGACAGCATTCATGAACTGGAGGAGTGCTCCAAAGATTACGATCACATGTACTTCCAGATCGCAATGAACTACGGTTCCCGCGATGAGATCCTGCGCGGCATGACCCGCATGATCGAGGATGTGAAAAACGGAACTCTCGCAGAGAATGCGTTTGATGAGAACGGAAAACTGACGGAGCAGTGTTTTGAGAGCTACCTCGACACCGCCGGAATCCCGGATCCAGATCTTCTGATCCGTACAAGCGGCGAGCAGCGCCTTTCCAACTACCTGATGTGGCAGCTGGCCTACACGGAATTTTACTTTACCGAGGTTCCGTGGCCGGATTTCCACGAAGAGGAATTGAGAAAAGCCATCGAACAATATAATAACAGAGACCGGCGTTACGGCGGTGTGAAGGAGGAATAAAAAAGATGTTTAAGACAAGACTGTTAAGCGGCATCGTGCTCGTCCTTGTGGCGCTGCTTACGATCTGCAGCGGCGGAACCGTGCTCTATATGACGGTTCTGTGCCTGTCGCTGATCGGCGCAGGAGAGCTGTTCCGCGTGATGAAGGTAAGAGAAGATAAATGGAATCTGTTGGAAATTACGGGCTATGCGGGCGTTGTGATTTTCTATCTGTCCCTGCTGCTTCATGACCCGATGTACCAGATGCTCGCGCTGATCCTGGATCTCGTGCTTCTGATGGCAGTATACGTATTTACTTATCCGAAATACAACGCCAATCAGGTGATGCCGGCGTTCTTTGCGATTGTCTATGTCGGCGTAATGCTTTCCTATGTATATCAGACCCGTATGCTGGATGGCGGAAAATTCCATGTATGGCTGATTTTCCTGTGCTCCTGGGGCTGCGATACGTGTGCATACTGTGTCGGCGTACTCTTTGGAAAACATAAAATGGCACCGGTTTTAAGCCCGAAAAAATCCGTAGAAGGAGCTGTCGGCGGTGTCGTCGGAGCGATTCTGCTCGGCATCATCTATGCGGCTGCGACAAAGGGCGGCATGGTGGAATACGCCATCATCTGCGGTGTCGGCGCGCTGATCTCCATGGTCGGAGACCTTGCGGCATCCGCAATCAAACGAAATCAGGGCATCAAGGATTACGGAAAGCTGATTCCGGGCCACGGCGGTATTCTTGACCGCTTCGACAGCGTGATCTTTACCGCACCGATCATCTATTTCCTGTCGGTGCTTCTGATTCATTAAAAAAGCTTCCCCTACAGCATAAACGGGAAGCAGATGGGAGAAACTGGAATATGAAGAAAATAGCAATTCTTGGTTCAACCGGTTCGATCGGAACCCAGACCCTCGATGTCGTGCGTGCCAACGGCGATCTTGAGGTGGTCGGCATCAGCGCCGGAAGTAATATTACACTGCTTGAGCAGCAGATCCGGGAATTTCATCCGAAGTTTGCGGCAGTCGGCGATGAGGCGAAAGCGGCAGAACTCCGTGACAGAGTGAAGGATCTTCCTGTAAAAATCGGCAGCGGCATGGACGGCATGATCGAGCTTGCCACGATGCCGGAGAGCGAAATCCTTGTGACAGCGATCGTCGGCATGATCGGCATCCGCCCGACGGTTGCGGCGATGAAGGCAGGAAAAGACATTGCACTGGCAAACAAAGAGACACTGGTAACGGCGGGACACATTATTATGCCGCTGGCAGAGGAATGCGGTGTGCAGATCCTTCCGGTGGACAGCGAGCACTCGGCGATTTTCCAGTGCCTGCACGGGGAAAACAGAAAAGAAATTGAAAAACTTCTGATTACTGCATCCGGCGGTCCGTTCCGCGGAAAAACAAGAGCGGAGCTCGAAAACGTAACGGTAGAGCAGGCACTCCGTCATCCGAACTGGTCGATGGGGCACAAGATCACGATTGATTCCGCGACACTCGTTAACAAAGGACTGGAAGTCATGGAAGCAAAATGGCTGTTCGGTGTTGATCTCGACCACATCCAGGTTGTGGTACAGCCAAAGAGCATTATCCATTCCATGGTAGAATTTAAAGACGGCGCTGTCATGGCACAGCTTGGCACACCGGATATGAAACTGCCGATCCAGTACGCACTGTATTACCCGGAGCGCCGCTTCCTTGCAGGCGACCGCCTCGACTTTGCGGCGCTGACACAGATCACGTTTGAAAAACCGGATATGGATACCTTCCTCGGCCTTCCGATGGCAATGCAGGCGTCCCGGACGGGCGGCTCCATGCCGACGGTCTTCAATGCGGCAAATGAACGCGCCGTTGCACTGTTCCTCGCGAAGAAGATCCGTTTCCTCGAGATTTACGACGTGATCGCCGGTGCAATGGAAGCACACAAAACGATTGCCGATCCGACGCTGGAGCAGATTCTCGCGGCGGAGCAGGAGACGTATGAATGGATTGCGAACAGATATAAGATGGGAGAATAAGACAGCATGATTGTAAAAATCCTGATAGCCGTACTCATTTTCGGAATCACCGTCATTATCCATGAGCTGGGGCACTTTCTTCTGGCGAAAGCGAATGGTATTACCGTAACGGAATTTTCGATCGGCTTTGGCCCGACGGTGGTAAAGACAGAAAAAGGAGGAACGATCTATTCCTTAAAACTTCTGCCTTTCGGCGGTGCGTGCCAGATGCTCGGCGAGGACGGTGAAGAGGAGGGGGAAGGAACCTTTAACAGCAAATCCGTGTGGGCAAGAATTTCCGTCGTTGCGGCGGGACCGGTGTTCAACATGATTCTGGCATTTTTCTGCGCAATCTTTGTGATCAGCTACGCGGGAAGTTCCCCGGCGCGCGTCACAGAAGTGGCAGACGGTTCGCCGGAGGCAGAGGCAGGCCTAGAAGCGGGAGATATCATCACTTCCTATGAGGGAAGACATATTTCCATCGGAAAAGAGCTGAACTCTGTGATGACGGTACAGGGCGTGCCGACGGATGAGATTACGCTGGAGGTTAAAAAGGCCGACGGGGAAAAGAAAACGATCACATATGAACCGACGGTGACAACGCGGTATATGATGGGCTTCAATTACGATGACTGTGACCGTGGCATGGAATTCACGTATGTGCAGCAGAATATGCCGCTTGCCGCTGCGGGTGTTGTCGCGGGCGACCTGCTCGTATCGATCAACGGAGCGCCGATCACCTGTGTGGCAGATTTTACTGCTTACCAGACAGAGCATCCTTTCGATGGAAGCGCTGTGACGCTGGAGTATGAGCACAGCGGAAAGACGAAAGAGATTACGGTGACACCGGTTGAAAACACGTATGCGAATGTACAGTTTTCGTATCAGCTCCGGGAGAAACAGTCCCCGATCGGCGTGCTGAAATACAGCGTGCTGGAGATCAAATACTGGGTGCGCACCGTCATTGACAGCGTCAGTATGCTGATCACCGGACAGTATTCCGTGAACGATCTTTCCGGTCCGGTCGGCGTGGTGGATGCGATCGGAACCGCCTATGATGATGTAAAATCGCAGGGCGTTCTGGTTACGGTGATGACGATGCTGATTCTGCTGTCATCGAACCTTGGCGTCATGAACCTGCTGCCGCTCCCGGCACTCGACGGCGGACGGCTTGTCTTTCTGATCATAGAAGCCATCCGCAGAAAACCAATCCGGCGAGACCTGGAGGGTATGGTTCATTTCGCGGGCCTGGTGCTTCTGATGGCGTTGATGGTCTACGTCATGATCCACGACGTCCAGCGGATCCTGTAAATCGAAAAGTGAAAAGCAACAAAGCCTCATATTCTGCATACCATAAAAGGAGTGCAGAATATGGGGCTTTTTTATGAAAAATTTGCGTATGCAGCAGGAAATGACTGACCGCGGGCGGCTGGAAATCCGGGTAAATACAAGAATCCAGGCGCGGCCTGTTTCCGGGGCGCGGGTGACGGTTTCGTATACGGGAGATCCGCAGAATGTGATCGAGGAGCTGATTACCGACGGGGACGGCAGAACGGAGACGCTGGATCTGGCGACGCCGCCGCTCGAGTACAGTCTGGAACCGAATGTGAATCAGCCGTATTCCGAATATACGGTGAAAGTGGAGGCGGAAGGGTATGAACTGGTTGAAGTGACGGGCTCCGAGCTTCTTTCAGGAGAACAGTCCGTCCAGCAGGTGGACCTCGAACCGGCAGAGGGCGCAGCGTTTGCGGATGTGACGATCCCGGACCATACGTTGTTCGGCGAATATCCGGCGAAAATTCCGGAAAGTGAGATCAAGCCGACGTGGGAGAGCGGTGAGATTGTGCTGTCCCGCGTCGTGATCCCGGAGTATGTCGTTGTCCACGACGGAGCGCCGACCGACAGCACGGCGCGCGACTATTATGTGCGGTACCGCGACTACATCAAAAACGTGGCGTGCTCGGAAATCTATGCAACATGGCCGGATGCGGCGATCCGGGCGAATATCCTCGCAATCATGTCATTTACGCTGAACCGTGTCTATACAGAATGGTACCGCAACAAGGGATACGATTTTACGATCACTTCGTCGACGGCCTACGATCACAAATGGATTTACGGCAGGAATATTTTCGACAGCATTTCCTTTGTGGTCGATGAGATTTTTGCCGATTACCTGTCGCGCCCGAATGTGAAACAGCCGATTCTGACGCAGTACTGTGACGGACGTCAGGTGCAGTGTAAGGACCGGGGCTGGATGACACAGTGGGGCAGTAAGTCGTTAGGAGACAGAGGATATTCACCGATTGAGATCCTCAGGTATTTTTATGGAAATGATATCTATATCAACGTCGCAGAGGGAATATCGGGAATTCCCCTGTCCTGGCCCGGATATGATCTTAATATTGGCGCAACGGGAAATAAAGTCCGGCAGATTCAGGAACAGCTGAATGTGATCGCAGAGGCGTATCCAGCGATTCCGAAGGTGGGTGTAGATGGGATTTATGGAGAGCAGACAAAAGCTGCAGTCCGTAAATTCCAGAATATATTCGGTCTTTCGGAAACAGGGATCACGGATTATTCCACCTGGTATAAGATTCAGGAGATCTATGTTGCGGTCAGCAGAATTGCGGAATTAAGCTAGGAAACAGCAATACCATCAGTCAACGATATGGCTGGTGGTATTTGCGAATTGAATTAAATTTATAAAAAAATGAAAAAATTTCAAAAAATGCTTGACTTTGTGAATGGCTTCTGGTATTCTACTACTTGTCGCGAGGGAAGAGAGCAAAGAATTCCCGATGAAATGCGATATGCGGAAGTGTCGGAACTGGCA
>OLRT01002088.1_pt1 | contig 12993 bp, 17 predicted proteins | sample 1672021 | NCBI WGS metagenome assembly OLRT01 (sample SAMEA3136637, study PRJEB25190) | human gut metagenome | reverse complement strand
AGATGAGCTGGTATTACGGCATCAATATGGACACACTTTTTGAAACATAACTCAACATGCACGTCCTCGCGCGAGCGAATGCATGAACGCCGCAGCATCTGCACAGTTCATCCAGAATGGTGGAATCACCTGATAGCACGTATAATCGAGCAAGAGGTCGGCGCGTCCGGCGCCGCGGTTTTTGCGAAAGAGACTTACCTTGATACTGTTTCAGTACATCAACATCACGATGGAGGTCATCTCCATCATCTTTTTGGGTGCACTCGGCACGGTGATGCTGCTGCGCCGGCGCTCCATGGGCTTCGAGCCGTTTTTGTTCGCCATTGTGGTGGTGCATGCGGTGAACACAGCCGGCGACCTGCTGGCATGGTTGTTCGATGCAACGGACACGTCGCTTGCGTACGCGCTCACCAGCGTGGGAAACGGCATCACGTACTTTTTCGGCCCGTTCGTGTATACGGCGTTCGCGCTGTTTGTGTGCGTGTGGATCACGGGGAGAAAGGAGCTTTCTACTCCGTTCGACCGCGTTGTGGCAAGCGCCATCATCTTCATCGGCGCGCTTGACCTGGTTTGCTTGCTCATGAACTTCTCCACGGGCGTGCTGTATTCCATCAACGCCTATAACGTGTTCTCGTGGGGCCCGTGGGCTAGCTTGCCCGTCGTTACCGTGCTGGCGCAGAACCTCATCGTGGCATTCGTGGCGCTGCACGAGGATGAACGCAACGTCTCGCGCGCGTTCGGCTCCTGGGTGCTGCTGCTGGGCATTCCGGTGCTGGCTGCATCGCTTGAGCTGGCGTTTCGCGATTTGATGCTGGTATATCCGGCACTCTCGCTATCGCTGCTGATGGCCTATATGGAGTTTCAGCACCGCCAAGAGCAACAGCTGGTGCTCCGCAACCTTGAGCTGACGGAAAGCCAGGCGAAGGCGCTTTCCAGCCAAATCACGTCGCACTTCGTGTTCAACGCGCTGCAGTCGGTGCGCGAGCTGTGCGTTGTTGACCCGCAGCGCGCGTGCAAGGCCATCGACGACTTCTCGGATTACCTGCGCGGCAACTTGCAAGTGGTCAACGCCGGCGGCACGGTCACGCTTGCCGAAGAGGTGAAGCACGTGAAGGCCTACCTGGCCGTTGAGCAGATCGATCCGTCAAGCGAGTTCTCCGTGAAGTGGGATTTGCTGGCGAAAGATTTCGACCTGCCGCCGCTGTGCGTGCAGCCGCTGGTGGAAAACGCCGTGCGACATGGTATTTCCGGTATCGAAGGCGGCGTGATCAAAGTCAGCTCGTGGGAAGATTCTTCCGCGTACTATATCTGCGTGGCTGACAACGGGCGCGGGTTCGGTGATTCGCCCACCACGGGCAAGCATGTGGGCATTGCGTTGCAGAATGTGCGTTCTCGACTGGCACTTTTATGTGAAGGCACGCTTTCTGTGGTAAGTTCGCCTGAGGGCACGAAAGCGACCATAACGATTCCAAAAAGAAGGTCTTAAAGATATGAACTCGCTGGTAGTCGACGATAAGCAGCTTGCGGTCAACGCGGTTGTTCGCATAGTGATCACCCTGGATCCCGAGGGAACGTGCGAAGGCGTGCGTACGGCGGATGCCGCGCTGGAGTATGTGCGCACGCATGCCGTTGACGTGGCGTTCCTTGATGTTGAAATGCCGCAGATGACGGGCCTTGAGCTGACGAAACGCATCAAGGATGTGCGCCCGAACGTCAACATCATCTTCGTAACCGCCTATGAGGAATACGCTTTCGAGGCGCACAAGCTTTATGCGAGCGGGTACCTGCTTAAGCCCGTGAAGGAAGAGGACGTGCGCGCCGCGCTTGAGAACCTGCGTCATCCGGTGCAGCTTGAGAAGACGGACAAGCTGCAGGTGCGCTGCTTCGGAAACTTCGATGTGTTCATGAACGACCAGCCGCTGCGTTTCAAGCGCACGAAAAGCAAGGAGATGCTAGCGTATTTAATCGACCGCCGCGGTTCTCGTTGCACCATCGGCGAGCTGGTCAGCGTGCTGTGGGGAGACGACGCGCACTCGCCGTCGCGCCGCACGCAGGTACGCAACCTTATCAGCGACCTGCGCAACGCCTTGAAAGACGCAGGTGCCGAGGACGTTATCGTGCGCGGGCGCGACGAGATTGCCATCGTGCCCGAAAGCGTCGACTGCGACTATTACCGCTTCCTTGACGGCGATTCAGACGCGGTGAACCTGTATCGCGGCGAGTACATGTCGCAGTATTCGTGGGTGGAAATGACGGCCGGCAGCCTTTCGCGAGAGTAGGAGCTGCGAGCCCCGTTTCCTTCGAAGCGCTTGCGAGGCTAGGGCCTTCGAAGTCGAGTGGTGTTGCGCGACTCGGAAAGCAACGTGCCTCCAGCCTCTCACATCTTAAAAGCGGCCTTCTGGCTGCACGAAATGCAAAACGCCTTGGCACCACTGCGGTGCCAAGGCGTTGTTACCGTTAGGTTCCGCGCACGCCTTAAGCGACTGCGCGGCAGACGTTACGCCTGGCGATAATGCGACAGGAAGTCGCCGAGTTGCCCCATGGCTTCGCTGAGCACCTCGATGCGCGGCAGGTACACCACGCGGAAGTGGTCGGGCTTATCCCAGTTGAAGCCCTTGCCGGGCACCAGCAGGATCTTCTTCTCATGCAAAAGGTCAAGCGCGAATTGCTCGTCGTTCGTGATGTTGAACTTCTTCACGTCAATCTTCGGGAAGATGTAGAACGCCGCCTTCGGCTTCACGGCGGTGATGCCGGGGATGTCGTTGAGCGCCTTGTACACGTATTCGCGCTGCTCGTACACGCGGCCGCCCGGCACCACGTAGTTGCGCACGCTTTGGTGACCCCACAGCGCCGTCTGTACGATGGACTGCGCCGGCACGTTCGAGCACAGGCGCATGTTCGACAGCATGTTCAATCCCAGGATGAAGTCCTCGGCGCAGTGCTTGTTGCCGGAAAGCACCATCCAGCCGATGCGGTAGCCGGCGATCATGTGCGATTTCGACAGCCCTGAGAACGTGATGCAGAACAGGTCGGGCGCCATGGATGCGATGGACACGTGCTCAAGGTCGTCCATGACCAAACGGTCGTAGATTTCGTCCGAGAAGATCATGAGCTGATGCTTGCGCGCCACGTCCACGATCTGCTGCAGCCCCTCGCGCGGGTAGAGCGCGCCGGTGGGGTTGTTTGGGTTGATGATGACGATGGCCTTCGTGCGCGGCGTGATTTTGTGCTCGATGTCGTCGATGTCGGGGTACCATTCGGCCTGTTCATCGCACACATAATGCACGGGTGTGCCGCCGGCAAGCGTGGCGCATGCCGTCCACAGCGGGTAGTCGGGCGAGGGGATGAGAATCTCGTCGCCAGTGTCGAGCAGCGCTTGCATGCACAGGTTGATAAGCTCGCTGACGCCGTTGCCGGTGTAGATGCTGTCCATGTCCACGTTGGGAAGGCCTTTGATCTGCGAGTACTGCATGATGGCCTTGCGGGCGCTGAACAGGCCCTTCGAGTCGCTGTAGCCTTCGCAATCCGGCAGCTGGTGACGCATGTCATGCACCACCTCGTCGGGTGTGCGGAAGCCGAACGGAGCGGGGTTGCCGATGTTGAGCTTCAGGATGCGCATGCCCTGGGACTCTAGGCGCGCAGCTTCGTCAACAACGGGACCGCGGACGTCGTACAGCACGTTGTCGAGCTTGGAGGATTTATTGAACTGACGCATGGGCTTGCTCCCTTGATTGTCGGTGGGGTTGGAGGAATCGAGCGGGTTGCTATCTTGCTGCTGGACGGATGCGGGTTGGCTTTGGGCAGGGGAGGTGGTTGCCGAAGGCTCCGCCTGCCCGGGTTCGCCTTCGAGCCAATCAGGTTCGACGGCAAGCAAGCTTGCAAGCAGCTCGAGCACTTCGCGTCGTGGCGTCGACTTGCCCGCAACGTACTGGCTGATCTGGCTTCTTCCCAGCTTTTCGCCGCGCTGTTCGGCTGCATGGACCAAGTCGGCTTGCTTGAATCCGGCCGAGTCCATTGCGGCGGCTAATCGAGCGGCAAAGGTGTTTTGATCCATGGCTTCTTCCTTGTTCAATACTAAGCGAATGTTCAATTCGGTGTTCAATTTTATGAGAGTGTAGCACCATCGATATTCAATATCAGCAAAGTTTGCGTAGTTGTCAAATTGAACACGCAAATGGCAATGTTCAATCTTATCGGTTGAGTAAGAAGCTCAACCAATAAGTTCGACAGTCGGAGGTTTGAACATTCCGAAACTCGTAGGGTTGAGCGAGGGCTATCCAAAAGAGTGACGAAGTCGCGACACTTAATGCAGTTGTGAACACGATTCCGCAAAAGCATTACCCGCGCCTGAATGCGGCTTTACATTCGCTTTACACAGCGCCCGTAGACTTTTCTTCTGCATGCGAAGGGGCATGCTGCGCGCTTGCGGCGCTGAAGACGAGACGCAGGTCGCACCTTACTCTCGAAGGGAGAACACAAGCACATGGATCCGGCAACGCTGGTTATCGTTGGACTGGTGATCGTCACCGCCTTGACGTTCGATTTCACGAACGGCTTTCACGACACCGCCAACGCCATGGCGACTTCAATCGCAACGGGCGCGCTCAAGCCCAAAACCGCCGTCATTGCCGCGGGCTCTTTGAACCTGGTCGGCGCTTTCCTTTCCGTCGAGGTGGCCAAGACCATCTCCGGCGGTCTCATCAACGAGCAAGTGGTCACCATCGCCCCCGAGTTCATCTTGGCGGGCTTGATCGGCGCCATCACGTGGAACCTGCTGACGTGGCTGGTGGGCCTGCCGTCCTCGAGCAGCCATGCGCTGTTCGGCGGCCTGGTGGGCGCCGTCATCGTGGGCGCGGGCGTTGAGGGCGTGAACTTCGCCGCCGTGCTTACGAAGATTCTCATCCCGGCGCTGGTGTCGCCGGTTGTGGCTGGCCTGGCCGCGTTCTGCGCGGTGAAGCTGATTTACGCCGTGGTGAAACGCATGAACGCTGATCAGGTGGAATCCGGTTTCCGCCATGGTCAGACGGTCACGGCGTGCCTGGTGGCGCTGTCGCACGGCACGAACGATGCGCAGAAGACCATGGGCATTATCACGCTGACGCTGATTGCCGTGGGTCTGCAGCCTTCCGGTTCCGGCCCCGAGTTGTGGGTTGTTGCCATCTGCGGCCTGACCATTGCCGCCGGCACGTACATGGGCGGTTGGCGCGTCATCCGCACGCTGGGCAAGGGCCTGACCGAAATCAGCACGCCGCAGGGCTTCGCCGCTGAAGCCGCGTCGGCCACCACCATCCTGGTGTCCTCGCATCTGGGCTTCGCGCTGTCCACCACGCAGGTGTGCTCCGGCTCCATCATCGGCACAGGCCTGGGCAAGAAGGGCAACCCCGTGAACTGGGGCGTTGCCGGCAAGATGTTGGTGGCATGGCTGGTAACGTTCCCGGCGGCCGGCGTGGTGGGCGCGCTGGCATGCGCGCTGGCGAAGACCGGCGTGTGGGGCACCGTTGCCACCGTGGCCATTGCCGTGTGCGTGGCGCTCATCATCTTCCGTCTGTCGAAGCGCAACCCCGTGAACAGCGGCAACGTGAACGACAGCCACGAAGTGAAGCTGAACCCCTCGGTTGCGGTTTCCGCCGCTGCCACTACCGCGAACAACCAGCCCCAGGCGGCTTAAGGAGGGCCCCGAACCATGATCGCTTCCGAACTTATCAATTTCGTAACCGTATTGGCCGTAGCTGTGGGCGTGGCCTGCGCCATCAGCGTGCTGTACGCATCGGGCCTGCGCTTGTGGGCCGCTGGCGATGTGGACGCGCAAGGCACCCCGCACCTGCTGCACCGCGTGGTGTCGGTGGTGTGCTTCACCGCCTGCGTGGCCATCGTGCTGTTCGCCCTGTGGCTGATGATCCCCATGTTCCATTAAGCTTCTGACCTGGGGCTTTATAACGCCTTATCCTAACTTATCCTAAGTGGTCGCATTCTTTGCAAGGAAGTCTTCGACGAACATGTCCACTATAAGCTCGTCGTCGGGCCGGATGTAGTGCTTTCCGGACACGCCTTCGAGCTTGTGGCCCATCAGGATTTCGAGCAGCCTGCTCCTTATTCCCCACCTTCCTTCGGCGACCGTTCGCCACGTCGGCCTGAGATTCTGCATCGTCACCTGCTTTCCCTCGATGCCGAACTCAGGCCATTGCTTTCTCCACAGGTTCGATGCCATGCCGAGGCTGAACGGCATCCCGTCTCCTTTGTGCGAGATCCAATCGATTCCGTCCTCGATGCGTTCGGCCACGATTTCCCGCAGCCTTGCGCTGTATGGCGGCGGGATGACGATGATTCGGTTGCTCTGCTCGTTCTTCATGTCGCCGACCTCGCGCGGCAATCCGTTCTTCGCGGCCTGCCTGTGGATGGTCGCCACGGCGAACAGGGCGGCGTCCCTCGCTTCGAACCTCACCTCGTCGACCATGACGGCCAGCGATTCCGACACGCGGCACGAGCCGAAGCACGCCAAGATGTAGGCAGGCTCAAGCAAGCTGCCGCGGAGGTTTTCAAGCACGCGGTCCGCTTCGTCGATGGTCAGCACGTCCTTCGTGCGCTTCCCGCCGCCTTTCGGCATGCGGTACTTCACGCGGAACTTGTTCGCCTGCGTCTCTTCCCGCAGCACCGCAACGTCCATGATCTGCTGCGCCACGGCTATGGCGATCGCGGCCGTTGACCTCGTCATGGAATCGAGCCAGTCTTGCACGTCTGACTGCCGCACCATGTCGCACGGCACGTCGGCCCACCTTTTCGCCACGTGCGTCCTCCAGGCAAGCTTGTACGAAGCCGCGGACGATTCCTTCAGCTCGCCAGCTTTCACGCGCGCGTCTATATCGTTTGCCCACCACTTGTCGTGAACCTCGCCGATGGTCAGCGTTCGGTCGGCGGTCCCTGCCTTCATCGCCTCTGCGTGCACTGCGTCCAGGGCGTTGCACGCCTCGCGGTACGTGCCGTAAAACGTGCGCGTCTTGCGCTTGCGGCCTTCGGGCGTGTTCTCTGGCCATCGCAGCACGTATTTCTTGCCGCGCTTTATCTCGGTGACGCTGCCCCATGCTCGGCGCTGCTTCTTCCGAGGCATGATATACTTCACCTTGCCTTCCGTTTATTTGGTTGGTGTTTTCGATGGCCTCGCGCTAGGGCGGCAACCCTGTGATGCGCGGGGCTTTATCATTTTGTCGGCGTCGACAAAACGATGATTATCGGACGGTTCTCTATTCGTTCACCAAGAACGCTTCCCCTACTGGACTCATTTTCATGTCGTTGAGAACCTGGTTCATCATCTCCGGGCTGATGTCCTTTGCAAGCGCCGGCATCATCCTAAGGTACTCCGTCAGGAAGTTTACATACTCCGCCTTCGACAGAACTAGCTGCAGGTCTTTAACCACGTCTCCTATTGCAGTATCCAACGATGGGGCAACCCTTGCGCAGTACAGCCTCTCATCGTGGGCGCATATGTTGCGGAAATCTTTTATGTGGTCATACGCTAGCCTCAGTCGCCTTTGGGTGATGAGGATCGGCTTGGCGTGGCAGTTTGCGTACAGCGTTGAAAACGTTTTCGCAACATCGTTGCGAACAGATTCGGGCTGGAAGCAGTAGAACTTGAACGCCTGGCCGAGCGTCATGTATTTCATGATTACCCATATGGGCACCTCGTCGTGGTTCGACACGTAATGGTCTAGATACAGTTTTCGTTTCGGCGGCCTGCGAGGGTTTCTGCCTAAGGCCGTTTCGAAATCGGAGATGAGTCGCGCGACTTGATGTTTTTCCGCATCGTAGCTGGCTGGGTCGAGGTAGGGTTCATGTTGGCCCGCACGGGCTTTTGAGAAACAGTAGGCCGCTACCGTTTTCAGCGTCTCCTCGGCGATGGAGAAGCGCCCGAACAGAAGGAGCCTGAGCTCCCTATCGAATCTGAACAGGCTGTATACGTCTTCAAACTTTGAGCCTGGCAGGTACCTGTCGTCCTTTGCCGCAGCTGACGCGTCTCTGTCGATAAACGGCGCCTTGTAGCCGTTGACCACGGAATAATATCCTTCGCGTAAAAGGATGTCCGGAGTGTTGCTGTCCGTGGCCATGCCGCGTGATTCGAGCAGCGCCACTTGCTCTTCGACCGTTTTAAACGGCTTATCCATGATTGCTCCTAAACAAGAAAACCGCCTTTCGGCGGTCTTCTTGGATTGCGGCGGACGTACCGTATCGCAACCTCTTCACGCCGAATACTTTACCTTCACCGAGCCTGGTTGTCAAAGGCTCATCGAATCAGTTGTCAAAATTTCTTTGACAACTGATTCCCTGTATCGTTCTCCTTTTCTAGAACGCCTCGCGGCTTTGGAAACCTCATCGGCGGCGGTCGCCCATTTGCCGAGGGCGTCGGCGTCCATGACGGTATCGCCGCAGGCGTCGCACTTGTAGTGCGGGATGCCCTCGACCGTAATCTCCTCGTTCTTGTAGACATCCGTTATCGGCTCATCAGTTCGGCGCATCGCCGCGCCGCATTCGACGCAGAGCATAACGATCTCCTTTCTAGCGCGTAACTCCATCATTTCGCGTGAACGCGCTGTGCTTTCCGGTCTTTTAGAACGCCTCGCGGCTTTGGAAGTAGGCTATGTACTCTACGTGGACCTGGCGGTCGTCTTGGGCAGCTATGTACGCGTTCTCGTGGCCGGCGCTGTGCGACTCGGGCGATAGGACGAGGTTGCCGTTGATCACGGGGCGACGGCATCGAGATTGTAGTAGGTTGCAGGTCGGCCGCCTTTGCTGGAAGTTTTTCCGGAAAAACCTGAAAAACTGGTTACGCTGGGCTTTTGTAGCTCTCCGCTAGCGAAGATGTTCGAAAGGTGCTCCGAGATTGTCTGCACCGAAACGCCGAACAGCTCGGCCATGGCTTTCTGCGGAAGCCATAAGTCGTCGTCCTTGTACCAGACTTTGACCGGAACGTTTGCCCCCTCGCTTTGATACAAGATTATCTCGGCATTGATTGAATCTGGCATTGCTGGTCTCCTTTCAACCTGCTAAAACGGCTCGCGGCTCTGGAAGCAGGACGTGCTCTACGTGGACTGCGCGGTCGCTGGCGTCGATGATGGCCACCACCACGTCGCCCGAGCGCGCGGCCACGCCCGGCTGCACCACGGCCACCATGCCCGACGGGCACACGCGGTCCATGCAGTCGCCGTCAACCTCCAGGCCGTAGCTGGCCGGGTCGGCGATTGCGCGCGTATGCCGTTAACACGCGTCGAACAACTCAGATTCGGAAATAATCTGCACGGGCAAACCTTTTGCCTGCCAGTCGAGGGCTTTTTTCACTTTTGAGCCATAATTGCCCATGGCCCAGTTCTCGTTACCCATTTCGCCTACGACGACATAGTTGCATTTCTTCGTTACGCTCTTGAGTATTGTTCCGCCTTTTTCTTCAATCGCTTGCTCGATGCTGCTCTTCGTTCCGTGCTCGAAGTTGCCACTTAAAATGAAGTTATTGCCCTGAAATACAACACTTTCGTTGCTCGCTGAGCAAGATGTCGGGTCAACGAATCCCTTTAACGATTGAAGGATTTCATCAGATTCTTGCTTATCAACTTGGCCATCGACCACTGCGTTTTCAATGATGGATAAAATTGGTTTGATGGACGTATCTTCTGCTACATCTGGCAATACGTTGCAAAGTTCTAGGATTCTTTGAGCCTCGTCTATCGAGACCACGCCGTCCTTGATGACGCTTTCGGCGAGTGCCTTCATAGCACGCAGATCGAGGGTTTCTTTTGAATATGCAATCCCAGTCCCAGTTGATTGGCGCTTAACGCAACTGCGATTTTCATATGGTTCAAATAGAGGTAGTTTCTTTGATTCCTTGACCATCGCCCAAAAAATGTTTTTACAAGAATTCGCGTCGCTCATAGCCTCGTGATGGTGTCCCGATTCAATGCTGAAATATTCGCAAACTGATGGCAATTTATAGCTTTTGAGTCCCGGGTGAAGAGATCGCATCATATTCATCGTGCAGGCGTAGCGGAAGCTGGGAACTCTAAACCCGTAGTTGGCGAGGCATTTTTGGAGTACGGACAAGTCGAACGTTGCATTATGCGCGACGATGTTGGACGAAGCAATTACCGATGATAGAGAGGATTCCCAAATATCCGCGAAAGAAGGAGCTGCTTTAACATCAATCGGCGCGATTCCATGTACACGGATGCAGATATCGTCGAAAGATGTTTCAGGATTTACTAGCTCGGAGAAACTGCTCATTATATCGCCGCGCATATTCGTCCGAACGACAGCGATTGAGCAAATGCTGTCATGGTGCCGATTCGGCGTCTCAACGTCAATGAAAGCTATGGTGCCGCGTTCTTCGCTGTTCATGCTGCTCTCCTTCGTTGTTTCATCTGCATTCTTGTTCTTAAAACTCCCAGTCAGCAGGGAGGACGTAGTAGACCACGCGTCCAATAACGGTTACGGACATAGTGTCTGGGTCGTTGAAATTAAAGACTTTAGGCTCGTAAGTGGGATCGTCTGAATCTGGTTCAAGGACGAATCCGTTGTTTAGCTTTCTGACTCTTTTAATTGTTGCATTAAACCCGTTTATGCATACGGCGTAAGGCATACCGTCTCGTTCGACGGTGTTGCATGGATCCACTAAGGCATAACATCCATTGGGAAGGGATTTGTTCATAGACTCTCCCTCGACCTTGAGAAGGAACGCCTTCGGATAGCGGGCATGCACTTCGTTAGGAATCGGCTTTGTATCTTCGACTTCTACCATTTCGATGGGAATTCCTGCGGCAATTGACCCGTATAAAGGGACTTCTGTCATTGCGGAATTTGGCGTGCTTGCCTTTAGCTTCAAGCACTTGTAATCATCGCCAAGTTTTGCTGTCTCCCAATCAATGTTAAGCGCACGGTAAATTCTGTCTGATAGTTCCGTCCTCGTATTCGCTATTCCCCGATCGAGCGAACTGTATATGGAGCTGGCGGGTAAGTTAATGGCTTTAGCAAATTTCGGCACGCTTCCGTACTCATCTTTGATTAATCGCCGTATGGCCTCTTCAATCGTTTCCATTGCATACCTCCGAAATCTCGTAATGCGAATATAAAGAAAACTCGATAGTTCGTAAATATGTGGTTGATAAATTACGAAACCTCGTATATAGTTTGAAACAACAGCTACGAGATTTCGCAACGTCAGGAGGTGAAAGTGAGTTACCAAAACATGAAAGCCGAGCTGAAAAGAGTTGGAGCCAGCTACGAAGACGTTAGCGCGTTGCTAGGCATGTCGATGAACAACTTCAGCTTAAAGATTAATGGGCGCATTCCCATGACGGTCGAAGAGGCTAAAGCGATTCAGGCGACATTCTGCCGAGATGCGACATTGGACTATCTGCTAGCTAACGGTCTTGATTGATCCGCGGTAGTTCAACATCTGGCGCGAAGCTGGGGGCGGGAATCAGGACACTTGCACACGGTGAATGCGGTTTTACGTGATGACTCCTTTTTTCTTTTCCTTTTTCTCGTTTGAGCACTTGCTTTTCTGTACCTACCCAGAGATTCGCGCAGCACATTTCCCCGCCCCCAGCCCCGCGCCAGATGACCATCCCAACCAAAGGAAGACCATCCCAACCAAGGAAGGAGACAAGATGCAATACGTTAAGACCATCACATACGACGACATGCTGCACGTCCTCGCGCAGATCTTGAAGCGCGTGCGCGTTGAGCGCAAAGCCCTCGAAGACGCCGAAAGCGGCACGTTCAGGGAGGAGGTCGCGAGCGACAAGTGCCGCACGGCGGGCGAGGCATACGACGAGGTGGTCAACGCCACCAGCCTGCTGTTCAGCTACGACAAACCCAAGATCAAGCGGGACGCGCGGGACCTGCTCAACGGGACCCGGGTCGCGGCGGGAGGCGAGACGGATGCATAGCCCCACGTTCGTGCCCACGTACGAGGAAGCGGTGCGGGAGGTGGCCGTGCGCATAGTCGCCGCACGCGAGTTCTCGGGGAAGCAGGACGAGACAATGGCCGAGGGCGACGAGGGGAACGCGGGCCTTTACGGCGCCGCGCGCCGCAGGGAGCTTGCCGGGGTCAGCGCCGTGGCCGCCGCGGTCGCCGCGCTGTACGGCGTAGGCGAGGACGAAGTGATGGTCGATGCGATGGAGATGCTTGGGAAGGAGTAAGGGCGTTTCCAGCACGAAAGGTTAAGGACTTTGAGAACCGAACAGGGCACGAAAAGCGATGCGGGCGATGGCTAGTCATAATCACCGCCGCCCGCAAGGGGCCTCTCACCATGTTGCGCGCGATGCTTGTCCGCAGCCCTGACGCGCCGGAGCACGCAGCAGCACGTCCATTGCCTGAGCCGTGCGGCTTTCGGCCTGTAGCGCTTGCCAAGCGCTCGACGAGGACGGGGCGTCTCTCCGTGGGATGCGGGGCATCGACCCGAACGTTATGACCCGTTCGGCTTTGCCCGCTCGGCCTATGCGCGGCCAACCGCAGGGCCCGAGCGGTTCACATGGGCCCGTTGCTCAAAAATTCGGCCAAACAAGTTTGACCACCTCCTAAAAATCAGAAGGCCTTTTTGAACGAACGCATTATATCACGGGAGTTTCGCCAAACGGACGTTGTGGGAAGGAGAGCGGATGCGCAGCAGGATAGAGGAGATCGCGAAGGACAGGGGCGTGAGCCTGTATCGCCTTGCCAAGGACGCGCGGATCACAACCGCCGCCATCTACAAGTGGCGCAAGCACGGAATCGAGCGGGCGCAGCTCGGGGTGATGGCGCGGGTGGCCGATGCGCTCGGCTGCAAGGTGGACGACCTGTTCGAGTGACGAAAGCGTGCCCTGTACGGTTCTCAAAGCGAGGTGAAAGGAGACTGATATGCAAGCGACGAACGACATAGTGGCTGCCGCCGAGCAGCTGCTGGCGGCGGTGGACGCCGCGCGGGCCGCGCAGGCGGCGGGCGAGCCGGAACGGCCGTTCGGGCTGCGCAG
>OLRT01002087.1_pt1 | contig 13000 bp, 10 predicted proteins | sample 1672021 | NCBI WGS metagenome assembly OLRT01 (sample SAMEA3136637, study PRJEB25190) | human gut metagenome | reverse complement strand
TCAGTAAGGAAATAAAAGAATATGGAATGATCAAAACATTTTTGCCGGAAGCTACAGCATTGGAACGTGCGGTAACTTATCGGGATAAGAAAATAAAACCCTTGTTCATTGAAATGAAGAATAAAATTGGTGCGATGGCTGCACAGGTTAAAGAACTTACCAGAGAAAGAGATAAGTGGAAAAGTAAGTTTCAGAAGAAAAAGCAGGAGCACGAGAACACTAAAAAGGAACTGGCAGAAGTTCAGAAGGATTATCAGAAATTATCCGGTGAGAAAGAAATTCTGCAGGGAATTGCAGACAGATATAACCGACTTTTACGCATGTTGGGGAAAGATATGGTAGAACGACTGGTGCAGGACGATATCCGGATGCAGGCGGAACTTGAAGCGAAAAAGCAGAAAGAACAAATGCCGAAAAAAATAAGTGATCGCATACCATGGGCGAAAGAACGAAGTGAAGAATACAATGCACAGATAAAAAAGAACAAAGCAAAATACAGAGGAATGGAGTTGTAAGAATATGAAGAAACAGATTTATGATGAAAAGAACGGACTGAGCTACACATTGCATGGAGATTATTATCTGCCAGATCTGGAAATCAATGAGGAAGAACCTACATATGGGAAATATGGAATAATGCGAAAACAGTTTCTAAAGGAACACCGGAGTGCCAGGTATCAGTATCTGGTACTGACCGGGAAATTGACGGAGCATTTGAATCAGGTTGATAAAGAAGTAAGAGAAAAAGTTGAGATACTGATGGAACAGATGGCTGAACAGTGGGGCGTGACGGAAGAATTGAAGATGCAGGATCAGATGGAATGGGTTAGGAGGATGAATACTATTAAGAATGTTGCGGAAGAGAATATATTGAAAAACGGTGTATATAAGTAATGGGAGAAAATGATTATTTAAATGTTTTTTATGTAAATTTCAAAATCTTATAAAAAATAGTAGTGAAATGGAATTTATTGAAATTGTTAAAGAAAAAATATATACTATGAAAGGGGGAATATGAAGGAGAACTAGTATATGAATGAAAATAAAAACTATAATGATAAAAATAAAATGTACGATATTATGAATACAACACAAAGCAATTATTCGAATATGTTGAAAAGGTTACAAATTAGGAAATCATTTTCAAATTTTGTGATTACATATTACAGTATCACTTTGATTGTATACACCCTTACAGCAGAGTTTTTCCCAGATAAATTCAACACGGAACTATCTAATTATTTTAATATAATATTATCGATTGTTGTTTTAACATATTCGCTAATTATTACAAATGCAAAATATTCAGAGCGTATACAAGCAGCAGAAAGGGTATTAAATGAAGTTAAAGCAAAAAAGAGAGAATTGACAGAGGGTAATGTTGCAGAAAAACGTAAGGAATATGAAAATATCATGTCAAAAGCAGAGTATCGTTCGGAAATAGATTTTTTTCGTACATTAAAACAAAAATGTAAAAAGAATGATGTGTGCTGGTTGCGTTATAAAAAAGGTTTAGAAAAAATGGAGGATAGAGATGAAGCTGATAAACTAAAAGAGTATTTAAGTGAAAATTTCCCATTAACACAACAATTGAAAATATTTTTACAATATGTGGGAGAGGGGATAATTGTGATTATTCCAATTTTCATTTTTATACTTTGCTTTATTGATTAAATCGATAAAGTTATAATGAATGGGTTTGATGTGAAGTTTTTGAATTTATTGTTAAGTCGGTTGATTAAAAATATTATAAAGAAAATGGTATCCTTGAAAAGGATTCATGCATAGAAGATATATGTACGCGAAAATCAAATATGATATGAGAAAGGGCACGTTGATTAAAAACGTGTCTTTTTCTGTTTGCAGGGAATTGAATAGTGGCTGTTAGTTTGATACAATAAAATGGATTATACGGTATTGAGGGTGAGAAAATTATGCCGACGAAAGAACCGCGTTTTCATGGCGAAGTTACGGAAAAAAGTCATAAAAATATGAGTAGAATACGTGGAAAAGATACAAGTATAGAGGTTATGTTGAGAAAGGCACTATGGCATAGGGGATTTCGTTATCGAAAAAATTACAAAGAATTGCCAGGGAGACCGGATATTGTTCTGACGAAGTATCGTATTGCGATTTTTTGTGACAGTGAATTTTTTCATGGAAAAGATTGGGAAATATTGAAGCCACGATTAGAGAAAGGAAAAAATCCGGATTATTGGGTTAAGAAAATAGAGCGAAATATCCAGAGAGATGAAGAAAAGGACCAGAAATTAAATTTTATGGGGTGGACTGTGATACATTTCTGGGGAAAAGATATTCTGAAAGATACAGAACAGTGCGTTAAAGTGATAGAAGAGACGATATTTAATCAGAAACTGGAAGAAGTAGACGATGAAGAGGAAATGTAATGATGAATTATTTGGAAGAATACGATGAAACGGATCCTATTTCAATTGAAACATATGCAAAAAGGTTGATTGGAAAAACATTTGCCGATGTGTGTAAGCAGGATGACATCAGCAAAGCTATGGTTGTCAGGGAGACAACAAATTATGAAGTAAAGCACGAGAACAAGAAACGAAAAGGTGGTTTAGGAGAACTGATAGAAGAGAGATTCTTTCATTATCAAACGAATAATGATGCACGTCCGGATTTTGATAAAGCAGGTGTAGAACTAAAAGTAACACCGTATAAACAAAATAAGAATGGGACACTGGTAGCCAAGGAAAGATTGATATTGACCATGATTGATTATTTCTCAGTTGTTGATGAAACATTTGAAGATAGTCACATGTGGCAAAAGGCTCGCTTGATTTTACTGGTGTATTATCTGTATCAACAAGAGATAAAGAACCGGTTAGATTATCGTATTGGATATGTGAAGCTGTTTGCACCGCCGGAGCAAGATATAAAAATCATAGCACATGATTTTGAGGTCATTGTTGAGAAAATCAGAAACGGAAAAGCACATGAATTATCTGAAGGAGATACTCTGTATCTGGGAGCAGCACCAAAGGCAGCAACGTCAAAGGACCGGAGAAAGCAGCCATTTAGTGATGAATTAGCAAAACCACGGGCGTTTGCATTTAAAAATTCATACATGACATATGTTCTGAACAATTATATTATTCCAGGAAAAAATACATATGAACCAATTATTAAGGGGACAGCAGAGGAATCTTTTGAAGATTATGTTGTAGGTAAAATAGACGCATATTGTGATTGGTCAGTGACGGATTTGTGTAATACATTTCATATAGAATATCAAAAGAAACCGAAAAACCTAGAGGCAATGTTGACATATCGGATGTTAGGGATAAAAGGGAATCATGCGGAAGAATTTGAAAAAGCAAATGTGGTAGTTAAGACGATACGTATTGAGAAAAATAATAAGATAAAGGAAAATATGTCATTTCCAACTTTCAAATTTAAAGAGTTAGTAGAGGAAGACTGGGAAGATTCTACATTTGGAAATTATTTACGTGAAACTCGATTTTTATTTGTAGTTTATAAGTTTGATCAACAAGATGAATTAAGGTTAAAAGGCTGTCAGTTCTGGAATATTCCATATGATGATTTGGAAAGCAATGTGAAGGTGGTTTGGGAAAAGACGCAGAGAGTGCTTTGCGAAGGACTTCAGATAGAAAAAAGAAATGGAAAAAATTATAATAACTTTCCTAAGTCATCAGAAAATCCAGTATGCCATGTAAGACCACATGCACAAAATTCAAAAGATACTTATGAACTTCCAGACGGAAGACAGTATCCAAAGCAATGTTTCTGGTTGAATAATAGTTATATTTTGTCGCAGTTGGATAAAGACTTTATTGATGAATAATAGTCAGCAGATGACAACAGAAGGTGATGTTATGGAAAAGATAAAAAGATTTGTCCGAGACAATTGGACAAGAATTTTGATGCTGTTATTAATGTCTGCATCAATTGTATGTATAATGATCGATATTGTTAAATACTTTAATATTTCAAAATTTTATTCTCCATATATCGTTATTATTCCCCTGAGTTTAGGAATCTGTATAAAACTTTTTTATGCTCGAAAGGAAAATGCGGGTAAAATAGAGAGTGTAGTTTTTGTGGTTTGCATGGCAATTGTAGAATATATATTTTTGATAATGAGAAATAAAGTAGAAGTTTCTTTTCGAGTCAAAATATTGATATATTTTTGGGCAAGTGGAAGTGTATTACTGTTTTTTATGAAAAAAGAAATTTCAATGTCCGACAAACATGAAATCAATGAAAGTCAAGGTAGCGATAAAAAGATATTTAGTTTATATTATATAAATACAGATAAAGTTTATGAAATAGCTATGTTACTGAATAATAAAATTGTTACTGGGGGAACGAGAGAAAATGAAGCTGAAAGCAGCGTGGATATAAAAACAAGTTTAGGAATTGATTCTAATCTGAGCTATTTAGAGGCGATTAAGGGAGAACTAGGAGTCTCAAAAGAAATGCATGATGGTGTGAAAAGTAAGGTCCTTGAGAATTTTGATGTGAAGACAACAAAATCTAATATGTTAGCAAGGATTATATCAAAAGCAAAAGATTACGATAATGCTTCCAAGGTAGGAGATTTGGTACGTTTAAGGAATGTTGCATTATCACTGATGAATGAGGAAGAATCATATGCAGTAACAAAAATGATTTTGAATGGTGCATTTAAAGACACTAAAATTAGCAGTAATTCAGATGATATGCAAATTGAGTTTGATTTGTCTGCGATGATTAATTCATTGTTGAAGGATTGTGCATATGAATTAGAATGCGAAACTAAGGAAAGAAAATTTTTGATAACAATCCCGATGACGTTTGAAAATGATTTTGAAAATTCTTATAACATATACGATTTACAGGCTGGTAGAGTAACTGTTATAGGAATAAATCGTGGAGTTGGAAAACATAAAAAGAGAATGAGTTTACAAGAAATTTTTTCAAAAAAAGATAACCAAACGGAAATTGGTAAATATGAAAATAAAGAATTACAATTAGAGTCTTCTATTGAAGAAGAGAATCAGAATATCATACCGTCTCAAAATGATGAGGGTGATGAAAGTAGAACAATAATTGATGTAATTGCTATTATTCAGGAGATTAATTCAAATATATAAATATGAAGAAAAAGTTATTAGTTTATGAGAAGGAAAAAATTGAAGAGTTTATTTGTAAAGTAGAGGGGGAGAAAGGAAAAGTTTTTCCGATATCATATTTAACGGACAAAAATGTAAATCTGAAATATACTGGAATAAAAAATGAAGATTATTTTGTATTAGATATAACAGCATTGGTAATGTCCCTTAGTGAAAGGAAAGATTTGCAATTATTTTACGAATCTTGGATTAACACTTTGAATGAGGAGAATGGGGATTGTATAGAGTATTGCGTTGAAAAAGAATATTTGTTTCAAGCCTGTAAGTTATTTAATTACTATTTTGAATCGGATGAAGTTGATGTAAAAGAGGATATAGAAGAAAATACTGTGATCGAAGAAAAAACAATTGTAGAGTATAAGAAAAATGAATTTGATAATCTTATGAGTAGCTTTGAATTACAATTATATGGGCATGAAAGATTTAAAAAGAATTTAAAAAAACAGTTGAAAGCATATATCTTATTGCATCGTATGAAGAGAAAAAGGATATTTTCAATTTTATTATGTGGAAAATCCGGTATTGGAAAGACAGAAGTAGGAAGAATTCTTCAAAAAGAAATGTATCCAGCAGAACCACCTATAAAAATAAATTTTGGAAATTATTCAGGAAAGGGATCATTATGGAGCTTGATAGGATCTCCTAAAGGATATATGGGAAGTGAAACGGGTGGTGAATTAACAAATAAAATCACAAACAGTAAATCAAAGATAATTATAATCGATGAGTTAGACAAAGCAGATGCTACTATATTTAACTTTTTTTATGAACTGCTTGAAGATGGGCAGTATACGGATTTGGTGGGTAAAGTCGTTGATCTAGACGGATATATTGTGATTTTTACTGCTAATTTAGATTCTTCCAATTTTCAGGAAATGATTCCAGAACCTTTATTTTCAAGATTTGACATGACGTATGAGTTTCATCAACTAACATCTGAAGATAAGAAGCGATTTGTTTCAGAATTTATAGATGTATTGATTGCTGAATATGAGAAAAACATTGGACAGTTGAATAGCGAAAATATAAAAGATAAGCTTATGAAAAAATCATACTATACATATGCCAATGTAAGATTGATAAAAAGAGATGTTATGAATGCTTTTGTTGAATTAGTGGGTGTAAATAATATATGGAATGATTATACAGAGTAGTTGCTTAGAGATGCGTAATAAGGGGAATTGATGTATGAGAAAAATATTATTGGTTAAATAATGATTTTGGCTTGAATCATATAAAAGAGCATAGGGATGAATTGGCATATGATGTTATATGGGCAAAGAAATGAAAAGGATCTTTACAAAAATAATAAAATAAGATATTATATATAAAGAACAATCGTTCGAATAATAAAAGAAGAGGTAATATAAAGTGAAGAAAACAGTTTGCGAATTGTTTGCCGGAGTAGGTGGCTTTAGATGTGGACTTAATAATATAAGAACAGCAGAAGATTATGGTAAAGAAGAAAAATGGGATACAGTTTGGTTTAGTCAGTGGGAGCCGGCAGAGAAAAGCACACAGTACGCACATGACTGTTATGTATATCGGTTTGGAACACGATTAGATAATAATGGTGAAGATACCACGAACTATAATATTGAAGAGGTAGATAAAACAACACTTCCTGATTTCAATCTGCTAGTTGGGGGATTTCCGTGCCAGGATTATTCTGTAGCATCATCGTTAGCTACGTCAAAAGGACTTGAAGGGAAAAAAGGAATTTTATGGTGGTCAATACGTGAGACATTGGAAGCAAAGAAACCACCATTTGTATTATTAGAAAATGTTGACAGATTATTGAAATCTCCAGCAAAACAAAGAGGTAGAGATTTTGGTGTGATTCTTGCATGTTTTCGAGATGAAGGATATACAGTGGAATGGCGAGTGATAAATGCTGCGGAATATGGATATCAGCAGAGACGTCGTAGAACATTTATTTTTGCTTATAAAAATAATACAAAATATGCAGATAGTATTTTGAATACAATCGGATATGCAGATGCATTGGAAGAAGAACGTAAGAAAGAATGCATGGAAAATGCAATTTTGAAAGAAGGCTTTTTTGCAGAGACATTTTCGGTAAATAAAGCAGAATCTGTTAAAATGAAAATTAAGGAACTGCCGGCAGAAGTAGGTGAAGTGTCTGAAACATTTCAATGTCCATTTGAAAATTCTGGAATAATGAAGGACGGAATAATATATACAATGAAAACCATCCCGAATTATCATGGAAAGCAGATAACTCTTGGCGATGTTATGGAAACTGGACAGGTAGAAGAACAGTATTTTATCCCAGAAGAAAAATTATATTATACAGATTCAACGGTTACACATAGTGATGAAACTGAACAGCGTCTTCCAAAGGAAGATAGACAGACCTGGCAGTACCTGAAAGGTGCAAAAAAATTGTTACGTACAAGTTCGACAGGTCATGAATATGTATTCTCAGAGGGTGCTATTTCTATGATTGATCAGGAAGATAAACCGGCACGTACAATGCTGACATCAGAAGGTGGGTTCAGTAGAACAACTCATATTGTGAAAGATAAGATGACTGGAAGAGTGAGATTACTTACCGCAACAGAAGCAGAACGAATCCAGGGGTTTCCTACAAATCATACAAAGTATTGTCTGGTTAAAGGAGAGACTGTGGAGATGCCATTAAGAAAACGTAGATTTATGATGGGAAATGCGTTGGTGGTTAATCTGGTGGCAGATATGGAGAAAACATTAGATAAAATTTTTGATCAAGAATAAAATTCTTTGGAGTACGAGAGGTGATAAAATGTATACAGAGGATGAAAAAATTGGATTTAGTAATGCGGCAGAATCACTGAAAAAATATAGAAGAGCAGAATTAGTTGATGATAATTCTGGAAAGAGTTTACTTGATAAATTGTATGTAGATTTATTACCTGGAAATGTTGTATTAGAGAAATGTATGAGAGATAATACTACATTCCTTGTGGGAAGAAAAGGAACAGGTAAGTCAACTATTTTTTTGAAGCTAGAAAATGAGTATAGAAAAAGAAAACAGTTCTTGCCATGCTATGTTGATGTGAAAACTATTTATGAATCTTCTCAAGCACAGGCAATTAATCAACCATATCTGGAGGAATTTTTTGATGAAGAAAATTTGAATAAATATTTAATAAGCAGAAACTTTATTCGAAGTATATTAAAAGGAATTTATGAAGAAATTGATAAACAGCGTCAAAGTATTTTGGGGAGAGTTGCCAATAAGGTTCGGGGTAACGGAAATGAATCGATAAAAAAGCAAATCTCAGAATTGTTATATAAAATTGAGGATAATGAAAAGTTAAAAGATGTAGAAATACCTATCTTGCAACAGAGAAAAAACAAATTAAATAAAGAAAGTAGAAATCAAGAAGAGTGTGTTGAAAATAGTTCTGCTAATATAAATGCGAATATAAAAAAGATAGATGCTGGTGTTAAGAATGAATTCAAATATGGTGATATAAACGAGTGTAAGGACGGAAATGAAACAGAGTATACCAATATTCAAGTTTTTGAAATAAAAAATATCATTGATGAAATAAAATCCATCTTAAAAAAGATGGAAATTACAAAGCTGGTTATAATGTTGGATGATGTGTCTGAAATCGAGGAAACTGCAATAAAATTATTTATAGATACAGTTGTAGCGCCTTTAAATAATTGGTCCGAGGAATTTGTAAAATTTAAAGTAGCATTTTATCCTAGTCGAGTACATTATGGGAAGATAGATCCAGGAAAAATTGATATTATTAATTTGGATTTTTATAATTTATATTCGGAATTTGATACAAACAAAATGGAAGAAAATGCTATTGATTTTACAAGAAGGTTATTGGAAAACAGATTCCAATATTATGTGGGGAGTATGGACCAGTTTTTTGATGATAAGATGACGATGACAGATGTATATACTATGTTTTTCAGAACATCTATGAATGTACCACGCATTATGGGATATTTGTTGGCTTATCTTTATCAGAGCGTTATCATATATGGAAAGAAAATTACAAAACAGGACATAGAGAATGCATCAGAAAAATACTATGAAGATAATATAGATGCATTTTTTAGATCTAGTACATATTGTTTACTTTCTATAGAAGAAAAACGTAATATTGCACAACTGAAAAAGGTAAGAGATGCAATTGTGGACCAAGCGAAAGAAATAAAAAGACAAATTGTAAAAGGTGAATTGACAGGAAGATTGTACCAAAAAGCAGCTCCATATAGTAGTCACTTTCATGTGTTGCAAAATACTGAAAAGTATTTGGAATCGTTAGAATTGAATCATTTTATTACGAAATATGAGGAAAAATCAAATCGAGATGGGAAAAAAGTTAATGTCTATTGTTTGAATTATGGATTGGCAAAAAAGAATAATATCATATGGGGAAGAGCACAAGGAACCATATATAGAAAATATTTTATAGAAAGAATATTTAATTTCACATCATTGATTTTAGAGCAAATTAGAGAAACAAAAGTGATAAAATGTACCAATCCAGCATGTGGACGTATTTTTGATGATAGCGAAATTCCTTTTCTAAAATTTACAAGATTTCAATGTCCGGATTGTCATTCAAAAGTAGAAACATATTCAAAAGTAGATGAAGAGATTGAACATCAGTTTCAGCAAGCAAATAAAATTCCGTTAGTTAGCAAAGAAGAGCTGGATATTATTTTGGAACTTAATAGAAGAAAAGAGTTTTGTAAGGCCAGAGATATTGCGGAAGAAATAGACATGGAATCACGTCGGATTGCACAAATTTGCAAGAAACTTGATGAAGATAAAGGTATTGTGATTAGGAATAAGAAATGTAACCCATATGAGTATTGCACGTCAGAAATCGGAGAAAAATATTCGGATGTAGAAGTATCATGATAACACCATGATAACAAAATCCCCAAAAACCACACGGACACAGCGGAAAATCTGGATTTTCCACCACGAATCACACGAAAAATCACCATTTGCAAACTGCAATACACCGGTCTGATATCGTGAAGGTGGTAGAACAGTAGGTTCAGGACGTGTTGCTACAATCATCGAGTAATCATAAATAGCCTAAAATTAAGGACTTCCGTTTGGAAGTCCTTTTTTGATACTAATTTGCTACAATTAAGTTGTTCTATTTTAGATCCATTTAATAATCTTAACATTTTACAGATGATATGATAAAATCATCCTGAACAGCAAAAAGGAGAATAGGCGATACTTTAGGGGTATGACTAGATAGAAATAAAATCCTATCCAACACCCCCAGGAGGACAACATGGTAAAACAAGACTACCTCATGCGTCTCATCCACGAGATGGTACGCACAATCATTAAATTAATATTTAACATTGACGAAAAGACAGTGGATATAGAACAGGAGCTGAAGGAAACATCAGACCTCTATATAAGACTGGTGAGACTGGCGGATGCCGGAAAGATAAACGAAGCGGAAAATCTGCTGTATGAACAGTTAGAAAACGGACAGCCAGAGTACTTAAAGGCGGCACTCGGATTTTATGACCATTTGAACGACTATACGGAAGAATTTTTAGACAAAGCCGATTTTTCAAGGGAGGAGATCAAGAGTGGATTGGTCAGTGTCCTGAGAATGTATGGATATGAAGGAATGACAGGCTTACTGATGTAGATGGAACGCTCAAATAGCTGACTTGAAAATTAATTCCGGTGAAGAGAATGCTGGGATTTGGAAATTCATTTTATGCAGCACGAAATGCCTGACTGTCTTCTTGCAGAGCCAGAAAAAAAGTGCTAAGATAAAATAAATAAAACGTAAGCAGGAAAGAAAATGAAGCAATGGAAAACAAGACTGGCAATCTGCTTATGTTTATTACTGGCAGCACCGACAGTTATCAGTGCACTTCCGGTGAATAAATTAGAGGCAGAAGCTGCAAGTGGCACAAGTACGAATGTCTATGGATATTACACAGACATACAGGTAGAGCAGGGCATGACTTTCAACATGGGAGATTTGTTCCAGTATTCTCAGTATAAGAATAATAAAGAGATCAAGGGCGGATATCTCTCAGACCTCTCTAGTGGAGTATCCTATAAGAGCAGTAATAAAAATGTGATCACGGTCAGCTCTAAGGGTGACATTACCGTAAAGAAGACCGGTAAGGCAGTCATTACTACAAAGTACAAAGGAATTCCTGTTAGTACAACGATCACAGCAGTAAAGAAAAACGGTCTGAAATCAAATAAATACAGCAGTCTGCGTTCAAAAGCAAAGAATGTTGCAAAAGTATATGGTAATGGTATTACATCAAAGAACCGTTATAAATTAGCACAGGCAGTTATGACATGCCAGAATGCTCGTTGGGCTGTCACAGGGGAATATATCAGTCAGACAGGATTTGTTTCTTATTACTCCGTACAGACCGGAAGTGCTCATCGTTTAGTTGCACCGGAAATGATAAAGGCAGCAAAGATCCGTTCAAAACTCAGTGAGTATGCCTATAACAATAATCCGGTTGGAACAAAAGCAAGTAAGAACTTTAAGATTACAAGTGTGACTGCAAAGAAAAACAGTGAAACACTTACGATCAAAACAAATAAAAAACTGAATGATACACAGGTATTTGCAATTAAGTATATCTATATCAATGACACCTATCTTCAGAATGATAAAAAAGCAGTGTTTAATGTATATGTCAAAGATACAAAGACAGGACATTACTATCGTGGTACAGCATATGCAAAACAGGGCAGCAATCAGATCAGCGTAAGAATGGATTACCTCAAGCTGAAATCAAATACAAAATATCAGGTATATTACATGGTCAATGACAAAGGCTGGGCACAGGGAAAGACATTTACAGCAAAATAAAATATAAGAAAAGGGGCTGTGTAAACAGCCTTTTTTCTATATACAGGCGTGGAAAAGAAGATGAGTAAAAAGACAGGAACAAAAAAGAAACAAACCAAACAGAAAGAAAAACAACAGGGATTTAACGATTTACTGATACCAATGTTACTGATCCTTTGTATTATGCCGTTTATTGTAAGACTGGCACTCTATTCCTGCGGATATGCAAAATATCCGTGGTATTCGGATGAGGATGTGATTATGGATCTGTACAGTTATTACCGTTGTTATTTTTTTGAAGTAGTTGCAATTTTTACGGCGGCGGTACTGGCATTTCGGATCGGACTGTTTCCGGAAAACAGAAAAAAAATGAAAATATTTATCCCGTTGGCAGTGTATGCGGGAATGATACTGCTTTCGACCCTGTTATCCGTAAATATGGGAGCGTCATTTACCGGAAATTTTTATCAGTTCCAGGGCGTACTGGTTCTGTTGGGATATCTGGTATTTTGTCTGTATGCCTATCAGGTAATGGAGCAGGAAAAAGACTATAAAACCATCTGGTATGGGATCGTAGCAGTATTCATAGTCATGGCGGTGCTTGGAATATTTCAGATAGCAAAAAAAGATCTGTTGGATTTTGCATGGATGCAGCGGTTGGTGATGTCCAAAGAACAGTTTGCAGAGTATGGCGGCACGTTAGAGACTATTTTTAGCGGAAACAACGTGTTCTTAAGTCTGTATAATCCGAACTATGCAGGTGTATTTCTGACCATGTTCGCACCGGTTTTTGCAGTGATGTGCAGCAGTGAAAAAGAGAAAAAGAAGAAGATTTTCTACGGGATATTGTGTGCAGGATGTCTGATCCTGATCTGGTTTACCTACTCCCGCTCCACATTTTTTGCATTGCTGTTGTTCTGTCTTGTGAATCTAGATTTTTCCATTCTGCTTTTTGTTCATCTGTATGTGGTTCATACGGGCTATTTAAGT
>OLRT01002083.1_pt1 | contig 13027 bp, 11 predicted proteins | sample 1672021 | NCBI WGS metagenome assembly OLRT01 (sample SAMEA3136637, study PRJEB25190) | human gut metagenome | reverse complement strand
GCTCTGTCAGTTCCTGAATTCTTGCTGTAAGAACTGCAACCTGTACTTCCGGTGAACCTGTGTCGCCTTCACATCTTGCATATTCTTTCATGATTGCCTGTTTTTTTTCTTTTGAAATCATTCTGATTTCCTCCTTAAAATAATTTGATAATTAATGAACCGCCACATATTAAGAAACGGCTGGAGATTCCAATCTCTGAATATGGGCTGATTTACACCTCGACTAGTATAGCATAAAACAAATGACGTGTAAATAATTATTTTGATTCAAAGCGCAAAGTTTTTTGCAAAATATTCTCATTCTGAAAATATTCTTTGCCGGACTGAATATCTTTCCGAATCTGCGCCTTGAGTGCTTCAAACGAAGTAAACTTCTGTTCCGGGCGGGTATATTTATAAAAATCCACGGTACATTCCCTGCCATAAAGATCCAGATCACAGTCAAACAGATTCGTCTCCACACCAAGAAAACTCTCTCCGACCGTCGGTTTGTATCCGACATTGGTGATTCCCGGATAATCTCCGTCTTCAAAATGGGACATCGTGACATACACTCCGTTTGGCGGCATCAGCTTCGACTTTGGCGGAATGATATTTGTAGTAGGAAAGAAATCCCTGTGTCCCAGCCCCCGGCCATGTTCAATTCTGCCTGACACGCAAAAAGGTCTTCCGAGAAGATCCTGTATCTTTTCCATGTTGCCTTTTTTTAGTTCTTCACGGATATAGGTACTGCTGACCTTACGGTTTCCCTCCATCTCTTTCGCAATGACAACAGTCTCGTATTCATATTTTTCACCGAATTTCTGCAAAAGCTCCGGTGTTCCCCTGCGTTCATATCCAAAGCGGAAATCCTCACCAACAACCACACACTCTGCCTGCAGATCACCTTTTAAGATCTGGCGGATAAAATTTTCGGCTTTCATATGTTTGATCTCATCATTCAGCGGACACTCCAGAAGAACATCAACTCCCATCTTTTCGAGATATGTCTGTCGTTCTTCGGATGTAAGGATCGTCTGTCTGTCAGAGATAAATGCCATCACCACAGCAAGTTCACCATATTCTTTTTTGCGCTCCAGAATCGTCCGGATCAATTTCCTGTGTCCACGATGGATACCATCAAATTTGCCAAGTGTCACTGCACTTCTGCCAAGTTTTGGAAATTGTCCATTCAGTTTTACGTATTCCATATTATGCTGTTACTCCTGCCTACAAAAACATCTTCTGGGGCTGATAGCGGTTCTTTGCCTCATCCCACTGATAAATCCCTTTAAATTCGCCCTGACTGTCACACATCCGAATCCATCCTTCTTTGTGGCTGCCTTTTACAAAATATTCCGTAAGAGCATTTCCGTTTTTCAGAAGGCGGTCACCTTCACGTGTACAAAAAATTTCCGGATAATCTTTCAGTACCTGCCCGATACGGATCACCCGGTCTTCAATCGTACCATCTTTGACTGCCTCTTCTACTTCTGCAAGTGTCATGCTGTCTTCCCATGTGAAATTCCCCGATCTGGTACGGATCAGTTCTTCCATACAGCCACCGCATCCAAGCTTCTGCCCGATATCATGACAGAGCGTACGGATGTAAGTTCCCTTACTGCACGTAACAGAAAAACGAACATACGGAAGATTTATTTCTTTTATATCAATTTCATAGAAATGAACCGTCCTTGCCTTACGCTCCACGGTTTTTCCTTCCCGTGCAAGCTCATAGAGCTTTTTGCCATCTACTTTCAGAGCAGAGTACATCGGCGGAATCTGCTGGTATTCTCCGACAAATTCCCGAATCACTGCTTCAACATCCTCTTCTGACACTTCAACAGATTTCTCACAAAGAACAGTTCCTGTCATATCCTGCGTATCGGTCTCCAGTCCAAGATGCAGAAGCGCCTCGTATGTCTTCTGCTTATCAGTCAGAAGATCTACAAGTTTGGTTGCTTTTCCAAGGACTACCGGAAGCACACCTTCTGCTTCCGGATCAAGTGTCCCTGTATGTCCGATTTTTTTCATATGAAGGATTCCGCGCAGCTTCGCAACGACATCAAAGGAAGTATATCCTTTTTCTTTGCGGATATTCAGTACGCCATCCATTATGCGTCTTCCTCCTCAGCCAGCTGTCGTTCAATCTCTGCCGTGATATTATTGATCACATCGTACATAGAGCCATGCAGATCACATCCTGCTGCCCTTGTATGTCCGCCGCCGCCAAAGAAAACAGCAACTTTACTTACATCCACTTTGCCATTCGAGCGAAGAGAAACTTTGAATGTCTGTGTCTCTGTCTCATAAATAAACATTGCAACTTCTACTCCTTTTGTAAGGCGGAGCTGGCTTACAATACCATCCAGATCACTGCCCTCAACACCGTAGAAATCCATATCTCTTCTTCGCAGATAGCCAATAATGCATGTACCGTTCTGGAGAAGGATGCTTTCTGCAAGCACACGTCCCATAACCTGATTCTGAATATATGTTTTCTGATAGAAAGATTCATCAATGATCCTGCTGAACGGAATTCCGGTCTTCATCAGCTCACCGGCAATGCGCATGGTCTCCGGTGAAGTAGATGAATACTGGAATACACCGGTGTCGTGCACCATTCCTGTGTAGATTGCAGTTGCGATCGGAAGTGTCACCTTCTCAGGATCGAGGATTCCGTACAGCACCTCACAACAGGAACTGATATCTCCCTGAACATGGTTGATATCCGCAAATCCCAGATTGCTCACATGATGGTCGATGCAGACAGTCTTCTTTGCTTTTTCAAAAAGAGCACCTGCAAGTGCCAGACGGTCTCTGGCACTGACATCACAGGTAATAAAGAGGTCAAATACGCTGTCATCTGCCTCTGTTTTTATTTCATCGATACATTCAATATGTCCGAAGATCGGCTTCGGATGATCAAGATAAACGGTCACATCAATATCCGGAAAATATGTTCTGATATACAGGTACAGCGCCATACAGGAGCCGACACAGTCGCCATCCGGACGGATATGTCCGCCAATCCCGACAGTTTTTACACCTTCCAGTACTTCTGCTATATTTTTCATGGTCATTCCTCTTATTCTTCCTCAGGCTTGCCCAAAGAAGCATCTCTTTTTGCAACATCGTCAATCAGTTTTGACATATTTACACCATATTCGATCGATTCGTCCAGAATAAAACGAATCTCCGGTGTATTTCGAAGGTTCAGGTTTCTGGCAAGCTGGCGGCGGATATATCCTTCCGCACTGTTCAGTCCCCTGATCGTAGCCTCCTTTGCTTCCTGATTGCCCAGCACACTGATATATGCCTTGCAGGTTTTTAAGTCCGGAGCCACTTCCACAGCCATGACAGAGGTCATCGGGTGAATCCGCGGATCTTTGATTTCTCCGCGGATGATGGAACTGAGTTCCTTCTGAACCTCCCCATTGATCCTTGTATTCTTAATGCTGTTTTTTCTCATTTATGATCTACTCCTATCTTGGCACTTCTACCATGATATACGCTTCTACTTTATCTTCTTCTTTGACATCGTTGAATCCGTCAAATACAAGACCACATTCGTATCCTGCTTTTACTTCTTTAACGTCATCTTTAAATCGTTTCAGAGATGCAAGCTCACCTTCAAATACCAGCTCGCCTTCTCTTGTAATACGTACTTTGCAGTTTCTCTGGAAAATACCATCCAGAACATAGCTTCCTGCGATCGTACCGACACCGGATGCCTTGAAGAGCTGACGTACTTCTGCATGACCGATAACTTTTTCTTCAAATACCGGATCAAGCATACCTTTCATTGCTGCTTCCACATCTTCGATTGCCTGATAAATAACTTTGTAAAGACGAAGATCTACGCCTTCCTGATCTGCAAGCTGTTTTGCCATCGCATCCGGACGAACGTTAAATCCGATGATGATCGCATTGGAAGTTGCTGCCAGAGATACGTCGGATTCATTAACTGCGCCTACACCGCCATGGATCACACGAACAACAACCTCTTCATTAGAAAGTTTGATCAAGCTCTGTTTCACGGCTTCTACAGAACCCTGTACATCTGCTTTGACGATGATCGGCAGTTCTTTCAGATCACTTGCCTGAATCTGATCAAAGAGATTATCAAGGGAAAGTTTGCCTTTTGTTTCTTCAAGGAGGTGTTTCTTATTCTCGGTAACAAATGCTGCCGCAAAGTTTTTCGCTTCTTTGTCACTCGGGAATGCCATCAGGATCTCACCTGCATTCGGCACATCACCAAGACCAAGAATCTCAACCGGTGTGGACGGTCCTGCTTCTTTGACACGTCTTCCTCTGTCATCCATCATTGCACGTACCTTACCGCTACATGCGCCTGCTGCAATAAAGTCACCTACATGAAGAGTACCCTTCTGTACAAGAATCGTTGCAACAGGACCTTTACCTTTGTCAAGCTGAGCCTCGATAACAAGACCTCTGGCTGCACGGTTCGGGTTCGCTTTCAGTTCAAGTACTTCTGCTGAAAGAAGGATCATCTCAAGCAGTGTATCAATTCCTTCTCCTGTATGTGCAGATACCGGTACGAAGATGGTGCTTCCACCCCAGTCTTCCGGAATCAGTTCATATTCAGAAAGTTCCTGTTTTACTCTTTCAATGTTTGCACTTGGTTTATCAATCTTGTTGATTGCAACAATGATTTCTACACCTGCTGCTTTTGCATGGCTGATAGCCTCAACAGTCTGTGGCATGACACCATCATCAGCCGCAACAACGAGTACTGCAATATCAGTAGAGTTTGCACCACGCATACGCATTGCTGTGAATGCTTCATGTCCCGGTGTATCAAGGAAAGTGATCTTCTGTCCGTTGATTTCAACAACAGAGGCACCAATGTGCTGTGTGATTCCACCTGCCTCGCCTCTTGTTACATGTGTATTACGAATTGCATCCAGAAGGGATGTCTTACCATGGTCAACGTGACCCATAACGCAGACAACCGGCGGTCTGGAAACCATTGTGGATTCGTCTTCCTCTTCTTCTTTCAGAAGTTCTTCGATAACATCTACTTTTTCTTCCGGTTCTGCAATGATATCGTAGTCAAGTGCGATTTCCTGTGCTTTTTCGAAATCGATCTCATGGTTTACAGTTACCATGATGCCTTCCATAAAGAGCTTCTTAACAATTACAGACGGCTGCATCTTCATTGCTTCTGCAAGCTCGCGGATTGTCATTTTCTCCGGAAGAGTGATTTCTTTTACTTCTGGTTTCTTCTCTTCCTGTTTTGGCTGAGGAGCAGGTTTCTGAAGAGCTTTCGGAATTCTGGAAAGATTTCTTCTTCCGCCCTGATTCGGTCTGTTGTGACCTGCACCGGAATTTTTCTCAAAATCTTTCTTTTTGTTCTTATTCTCTCTGTCACGCTCTCTCTTGCTGTCCTTGGATGTTTTTGTCAGTTCCGGTGTGAATACGGCATCATTATCTCTTCTTCCGCCGCCGGCTCTCTGTCCGCCACGGTTATTTCCGCCAAAGCGTCCTTCACCTCTGTTGTCCGGTCTTCCGTTTCCGCCCTGTCCTGGTCTTCCCTGACCACCCTGCTGCGGACGGCCATTACCTCTCATTGGACGGCCATTGCCTTCACCCTGACGCGCCGGACGGCCTTCTCCCTGTCTCTGCGGACGGCCACCACTGTTGCGGTTGCCCTGCGGTCCACGGTCAGATGGTCTTTTGTCTCCATTGTTTCGGAAATCACGGTTTCCTCTGTTATCACCGCGGTTATCTCCACGATTCTCCCTGTTCGGGCGGTTCTGGTTTCTGTTGTTATTATAGCCACCCTGCTCGCTTCTCTGCGGTCTTGCCTGAGTCTGAGCTGCTTCTGCTGCCGGTTTCTCAGCCGGTTTCTTAGCTGTCGGTGTTTCCTGTACCGGAGTACTCTGCGGTTTCTTCGGTGCAGTAGTTTCTGCTGCCGGTTTCTGAGCTACTGTCTCAGCCGGTTTTGCTGCCTGTGTTCTCTGCTGCGGTCTTGCAGCCGGTTTTTTATCTGATGCCGGACGTTTCGGTCTGTTTTTGCCTCCGTCACTGGCATTCTGTGCGTGATATACGCGAATAATATTTTTTTTCTTTTTGGGAGCCTCTGTCTTTTCTGCTTCCGCCTTCGTTGTTACCATCTTTTCATCTGCCACCTTGGTAATCTGCTCCTTTCCCTCTTGTGTTGATTTTTCTTTTATTCTGACATGTTCTTGCTCTTTGATCTTCGGCACATTGGTTCCTCCTTTACGTCAATGAATCAAAACCAGTTTTCATTCTTACTTTTCGGTTTTCGCAAGTTCTTTCATCATTGCTTTCGCAAAGTTTTCATCCTGTACCGCCAGACTGGCACGAAATTCTTTTCCGCAGAATTTTCCGAGTTCTTCTTTATTTGCAATGAAGTAAATCGGAACTTCGTAAAATTCACACATATTACTGAATTTCTTTCTGGTGTTTTCTGATGCGTCAGCCGCTACCAGAACCAGAAATCCTTTGCCGGTCTTTACAGATTTTTCTGTAGAAAATTCACCGCTGGCAATCTTGCCCGCTTTTGTTGCAAGACCAACCAGTGATAACACTTTATTGTTGTTTTTCAATATTAGCTAACTCCTTTTTCAGGTCCTCATAGACCTCAGCCGGTACCGCCATCTTCAATGAGCGCTCGAGCCCACGGCTTTTGACTGCTTTTTCCAGACACTCCTGTGACAGACAGACATAGGCACCTCTGCCGTTCTTTCTTCCGGTAGCATCCAGCACAATCTCATTTTCCGGGGTTTTCAGTACTCGGATCATTTCTTTTTTGCTTTTCATTTCTCTGCATCCGGTACACTGACGCAGAGGTGTTTTATTTTTTGTAGCCATAGATTATTCTTCTGTCAGCTCTTCGGAAACAGCTTCTTCTGCTTCTGTATCTTCAGCAGTTTCTTCTGTATCTTCTTCGCTGTACTCGTCCTCATCATAGTACTCATCTTCATCATCATAATCATAGAGCTCACCGGATTCTCTTGCCTGTGTCTCGCTCTTGATATCGATCTTGAATCCTGTCAGGCGGGCTGCCAGACGTGCATTCTGTCCCTCTTTACCGATTGCAAGAGAAAGCTGATAATCCGGAACGACTACCAGTGCCGTCTTTTCATCCGGATCTGCCATAACAGCGATTACTTTCGCCGGGCTCAGTGCATTCTCGATCAGGATTGCCGGGTTTTCATCCCAGTTAATGATATCGATTTTCTCGCCGCGAAGTTCCTCTACGATGGAGTTTACTCTGGCACCGTTCATACCGACACATGCACCAACCGGGTCAACGTCCGGATCGTTGCTCCATACAGCGATCTTTGTACGGGAACCAGCTTCTCTGGCAATGCTCTTAATCTCAACAGTTCCGTCCTTTACTTCTGCAACTTCAGATTCGAAGAGGCGTTTTACAAGGCCCGGATGTGTTCTGGAAAGAAGGATACGCGGTCCTTTCGGTGTATCTTTGACTTCAAGAATATAAACCTTGATTCTCTCAGTTGGTTTAAATTCTTCACCTTTTACCTGCTCGTTTTCACTGAGGACACCGTCTGCCTTACCGAGGTTTACGCTGACATTCTTGCCCATCACACGCTGTACGATACCGGTAACAACTTCTTTTTCCATTCCGTAATACTGATCATAAAGAACTTTACGCTCTTCTTCACGAATTTTCTGAAGGATGACGTTCTTTGCATTCTGTGTTGCGATACGTCCAAATTCTTTGGAGTGGATCTCAACTTTAATAATATCACCGAGTTCTGCATTGGTATTAAGCTTCTGAGCTTCTACCAGAGAAATCTCCATTGCAGGATCTTCTACGAATTCCTTAACCTCACGTTCTGCATAAACGCTGAAATCGCAGGTTTCCGGATTAATTGTCACATGCACATTATCTGCTTTACCGAAATGGTTCTTGCAAGCCTGGATCAGGGACTGCTCGATAGCTCCCAGTAATGTATCCTTGCTGATATTTTTTTCTTTTTCCAGGATATCCAGCGCTTCCATTAACTCTTTGTTCATTTTTTTAATTTCCTCCTCATTTTATCAAAGCCTATCTGAATCGTACCTAAAATTCAATTGCCAGTCGGATCAGGGCAATGTCCTTCTTTTCAAATGTGCGTAAGGCACCGTCCTCGTTGATCGTAACACTGTTTTCATCATATGCATCCAGAACACCACAGAATTCTTTCTGTTTGTCGATTGGACGATATGTCCGGACTTCTACCAGTTTGCCCATGCTTCTGGCAAAATCCTTTTCTTTTTTCAGTGGTCTGTCAAGACCCGGCGAACTGATCTCCATAATATAACTGTCTTCAATAAAATCGTTTTCATCCAGTTTATCGCTGAATGCCCTGCTGACTGCCTCACAGTCATTGACCGTGATTCCGCCCGGTTTGTCGATGTAGCCGCGAAGATACCAGTTACCTGCTTCTTTTACGTATTCTACATCTACAAGCTCGAATCCCTCTCGCTCTACGATCGGCAAAAGCAAAGCTTCTGCTTTCTGTTCATATTCATCCCGTCTGCTCATTTTTACACCTGCCTTTCACACATTCGGATTATCTCGCAAAAAGAGTGGACCGAAGCCCACTCTCTTGTTTATCCGTTATCATGTTATCCCTATCATATCACCATCACTGATGAAAAGCAAGGATTTTTTTATATTCTGGGCTTTACACCCTTTGTATCACGTTTTGCCAGACGCACTTTGTTCAGGGAATATTCTTTGTCATGATAAGTGATCGTATATTCCTGATGTCCCGCCAGAAGATATGCATGTTCCAGATAGTCATCATCGGCAAGTTTCATTCCACGCACACCAATGGCCGTCTTTTTCATAATGGAAATCTCCTGTTTCAAAAAGCGCAGGAAGCATCCACCATGACTCTGTAAGACGATCTGCTCCATTTCTGCCGAACCGCCTATAAAGATCAGTTCATCATCTTCTGCAAGTTTCGTCGATGCGATCGTACGTTTCGCCACATCAAACTCAGCGCCCTCTACCAGTTTGCACATAGATGACTTTGTCACAAACAGCAGGCGGTCTGTGCGGATCTGTCCGACCGGTGCCACATACAGCATCCGTTCTTCTGCACTGTTGTAATTGCTTAAGTTATCTGCCGGAGTGCCTTTGTCTCTGAAGCGTACCAGTGGAATATCTGCCGCCTTGATCGTATGCATCTTGCCTTTGTCTGTAAAGATACAGATCTTATCTGTATTCATACAGTTGAAGACATATTTGCTTTCGTTGTGAATTGCTTCTTTATTTCGTTCGTACGCATTTTGGTCGATCAGTTTCATATAGCCGAAGCGATCCATCAGGAAGCAGACTTCCATCTCTTCCATCTTCTTTTCTTCGTAAACGGCTTCCTCTGCATTCTCGACTGCCGTACGGCGTTTTCTTCCATATTCTTTCTTGATCTCATCCATGTCTTTGATGATCACTGCCGCCATGGAATCATAGTTTTCCAGAATATCTTTATAAAGTGCGATATTTTTCATCGTCTCCTGGTATTCTGCCTGCAGCGCTTCAATTTCCAGACCAATCAGTTTATACAGACGCATATCCAGAATCGCATTTGCCTGTCTTTCTGTAAATAAAAGTTTCGCAGCCGCCTTTTCACTTGCTTTTGATTTAAACCTGATGCCCTCTGTAATGCCTTCGACCAGACATTTCTTTACCTGCTCACGGTTCTTGCTTCCGCGAAGGATCTCAATGATCAGGTCAATAACATCGCAGGCTTTGATCAGACCTTCCTGCACTTCCTGTTTTTCCAGTTCTTTGTCCAGAAGTGTATGATATTTTCTTGTGGTGATCTCAAAGACGAAATCTACATGATACTCGATGATCTGTTTCAGACTGAGTGTTTCCGGACGTCCGTCTGCAACTGCCAGCATATTAACACCGAAAGTATCTTCCAGACGAGTCTTCTTGTACAGCATATTGGTCAGGTTTTCCACATCGGTATCTTTTTTCAGTTCAAGTACGATACGAATACCTTCTTTGGAAGACTGGTTTGAAATATCTACAATGTCTGTCGTCTTCTTTGTCTCGACAAGAGATGCCACGTCATTGAGAAACTTGCCAATATTTGCTCCGAGCATGGTATATGGAATCTCGGTAATGACGAGCTGCTTTTTGCCGCCTTTGAGTTTCTCTACTTCTACTTTGCCTCTCAGACGGATCTTGCCGCTTCCTGTCTCATAGATCTTACGCAGATCATCTTTATTTACGACAATACCGCCGGTTGGAAAATCAGGGCCTTTGATATAACGCATCAAACCTCTTACGCTGATAGTATTATCTTTCATATATGCCTTGACCGCATCGATCACCTCACCGAGGTTGTGTGGCGGAATGCTGGTTGCCATACCAACTGCAATACCGTCTGCACCGTTGACCAGAATGTTCGGAATACGAACCGGAAGCACGGATGGTTCTTTCTCCGTCTCATCAAAGTTCGGCACAAAATCCACTACGTTTTTATCGAGATCACTCAGAAAAACTTCCTGCGTGAGCTTTTCCAGACGCGCTTCGGTATATCGCATGGCCGCTGCTCCGTCACCTTCGATAGAACCAAAGTTTCCATGTCCGTCTACCAGCGTCCTGCCTTTCTTGAAATCCTGTGCCATCACAACCAGTGCATCATAAATGGAACTGTCACCGTGCGGATGATATTTACCCATGGTATCACCGACAATACGGGCACATTTACGATATGGGCGGTCATAACGGATTCCCAGTTCATACATATCATAAAGTGTCCTTCTCTGAACCGGTTTCAGACCATCCCTCACATCCGGAAGTGCACGTGAAATAATGACGCTCATCGCATAATCAATATAAGATTTCTGCATGATTTCCGAATAATCGGTACGAATTACATTTTCCTGTTTTGTTTCCATATCATTCTCCCACCTTATACATCAAGTTCCGCATCTGCCGCATGTTCATAGATAAATGCTTTACGCGGAGGTACTTCGCTGCCCATCAGAACCTCCGTTACGCTGGAAGCAAGACGTGCATCTTCGATCTCAACACGTTTCATTCTTCTTGTCTCAGGATTCAGAGTTGTCTCCCAGAGCTGCTCTGCATCCATTTCTCCAAGACCTTTGTAGCGCTGTAGTGTAAAACTGCCCGGTTTGTGAGTCTTACGGTATTTTTCCAGAGCTTTATCATCATAGAGGTATTCTTCCGGACCTTTTTTCGGCATTGCCTTGTAAAGAGGCGGCATCGCAATATACACATGTCCCTCATAAATCAGTTCCGGCATAAAACGATAAAACAGTGTCAGGAGCAGGGTAGAAATATGCGCACCATCCACATCGGCATCAGCCATGATCACAATTTTGTCATAACGAAGCTTACTGATGTCAAAGTCATTGCCGTACCCTTCGGAAAAGCCACAGCCAAATGCATTGATCATGGTTTTGATCTCGGCATTCGCAAGCACTTTATCGATTGTCGCTTTTTCTACATTCAGGATCTTGCCACGGATCGGGAGGATTGCCTGATAGTTACGGTTACGCGCTGTCTTTGCTGAGCCACCTGCAGAATCACCCTCGACAATAAAGATCTCGCACTGCGCCGGATCTTTTTTTTCACAGTTGGCAAGTTTACCATTGGAGTCAAAGGAGTATTTCTGTTTTGTAAGAAGATTCGTCTTAGCCCGTTCTTCTGTCTTGCGGATCTTTGCCGCCTTTTCCGCACAGGACAGAATAGTTTTCAATGTTTCCAGATTACGGTCAAAATAGAGAACCAGCTGCTCACCCAGCACTTTACCGGTTGCTTTGGCTGCATCCTGGTTGTCCAGCTTGGTCTTTGTCTGGCCTTCGAAACGAGGTGCAGGATGTTTGATAGAAACAACTGCCGTCATTCCGTTACGGATATCGGCACCGGTAAAGTTCGGGTCTTTGTCTTTGAGGACACCAATTTCTCTTGCATACGTATTCATAACAGTCGTAAACGTTGTCTTAAATCCGGTCAGATGTGTACCGCCCTCTGCGTTGTAGATATTGTTGCAGAATCCCAGTACGTTTTCACGAAACTCATTGGTATACTGAAATGCCACTTCCACCTGAATGCCATCTGCCTCGCCTTTCAGATAAACAGGCTCATGAAGTGATTCCGTATTGTGGTTCATGTCACGGATATAGCCAACGATGCCCTCCGGTTCATGATATTCTTCTTTTACCGGTTCTGTTCCTCTGAGATCCTCAAATACGATCGTCAGTTCCGGATTCAGATAAGCGGTCTCATGAAGACGGCTCTTGACATCTGTCGCAGAAAAACGTGTCTTCTCAAAAATCTCCGGATCCGGAAGAAAGTTGATACAGGTTCCGGTTTCTTTCGTCCGGCCAAGTTTTGGAAGGAGACCGTTTTCAAGTTCGAGAGTCGGAACTCCCCGTTCATAATGGTCATGATGTACATAGCCATCACGACTTACTTTAATGTCCAGATAAGTAGAAAGTGCATTTACTACCGAAGAACCTACACCATGAAGTCCACCACTTGTCTTATAAGCAGAATTATCGAATTTGCCGCCTGCATGAAGCGTCGTAAACACCAGTCGCTCCGCAGACATTCCCTTTTCGTGCATATCTACCGGAATTCCACGTCCGTTGTCTGTTACAGTACAGGAACCGTCCTTCTCCAGAACTACATTGATCAGGCTGCAGTATCCTGCCAGATGTTCATCTACTGCATTATCCACGATCTCGTAGATCAGATGATTCAGTCCCTTCCGGGATACACTTCCGATATACATACCCGGACGTTTGCGGACCGCTTCCAGTCCTTCCAGAACAGATATACTCCCTGCATCGTAGGTTTCCTTTTTCGCCATCGGTCTATTTTCCTTTCTTTTCTTACTTTACTCATTCAAACATTTGTTCTTTATCATACATGATTTTCCCCGAAAAAGTCAAATATTAATCTCTGTCGATTTCAGGGCAAAAAAATAATCAGGACCTCAATCCTGATTATCTGTAAATTATTTATAGCAGCCAGTACGGGAATCGAACCCGTGTTTTC
>OLRT01002079.1_pt1 | contig 13034 bp, 10 predicted proteins | sample 1672021 | NCBI WGS metagenome assembly OLRT01 (sample SAMEA3136637, study PRJEB25190) | human gut metagenome | reverse complement strand
TTTTAAAAAAAGAAGTGAATAGCAGATATGAAGATGCTGAGGTAAATGAGGAAGAACTTGGCAAGCTAAAAATTCATAAAAAAGGGAAAGAAGATAAATTAGTTGTGATTTTCCACGCTGGCTTGGGATCGATTGATGAATTTTTACCATTTATACAAGGTCTATGTAATGAAGAAAAGGGGACTATTGTTAGTATAGCATTAAATAATGTAAAGCAATATTTAGATTGTTATGCAGGGCATTTATATGAGAGTGTTGCTGATAAATATACAAAAATTATACTTGACTTAGGCTATGATAAAATACAACTTATTGGACATTGTGTTGGCGGAATGATAGCTTTTGAGGTTGCAAAAAATATGATGGATAAGGGAGTTGATGTTATTGATGTCTCTCTGATTGATAGTATACCAGGGAAATATAGTATTGAGGATGAGGTAGTAATGGAACTAATGTTTTTACCTATGGTAAATATAACGTATCCTGTGTTGGCGGAATATCAATTAAATGAGCGGGAATTATATGAATATATGGATGAGAAATTTGGAAAATATACAGGAATAGAACAGAAATCTAAAAATAAAGTAGAAGAATACATAAATGGTCTTCGGGAGATTGAGAAAGAGGAAAGAATAAGACTGTATATAAACAGTGTATCGAAAAATATGCCAATTCAAATGTTTGTCTATTTATTTGATATATTCAAACAAAGTACAAATGGAGCTATATATAAACCTATACCATATTTAGGTGATATTCGTTTATTTATAGCAGAAGATACAGAGAAAATTGTATTCCATCGAAGTGAAGAAGTTATAAATTTTTGGAGAGAAAATTGCATTGGTGATGTTACTGTTATTATGATTCCTGGAAATCATCTTACATGTTTTACTGATGTAAACAATATTCAGAAGTTAGTAAATATGATTACAGAGAAATAGTATCCGAAATAATTAGGTGAATCAATACAATAAGGAGAATGATTACTCCGATTTCTTCGGAGCCACTTGTCCGGACTTATATGCTAACACCAGATACAACCTGTACCTACGCATGGACAAACTGATGAAAAACCATCTCATGTTCCTGCATGACAGAAGGGTTCCGACAAGTAATAATGAAGCCGAGAGACAGCTTCGCAACTATAAAAGAAAGCAAAAGCAGGTCGTGTCCTTCCGGAGTAACCAAAGCCACGATTATCTCTGTAAAAGCATGAGCATGCTGGTTGTGATGCGACAAAATGAAAGTAACCTCTTTGATAGAGTATCCAGGATTCTGGATTAAGAAGAGCCAGTGGTTTTGACTGATTACAGTTTACACCACCGGCTTTTCTTAATCAAGTTCGCACCTGAACAGTAACATAAACAACACGCATACTTCAAAATTCAAAAAACATCCATGGACTGCGGCCATGAAAATATGCTATACTAACCGTGGTTTGCTTATGCTAACCAGGGAGGAAATACAAATGAGCGAACAGCAATTTACAGACTTTTTTGATCCGGAAATTCAAAAAATTGTCAGCGAAGATGGCTGCTCCATTTACAGAATGAAAAATGTAACTGGAGAGGGTGTTATCACTCGCTATGAAATTCTTCCGGGTATTGAATTATTTTATAATGATTTTCACATGAGCGATGGACAGAATCAAAACAAGCTTCCGCACTCTGATGTACTTGAAATCAATCATTGCCGGGAGGGACGTTTTGAATGCGAATTTGCTAATGGAGATTATCAGTATGTCGGTGCTGGCGATCTTGCAATTAACCGCCTGACAAACGAAACTACATCAACTTACTTTCCGTTGTCGCATTATCACGGCATTTCTATTACCATTGATCTGCCTACGGCAGATCAAACTATGAAGCGGATAGAAAGTGTGATTGGAGGTCTGAATATAGATGTCTTTTCGATTGCAGATAAGTTTTGCAAGAATGATACCTGCATTGTATTAAGAACTCAAAGCGAAATTGAACATATTTTTTCGGAACTTTATCGGGTGGAGCCTCGGATGATTGCTTACTATTTGAAAGTGAAAGTGCTGGAATTGCTGATGTTTCTGAATCAGGTTTCGCTTCAGGATTACCAGGAAGAACGAAGATATTTTGCAAGAAATCAAGTACAAACAATAAAGAAAGTACAGGAATATATGACAGCCGATCTTCGCAACCATTATACTTTGCAGGAGTTATCAGAAAAATTTGAAATTCCTCTTACCTCAATGAAGGTTTGCTTCAAGGGCGTTTATGGGTGTTCTATTTATGCTTATATGAAATCCTATCGTATGCAGGCTGCTACGATCTTGCTTCGGGATACTTCTGACAGCATAACAGAAATTGCGGCTAAAATGGGATACGATAATCCAAGTAAATTTTCCGAAGTATTCAAAAAGGAATTTGGAGAACTGCCTTCCGAGTTCCGAAAAAAGTTGTCCAAATAGAGGATGTTTGGTCTTTTTAGAGTGGCGGCAAAATACCAGATACAATATACTATCATCTGTACTAGCAGATGATTTAAGAGCGTCGTGCAGACGCTCTTTTTTTTGAATAGAGGTTAGATTATTCTAACCCGCGAAGGAGTCGGTATTATGAAACGGGATATGAGAAAATATATCCTACGGAAACTGGTTGAGCTGATATTTACTTTATTGTTTGTAACTCTACTGTCTTTCTTGCTGATGAGACTGTCATCCGTTGATCCAGCCACAGCTTATGCAAAGAGGATGATCGGAAACCCCACAGCGGAACAGATTGAAAAGATTCGGATTCAGTTGGGGTTTGATAAACCATTGCTTGTCCAGTATGGCCGTTGGGTATGGGACTTACTGCATTTTGATTTAGGCGTTTCTTTGGCAAATGGACATGATGTTTGGACGGATATTGCCACAGCTTTTCCGAAAACGCTTGGAATTGTAGCTCTGGCATCTATCTTTCAGGTTGTTTTCATTGTAATCGTTAGTTGTATTGCCTTTTTACTTCCCTGGAAACTTCCGAAAAAGGCAGTCAGGCTTTTGTGCATTTTGGGTGTGTCCATACCCTCTTTCTATTTGGCAACCGTTTATCTGGATTATTTTGCTGTTCAAAAGTCCTTAATTTCTGTGGCAGGAAATACAACCCTACTCAGCTACATATCTCCGGCAATCTGCATTGGCGTATTCGGGGCTTCTTTCTATACGCCGCTTCTGATGGATGCTCTGGAGCATGAAAGCAACGAGGATTACGCATTTTATGCCCGTTGCCGTGGGCTTTCGGAAAAAAGGCTTTTGCTGTGCCATTTTTTTCCGCGGGCAGCGATGGGTTTAGTTCCAAACTTTTTACAAAGCATTGGTTTGGCACTGGCTAACGCAACGGTGATTGAATCCATTTTTTCAATTCCGGGATTTGGTTATCTGATTGTAAACCATGTGCTTGATCGCGATACTCCCATGATACACGCTGAGGTGTTTTTTCTGGCGCTGGCGATTGCTCTTTGCAACATTGCCGCTGACTTGGTGCAGTGGGCAATCGGGCGTAAAAAGGGGGTGGCGTAAATGAAAACGAAGCGTTTTCGGAAATGGTGTGCGATTTTCATTCCAACCCTTGTGATTATTTTCTTTTTTGCCGGATTTTTATTTGCACCCAACGATCCAATGAAATCAAACTTGTTGGAGAGATATGCTGATCCCAGCGCAGAATATCCGTTTGGTACGGATGCTTTAGGGCGCTGCATTCTGTCACGGATTCTTTATGGTGGCTGGACAACGCTGGGGATTGTATTAGGAGGCTCTCTTATTGTTTTTCTGCTTGGCACTGTTATCGGAATGGTGACAAGCCGGGCCGTTATGAAAGAAAATGCACTTATTGATGGCCTGATTAACGCTGTTACAGCCATCCCCCCGATTGCGTATTTAATTGTGTTTATTGGAGCCTGGGGCAGCGGAGCGAAAACTACTCTTGTCGCGCTCACTGTGTCTTACATTTTGAGATACATAAAACTGGTTCGTACCCGTACCGACATGGAAATGGGAAAAGCCTATGTCATGTGTGCAATCGCTTCCGGCGCTTCAAAGCTCAGAATCATGCTGATTCATATTTTCCCGAATTTGATTGCCGAAATGATTCGCTTTCTGTGCCTTTCCTGTGCGGATATGATTCTGGCTATTACCGGATTTTCCTTTATTGGATTAGGGCTTGGTGATAATGTAGTAGATTGGGGAAGTATGATTTTAGACGCAAGGGGTGCTTTGGTTCTTCACCCGACCATGATTCTCTATCCAATAGGGGCGGTAATTTTATCGACACTCTGCTTTAACGTCATTGGCAGGCAGTTGACAACGAAGGAGGCAGAGTGATGTTAAAAATTGAACAGTTAGATGTCAAGGAACGGTCAGGCCGCTACCTTCTGAAAGACATATCTATGGAAATTCCTGCAGGCCATGTGATTGGACTTACAGGTAAAAGCGGCTCTGGAAAAACAACTTTGCTGCGGAGCATTTTGGGAATGCTTCACACAAGCTGTCATATTGATGCCGGGAAAATTTTGTTGGAAGATATAGATTTATCACATCTTTCCCGCAAGTCACATCGTGAGCTTTGTGGGAAGAAGCTTGGATTTATCCCCCAGAACCCTATGACGGCTTTTGACAGCCGATTAAAAATCGGTTATCAGATGCGGGAAACCTTTGTCAATCGTTTGCATTTGAATACAAGTGAAGCAACTGACCTGGCGAAAGAGAAACTGGTTTCCGTAAATCTAAAAGACACGGATCGGATTTTGGGTGCGTATCCGTCTGAACTATCAGGCGGAATGCTACAACGAGTAGCTGCGGCAATCTTATTGGGAATGTCGCCGGATTATGTTTTAGCCGATGAACCAACCGCTGCATTGGATGAAGAAAACAGGGATTTGTTGCTTCTCATCATGCAGGAGCAAATGAAGGACAAAGGCATATTATTTGTATCCCATGATGTGGCCGCACTTAAAAACTTATGTCAGAACGTTTATGTTCTGGGAGCCGGAAAAATTATTGAGCATGGAACGATGGATAAACTCTTGTCAAGTCCGCAGACAGACTGGATGAAACAATTTTCCGCGTTGAGCCATAGGGAAAGTCGGGGTGAATGGAAATGGGAGAAATTGTAATCCAGAATGTAAATCAGGTATATCATAATGCGAATCAGGGAGATTTTAATGCGCTTTCGGACATCAACCTCCACCTTTGTAAAGGTGAAAGTCTTGCTATTGAGGGAGAAAGCGGATCGGGAAAAAGCACGCTGGCAAGACTTCTGATCGGCATTGAGAAACCAACTTCTGGCAAAATATTACTGGATGGTGAAGATATAACCTGTTGGAATTATCGAACATGGAAACAGCACCGTAAAAAAATACAGGCTGTTTTTCAGGATTCTTCCGGCACTTTAAATCCTGCCAGGTCTGCATACGCAAATGTAGAAGAAGCACTGGTGAACTTAACTGATAAGAAAAGAGCCGAAAGAAAAAAACATATTTTAGATTTGATGGATGCCGTACACATGGATTATGGGCTTTTGGAAACGCCTGTCCGTCAGCTTTCGGGCGGCGAACAGAGGCGGCTCTCTTTGCTTCGGGCGATTGCCGTGGAACCTGATTACTTAATCATGGATGAAGTAACCAGCGGGCTTGACCTGATTTCGGCAGACGCCGTACTTACTTTAGTAGAGAACTTTGTGAAGCTATCCGACAGCTCCTGCATTTTCATTACGCATAGCAGAAAGGATGCAATGCGTATTGCGAATCGGATTATCATCATGCAGGAGGGACGGATCGCCGAGCAAGGTTATCTAATAGATCAATTATCAAACCAGAAAGGACAAGGATAACATGAAACAGATTTACAAGAAACTTCTCGCCGCTGCATTGGGCGTGAGTATGCTTCTGTCCATGGTTGGCTGCGGTCAGAGCGATACCTCCGAGCAGACGCAGACTGACAGCGAGCAGACGCAAGCGGCTAATGAAAACGAAGCGAAGGTGCTGACAATCGTCACAGCAAAGGAACTGGACAACCTTACGACACTGACCATGAACAAGGAGAATAATATCGCCTGCGGTCTGGTCTATGAGACTTTGGTTGCCTACGAGGACGGGGAAATTGTTCCCGAACTGGCCGAGGAATGGGGATGGGATGACACAAATACTGTCCTTACCTTTAAACTCCGTCAGGATGTTTCTTTTACAGATGGAGCCGCTTTTAATGCGGAAAGCGTAAAGGAAATTCTGGACTTTGACCGTTCCAACCCTAATTTTAGCGGTATCAAGGGCATTTACAACATTGAAAGCGTAGAGGTTGTTGACGAATACACGGTGGCCGTTCATTATGCTGCCCCTTGCTTCTCTTATATCAATGACTTCTGCTTCCAGAATGTTGCCGGCATGATGTCCCCGAATGTGTTTGAAGCTGAAAACTTCCAGACATTCACAGATGTTGTCGGCACTGGTCCATAAATCCGCGAAGAAATGATTTCCGGTGACTGCACCCGTTTTGTCAGAAATGAAAACTATTGGGGTGAAGCTCCTTACTATGACGAAGTTGTCATAAAGTATATCCCGGAGGCATCTTCCAGACTTCAAGCATTACAGACCGGTGAGGTTGACCTGATTTATGGTGCTGACCTTCTCAGCTATGACGACTACAATCAGGCTCTTTCTCTGGATGGGATCGAGGGCGCAATCAATGATGGAAATACCCTGACCCGGAACCTGGTTCTGAATGCGTCCAGCGAAATTTTGAGCGATCTTAAGGTTCGCCAGGCGATTGCATACGCTGTCAATAAGGAAGAAATCACCAAGGGCCTGACCTATGGATACGAAACTCCGGCCACCAGCCTGTTTGCACCCGGAGCGCCCTACACAGACATTACTTATAACAGCACATGGAGCTATGATCTGGATAAAGCAAATGCACTTCTGGATGAAGCTGGATGGGTGATGAATGAAAGCACTGGTATCCGTGAAAAAGATGGACAGCAGCTTTCCCTGAATTACACCTATTGGACTGATCTTTCTCTTGCACAGGACATGGCTCTTGCAATTAAGACCCAGCTTGCAGAGGTTGGTATTGACGTAACCACTACCGGCCAGGATCAGATGACCTGGTGGACCGAAGGCGTTGCAGGAAATTATGACATTACAACATGGAATACAGAAGGGTCTTATACTGAACCGCACAAGTTCCTGCAGGAATCCCTCGGTGCTGATCCTCATGCTATTTCCTTGCAGGCACTTGAGGATTTCCAGAGCTATTCGGATGCGGTAAATGCGTTCTCCACCTCTGCTGATCCCGAAGTGGTTCAGAGTGCGATTGCTACTGCACTGAATGTTTCCAACGACAATGTGATTGACCTTCCGATCTCCTATTCTAAGGATCTGGTTGTATATAATTCCTCCAAAATCGCCGGATATACTTTCTCCAGCGTGCCACAGTTCTTTGAGATCGATAACGTACAGCCTGCGGAATAAATATAATCCAATGTCTAAATGGAGGGTTTAACGCCCTATCAGAGTGGCAGAAAATAGCCGAATAGATATAATAGAGGTTGGTTAGAAGTGTTTAACCAACCTCTATTTTTATGAAAAGGAGCGTATGTGAAATGGACAAGAAAGATAATCCCATGTCCAGACTGATGGAACTTGCCGCTCCATATAAGGGTGAATATGTTCTTTCAGTGATTTTGGCAATCCTGGGTGTTGCCGCCGGATTGCTGCCGTTTTTTGCAGTTTCAAAAATTGTGATTCTCTTGATGGATGGAGAGACATCTGTGTCCGTCTATATGGAGTGGTGTCTGATTGCGGGAATTGGTTTCCTTGGGAAAGTATGCTTTGCAAATTTCTCTACTTTAGTTTCCCATACGGCCACTTTCGCAACTCTGGCGGAGATCCGCCTGAAACTAGCAGATAAACTTACCAGGGTTCCGATGGGCTATATGATTAACACCCCATCGGGAGAATTAAAAAATGTCTTGGTAGATCGTGTGGAGGGAATGGAAACGACCCTTGCGCATTTAGTACCGGAGCTGACAGCGAATCTCTGTATTCCGATTTGTATTCTGATTTACCTACTGTTTTTGGATTGGAGAATGGCGCTGGCTGCATTGATTACCCTGCCGATTGGTATGTTGTGCTATAAGGGAATGGCAAATGGATATGAAGAAAAATTCCAGGGTCTTATTATGCGCGTGCGTAAAATGACCAGCACTGTGGTTGAGTATATCGGCGGAATAGAAGTCATTAAGGCGTTTAATCAGTCTGCTAATTCTTACCAGAAATATTCAGATGCCGTTGAAGATAATGCGGCCTATGCTGTGAACTGGATGAAAAGCGTGCAGCTTTACAAATCCATGCTTGTTACAATCTGGCCCAGTGTGTTAGTGTGTGTTCTTCCTATTGGCTGTGTCCTGTACCGGAACGGGAGCCTGAGCGTTCCAGCATTTGTTACCTGTATCGTGCTGTCATTGGGTATTATCACACCAATTTTAAATGCCATGAACTTTACGGACAGCATTTCTCAAATGAAATCAGTAGTCGAGGAATTGTGCGCCGTATTGGATGAAAAAGAACTGGATCGCCCGGAAACGCCGGTGTCTATTCATTCTTCCAATATTGTGTTAGAAAACGTCAGCTTTTCGTATGAAAGCGAAAAGCCGTTGCTAAAAAATATCAACCTTTCTATTCCAGAAAACAGCATTACCGCTTTTGTCGGTCCCAGTGGCGGCGGCAAGTCTACCATTACGAAGCTGATTGCGGGATTTTGGGATGTAACAAACGGAACTGTCAAGTTAGACGGAACAGATATTCGCAAAATTCCGTTGTCACAGCTTATGGATAACATCGCTTATATTTCACAGGACAACTATCTCTTTGACGAAACTGTTTTAGAAAATATCCGTATGGGAAAACCATCCGCAACGGATGAAGAAGTATATCAGGCTGCCAGAGATTGTGGTTGCTATGATTTCATTCTGAATCTGGAAAATGGATTCCATACAGTTGTCGGAGGTGCAGGAGGTCACTTGTCGGGCGGTGAGCGCCAGAGAATTGCGATTGCCCGCGCTGTACTGAAAAATGCGCCGATTGTTATTCTTGACGAGGCAACCGCTTACATTGACGCCGAGAATGAAGCCTTAATTCAAGAGGCAATGGCAAAAGTGATTGCCGGGAAAACCGTTCTGATGATTGCGCACCGTCTTTCTACGATTACCGATGCAGATAAAATTGTTGTCATAAAAGATGGGCAGATTATTGACGAAGGAACACATGAAAACTTATTGACTTCCTGTACGCTCTATCAGGAAATGTGGAAAGCGCACATGGACACAAAAGATGTGGCGTAGGAGGTGCGAAGATGATAAAGACATTAAGCAAGATTTATCAGTTTTCAGGGAAAATGCAGGGGACAATGAAAAAAGCTATCCTTTTTTCTGTCCTGCACTCCCTTTTTGATATGATGTCCTTTGGAGCATTAGCCATGGTTTTTTCGGGTTTAACAGACGGTTTTACTACGTCTATGATCTGGATGATATTTGGAATCACCCTGGCAAGTATGCTGCTTAAAATTTATTGCAGCTACATTTCAGATTTCGGCAAGGTGCAAATTGGATATTTTATGTGCGCGGAGAAACGGATTCATATTGGAGATCGCATGAAATATATGCCGATGGGGTATTTCAACGATCACAATTTGGGGAATTTGACTTCTGTCGTCACTACGACTATGGGCGATATTGAAAATAATGCGTCCATGGTGCTAACCAACATATTAGGCGGCTATATCCATGCAGCGATTATTACTATTGTTATGCTCTGTATCGACTGGCGGATCGGACTGACGATTTTGTGCGGGATTCTGCTTTTTACATGGTGCATCGGCCGGTTACAGAAAAAATCGGAAACGGTTTCGCCACAAAGACAGCAGGCCCAGGAGGCCCTCGTTTCTAATGTGCTGGAATACGTTCAAGGGATGCTGATTGTAAAATCCTTTAATCTCGGTCAAAATTCCAATAGCAAAATGAGACAGGCAATTCTGGACAGCAAGGATAAAAATCTGAAATTAGAGCGTACATTCGTCCCTTACAATATGCTGCAACAAATCATTCTCTACGGAACAAGTATTCTTGTTATAGTGGAGGGGTTGTACTTTTACCTGAATGGAACGATGGCGCTTTCCATTTGCCTGCTTATGACAGTAGCATCATTTATGCTCTTTAGTCAGCTTCAGTCGGCGGGGAATACTTCCTCTCTCCTGCGGTTACTGGATGTTTCGATTGACAAGGTAAACGAAATTGATAACACGCCCGTTATGGACGAACATGGTAAACCTATCAATCCCCCAAATTATAATATTGTTTTTGATGATGTTTCTTTTTCTTATGGCGAACACCAGGTTCTGGATCATGTGAGCCTCTCTATTCCCGAAAAAACCGTAACGGCTATTGTTGGTCCGTCCGGTGCCGGAAAAAGTACGCTTTGTAACCTAATCGCTCGATTCTGGGATGTTGACGATGGAAAAATTACAATCGGCGGTATAGATGTTCGAGATTACACACTGGACAGTCTGCTTACCAATATTAGCGAAGTATTCCAAAAGGTATATCTTTTCGCTGATACCATAGAAAATAATATCAAATTCGGCAATCCAGCGGCTTCCCATAACGAAGTTGTAAAAGCAGCTCAAAAGGCGTGCTGCCATGATTTTATTATGAGTCTGCCAAATGGATACCTGACCCAAATCGGTGATGAAGGTGTAAAACTGTCCGGAGGACAAAAGCAGAGGGTTTCCATTGCGAGAGCAATCCTAAAAGATGCGCCTATTGTTGTATTCGATGAGGCAACTTCCTATTCAGATATTGAGAATGAGCACAAGATACAGCTTGCACTTCAGAACCTGTTGCAGGGAAAGACTACGATTATGATTGCACACAGACTGCATACTATCCGCAATGCGGATCATATTGTGGTCTTTGAAGATGGAAAAGCGGTGGAACAGGGAACACATGATGAGCTGGTTGCAAGAGAAGGAAGATACAGCCATATGTGGGATACTTACATCAGAGAAATGGTGGGAAAGGAGTGAAAACAGGATGCTGCGTAGTATTAAGAAGTTAATTGGTGATAAAGGCAGACAGTTAATCGTACCGATTGTTTTGATGTCACTGGATGCGATTGGAAGTCTTGTGATGTATCTGATGCTGTACTTTACAGTGGTTCATCTTTTAAGCGGAACGCTTTCAGGTGCACTTGTACGGAATTATACAATTGTATGCCTGGTAAGCGTGATCCTTCGGCTGCTCATATATAGAAGTGGATATTTTTTGTGCTTTTCGAGAGGTGCCAAGATGTGCAGTGATCTGCGATTGCAGCTGGCAAATCATTACCGCTCGCTAAGTCTTGGCTATTTTAATCAGAACAGCAGTGGATATCTGCTTACGACGCTGACAAAGGATTTAAGCAATTTTGAACTGGTACTGACACATACCTTACCATCGATCATTAAGACTCTGGTAATGGGAGTTTTGATTCTGGCTGGTACCTTTTTTATCAACTGGAAGCTGGCACTTGCGGAATGTGTGGTGATTCTGATTGCACTGCCAATCTTACACCAGGGCAATACTCTGGTCGAAAAATATGGAAAAATGAAACGTGACCTGACCTCTAAAATGGTATCTATCGTACTCGAATATATCAAAGGCATGAAAGTGTTTAAGTCTGCCAATATGACAAGTACACATTTCGCAAGAATGTCGGATACATTAGAGGATATCAGAAAAACAAATGTACAGGCAGAAGTAAAAACCGCTGTTCCGACCAGTATGTATTCTATCGTTGCAAACTTTCTCCTGCCTTTCGTACTGTTGATTGGAAGTTACCTGTTTTTAGGTGGTGCAATTGCTTCCGAACAGCTTGTGGCATTTATGCTCATGAGTCTGGCTTTGTCAGCACTTCTGATTGCGTTTGAACATTCTTATGGTCTGTTAAAGGAACTTAGACTTGCAACATCCAACTTGGAACAGGCATTTGACACCAAGTCGCTTCCTTACAAAGAAGAACAGGTGATATTAAAGCACTTTGATGTTGCGTTTGATCATGTAAGCTTTTCTTATAATTTACAGACAGAAGTATTACACGATATCAGTTTCTATGCAAAAGAAGGAAGTACTACGGCGCTGATCGGTCCATCTGGCTCCGGTAAATCCACGGTAGCAAATCTTATTGCACGTTTTTGGGAAGTTACAAAAGGAACTATCTGTATCGGAGGAAAAGATATACGACAGTTAAATCCAGATGGACTTCTGCAATATATCAGTGAAGTATTTCAGGAGAATACGCTGCTTTCCGATACGATTTACAACAATATCAAAGCTGGCCGTGAAAATGCCACGGAACAGGAAGTGATTGCGGCGGCAAAGGCGGCAAGATGCCACGAATTTATCGAGCAACTTCCAAACGGTTATCAGACTGTGCTTGGAAGCACCGGCGTTCATCTCTCAGGTGGTGAACGCCAACGGATTGCCATTGCAAGGGCTATCGTAAAGGATGCCCCTATCATCGTACTGGACGAAGCAACCGCATTCAGCGACCCGGAAAATGAGTACCTGATTCAAAAAGCCTTTGAAAAGCTGATTCAGAATAAAACGGTTGTAATGATCGCCCATCGCCTGTCTACGATTCGTAATGCTGACCAGATCCTTGTCATGGAAAAGGGCTGTCTGATTGAGTCCGGCACCCATGACCAGCTGCTGAAGAAGGACGGAAAATACGCACAGATGTGGAGCAGCTATACGGAGTCGATCAACTGGAAAATCAGTACGGGAAAGGCGGTGTGATCTATGAGTAAGCTGAAAGAAAAGTTAATGCTGTCGGAGAAAGGCTACTCCGACCTGAAAAAAGCGATTACGGCCTGCACAATAACCAATATCGCGTTATTGATACCATCAATGGTAGCCTGCCTGATCTTTTGGGAGCTGTTAAAGCCGTTTACGGGAGAAGCAATTTCGTGGGCCGCGTTGTGGAAGCTGCTGGGCCTG
>OLRT01002078.1_pt1 | contig 13040 bp, 10 predicted proteins | sample 1672021 | NCBI WGS metagenome assembly OLRT01 (sample SAMEA3136637, study PRJEB25190) | human gut metagenome | reverse complement strand
GAAGAAATCATCCTGCGTCAATATAGCAGATACTTAATTTTCACTGTACTAGTTTTTTCCGCTATAATCAGAAAGATCCGGAGCCTCCACCTGAATCTTTACGGTCGTATCTTCTGCATAGATAAGATATACATTCTCTTCGATTCTTTCAAATCTTCCGCCCTCGATCTCCTCAGCCTCTTCCCCATGAGTCCGAAGGATGAAAGAACTTTCCGCTTCCGAGGTCTCCAGCGTAATTTCGTCGTCCTCCCTGGAATATTTATAATCCAGTTTCAGAAAGGTCCGCACTCTGGCATCACTCTGGGAAAGGGTCGTATTGGAAAAGCAGGAAAAATTCTTCCAGTAGGTGAGAAGGTTGCTGGCAAACTGCTTCTGCATGATCTCCCAGCGGTCCGTCTCCCGCTCCGGCCAGTAGATCGCCTGCATATTCAGCATGACATTCGTATAGCCCAGGGCGCTCTCAATGCTTTTCATCCGGATATCTCCGCGGTAAGTATAATTCATACCATCGCTCGTTGCACACTGTAAAGTAATGGAATCTGTTCCATAGGAAACCACCGGATAGTCTTCCGTGTAGCCGCAGGTCACTGTGCTGACATTCTTAAGGAGACTGCTGTCCGTCAGCTCCCAGACCTCATTAAGCTCCGCCTGGTCCGCAAAGGCCGCGCCGTAGACATAGCTGCTGCCCGTCGATTTCAAAAAATCTGCGTCCCGCTCAAGCTTGTCCGCGAGGGAGTCGGCTGCCTTATACTGAAGGGAAAGACCAGCCTCCGCCTCCTGCTCCTTCATCTGCTTTAAATAAAACTCCATGTTGCTTCCATTTGGCTCTATCCCATCCAGATAGTCCTCCTGGGGTTCCACAAAACAGGTCATTTTCATCCCGCTCTGTTCCGTGATAGAGATCAGCGACGGCCACATGATATCCCGGACCATTCCTGTCGTCCGTTGGCTGTAAAGCCTCTGAATCTCCCCGCTGTTCTCATCCGCAAAAACCGGAAAATCCACCATGGAAAGATTCTGGGCGTTTACGATCGGGTAGATCGTGTAGTCGGAGGCTTCCGCCAGCATTCCATCCAGAAGCCCCGAGGCGCTGCTGTCCTTCAGATAATCCCCGACCACGGCAAAGACACTGCCGTTATCCATTCCGTTTCGCCAGATCAGCGTGGGCAGGTCCTCATTTTTCACATTTGCCTCGCTCTCCTCCGGCAAAAGGCCCACCATGTAGGTCTTGGTTCCGCTTCCCACCTGATACCATGGAACAGTGAGTTCCAGATCCTGGCGCTTTTTCTCATCTTCTTTTTCCGGTGTCTCGTAGACGCTCTCGCCTCCCAGAAGCAGTCCCGCAAAAAGCCTTACCCCGTTAAGCTCCGTCGTCTCGGAAACGATCGAGCGAATCCCCAGGAATTTCCGTAAGCTCTCGTTCTCCGCCAGAACCTTCGGATCTTCCAGGCAGCCAAAGACAAGGATGACACCCTGTTTTACCAGTTTCCTGAGTTTCACCAGATTTCCACCCAGTGCATAGGTCTCCGATTCCAGAATCAGCATCTGCGGGAGCGTTCCCTCCCCTTCTTCAAATGCCGCGAGGGAATCATAGAAACTGACGGGCTGTTTGATATAGGTTCCCCATCTCGTGACCGCCGTTCCCATGCTTCCGGAAGCATTCCCTATAAAAATAATGTTCTTTTTTTCTCCAAAACATTCAGAAGTCCGGCTCGTCTCCTGGCTCCAGGCCTCTTCCCCGTCCGAAACCCGCTGGGAAAGATTTGCGTTTGTATCATAGGTGTTCTGCCGGTCTCTTAAGACCATGGAAAACTGAAAGAGCACGAGGAGAACGAGCATCATAATCGTTATGCTGAAAAAATTTCGTCTTGAAACCATTTTTCATCCTTTATCACATGAAGGTCCGGATCAGCTCCAGAGTTTCGCTGTCAATCGTGATATCCGAGGCCCGAAGCCTCTTCATCACATCAAAAAATTTCTCTTTGTCCCCGCAGGAAAAGAAAAGCTTCAGCTGGCTGGTATAGCTCGAGAGAGCGGCCGGATACTGCTCCATGGAGCGCTCACACCATTTTTCACAGGTCTTATAATCCTGAATATCCAGAAGACACCAGCTGATATCTTTGTAAATGACGCTGGTGATCTTTCCGGCATCAAGCGTCCAGGCTTTTTCCAGCACCTCATCCATTCTGGCAATCATCGAATGCTGCTCGATATCCGTGAGAACCTTCTGCTCGATGATCGGCCCCATGTATTCCACGAGCCGGATGCAGTTTTCCGCCTGGTTCTCATCTTCCACCTGACATCTGGCATATTTTTCCTGCACATTGGAACGGAACTCGCTGAGGACATCCTGGAGGACCGACGCCGCGTAATGGGCGGTCTCCGAATCCTCACTGTTCAGCGCCAGCGCAATCGAGGAGAGTGAATTTCGGTAATCCCCGCGAATCACATTCATAATGAAGGTACGGAGACTCTTCTTGTCGGTAATCTCAAGAGCATCCTCGATGGAGATCATATTTCTCTCCACCTCCTCGTCAGGCCAGATAAAGGCTTCCGTCTTTTCCTTTCCAAAAACCACATCCGAGAGATCCATATTCTGGGACATCACAAGTTTATAGAGCCAGAAGGAGAGAAAGACAAAGAGCGGCCCCACCGCCGGACAGAGAAGCATCACGGCGGCCTTCATCCAGGTGCTTAGAGTCTTTTCTTTTCTTCTTATGATGAGATTCCAGACCAGGTAGATCAGAACCAGAAGGCCGTTTATAATCAGAATTAAAAGAAACAGTTTCATTCTCTGTGACATGATTTCTACTCCACAATTTCTGTCTGGTAGCCGTTTTCTTTAAAACGCTCCTGCACGGGAACCGCGCTTTCCCGCGTCGTGTTGGCCAGAAGAACATAAAGCCCTCCGTCTGTCATGATGCCCATATAGTCGCTGCCTCGGAGACGCTTCGTCATGGCTGCATCCACATCCCGGTAGTTTTCCGCCGGTACCTCAATGTGAAGAAGAATACATTCCACGAGATTCCGCTCCTCCGCACTCTTATAGGCCTGTACCAGAGAGACAAAGGCCTCCTTGTCCAGGATTCTGGAATCCTGGCTGTAGCGCTTCTCTTCCAGGGCCTGCATGTATCTCTGGGAACGGAGCACGGCGTTCTGAATCAAATAACTGACGACGGTAAGGAAGTTGGCCTGACCCAGCGTCATTTTCTCCCAGCTTAAGCCCCACAGCATAATGATCATCTGCATGGAACCGTCCTGGTAAATGGCCCTGGCCATCAGAGGATAGCGCTCATCCATCGTCTTATTGATGTAAACCTTCTCCTCCGCCAGCTCGCTGTAAATCTCTGTCATATCCCGGTAACGGATGGAATTTCCAAAGCTTCTGGCCTTCTCGGAGGCTGCAGAAAAGATCCGGGCATAATCCCCGTTCACCACGTTATAGAGCGCCACATCCCGTGTTCCCATCAGCTCCGTCAGAATCTCGACGGCGTAGAACATAACTTCATCCGGCATTCGCTGATCCAGCGCTTTCGTGATGCTGTAGATCTTGCCGATACCATCCCTCTGATCGATGAGCTGCTGCTCCATGACCTTTTTCACGCGGATGTTGCTCTCATTGATATCCCGGATATCCGTGATCTGCCTCGATAAGTGGTCTTCAAGCTCCTGACTCTCCATCCGCATCGTACGGATCTGATCTCTCATATAACCGACCACCAGTCCTAGAATAAAGAGCTGGGCGATCCACACATAGGTATTATAGTCCATCAGTACCTCAAAGCCGCTTCTGGTATACATCTGCCGGAACAGATAACCGGCCACCGCGCACATGGCGGAAAAGGTCGCCTGCTGCTGCCCGTACACGATCGCAAAGAGCAGCACATACAGAAGGAAGGGATCGAGATTGGCAAAATACTTGCTTCCCACGGTCCGGTTGTTGAGCATAAAAAATGGAATAAAGCAGACCAGGTTTTCCACAAAGGGAAAAAGCACCCGGAGCAGCCATTTCCATTTTTCCCAGATCCGCTTCCACCAGGGTTTCTTAAGCTCGTCCTCGCCTAAGAAAACGCCCTTGTGCTTCTTCATATAAAAAGCGATATCCCGAACCGCCTTTTTGTAATCGCAGAAAGCGTGTACGCCGTATTCTTTCTCAAAACGGCTCCCGGAAAGCACACAGCGCCCTCCTCCCGGAACCGTTATGATATTTGCCTCGCTTTTTAAGGCTTCCTGAACCAGAGCCGCCAGCTCCAGCTCATTGACCACATCATTGGAAGACAGGTGATAGAGGAAATGCTCGTGCTTTTTCCGTCTCACCGCCTGGTAAATGTATTCCACCGCGTCCTTCTCATAGAGCATGGAAAATTCGTGATCCGTGCTTGCCCGGATGTAGCCGTCACGCAGACACTCCAGGCACATCCTGGCAATGATATGGCTGACGTCCTTCTTTTCCTTCGGAACCCCGTAAAAATGATCCAGCCGTAAGACCATCAGATCCAGCCCGCGGTTTTCCCGGAAATTTCTGCACATCTCCTCCGCCTGAGAAAGACACTCCGCCTTCAGGCCGGAACCGGAAAACTTCTCATCCTCCCCGATCTCATGGCCATAATTTCCGCTGTAAATCTCATCCGAGGATAGAAAAATCAGTCTCGCCTTCTGAAACATGGAATGAGCCACCAGAATATTTACGAGATGAGAGACAAAACGGACATTTTCCCTCTCCTCCCCATTCCAGTAGTAGTTGGTGTCAAAGGCTCCCATCAAAATGGTCACATCCGGGTTGACGCTCTCCAGAATCTCATTCAGATTCTCGCTGTCGTATGGAAACTCATATTTTTCAAATACTTTTTCATATTTATTATGCTTATATTTGTCACCAGTCAGTATAAACACCCGATGCCCCTCTTTGCGGAGCTTCAGAATCATACTGTCGATCAGGCTGCTGGAGCCTCCTGTCAGCAGGATATTCATTGATGTTCCCCTTTTTGTTACTTTTCAAATGAAGATTTTTTTCCAAGCCGAAATTCCAGAGCCTCATTCAGCTCCCGTTTCGCTTTTTCAAAGTCGATTGCGTGATTGCTGTCGTTGATACAGACGATCGGACTTTTCTGCTTCCGGATCGTCTCTGTCAGCGCACGGTTATCATTTCCAATATCATAGTAGCTGCAGAGCCTCTGCACATTCTTCGGGACAAAATTCCCGCTGAGCTTCTGGTATTCCCGAAGCACATACTGATTCACATCGCCCTTGTGGCGGAAGGGATGGCCACAGACCTCTATAAGGCGCTCTCCTTCCAGCTCCCACAGCTTCTCATAGGTGCTTTTTTTCAGAGGCGAAGGCCCATGGACTGTGTAAAAGCCCGTAAATCTTGAAAAAGCCGTCTCCATCAGATTATAGAAAAAATATTTCGGAGGATAACCGACATGAAAATAGGCCCCCGGCTGCGCTTTCATATTCTCATATTTCTTAAAGTATTTTGCCAGGAGCATTGCATTATTCAGGTAAATATAAGGCATCACTTCATTATCCGTATTTGCCACATCCGGCTGCAGGGCCAGCATATCCACGGGCTTTTCCCCGATGAAAAAATTCTCCGGGTGGATCTGGTTCAACAGAAACATGTCATCATTGAAATAGACAAACCGCTCGGAAAGTCCCAGAATCCGGTGAAAATTCCATTCGATGGTATGGGAATTAAAGGTAGGCAGAAATTCAGAAGGGATGAAATCTTCGTGCTTTACAATATGAAGCTTCGGATGCTCCGTATTCAGCCATTTGGGGAAATGCCCCCAGGTGACAAAATGAATTTTCCGTACCCAGGGTGCAAACTGTTCCACACCGCGAAACCAGTACTGTAAATTATCCCAGTCCCGGTAGCGCTCGTTTCTGTCATCCGCTTCCGCCGTGACCTCAGGAACATGTTCCGTTTTTCTCTTTTCCTTCTGCCAGGCAGGATCATTCCCGTCCACCCAGGCTATCACAAAATCCATTTCCATGTCTGTTCCCCTTATACCTTTTTTCTGAATTAGTATATCACAAGTTTGTGAAAAATGTTTATACAATAAACAGAAAAAAAAGGAAAAAAGGGCCCGCCTCTCTGGCGGACCCTCTGAAACGTATTCTTTTTTATGCAAATGCCTTGATCTTCGTATAGATGCCTTCTGCATCCAGACCATATTTGTGGAGGACTTCCTTGGCCGGGCCGGATTCGCCGTAGACGTCGTTGACGCCGATCTTCAGGACTTTGGTCGGAGCCTTTTCGCTCAGGCAGTCGCAGACAGCGCTTCCCAGACCGCCGATGATGGAGTGCTCCTCAACGGTAACAACCTTTCCGGTCTCCTTTGCTGCTGCAACAATCAGCTCCTCATCCAGCGGTTTGATCGTGTGGATGTTGATGACCTTTGCCTCGATGCCGTCTTTTGCCAGCATCTCAGCAGCTGCCAGGGACTCGGATACCATGAGACCGGTGGCTACGATGGTCAGATCCTTGCCTTCCCGGAGGGTAAGGCCCTTGCCGATCTCAAATTTGTAATCCGGACGGTCATTGATCACCGGTGCAGCTAGACGGCCGAAACGGAGATAAACCGGTCCTACATACTCGTAAGCGGCTTTTACTGCTGCTTTTGCCTCGATATCATCACTCGGATTGATGACAACCATGCCCGGAATGACGCGCATCAGAGCGATATCCTCGTTGCACTGATGGGTTGCTCCGTCCTCACCTACGGAAAGACCGGCGTGAGTTGCACCGATTTTCACATTCAGATGGGGATAGCCGATGGAGTTTCTCACCTGCTCAAAAGCACGGCCGGCCGCAAACATAGCGAAGGTGCTCATGAAGGGAACCTTTCCTGTAGTGGAAAGACCGGCTGCGATGCCTGCCATATTGCTCTCGGCGATACCGCAGTCGATGTGACGCTCCGGAAATACTTTCTTAAACATACCGGTCTTGGTAGCCTCAGCAAGGTCAGCGTCCAGAACCACAAGATTTTCATGCTCTTTGCCCAGCTCTACCAGGGCATTTCCGTAACTCTCTCTGGTAGCGATCTTCTTTACTTCTGACATAATGCTTCACCTGCTTTCTCCAAATCCTGCATTGCGATCTTATACTCCTCATCGTTGGGAGCCTTTCCGTGCCAGCCGGCCTGGTTCTCCATGAAGGAAACGCCTTTTCCTTTGACGGTCTTCATCACGATAGCCACGGGCATGCCTTTGACGGTCTTTGCCTCCTCAAAGGCGCTCTCCAGCTGGTCGAAATCGTTTCCGTCAGCTACGGAGATTACATGGAAATTGAAAGCCTCGAATTTCTTGTCGATGGGGTAGGGGGAGCAGACGTCAGCAACATTTCCGTCGATCTGAAGTCCGTTGTTGTCCACGATCACTACCAGGTTGTCCAGCTTTCTGGCTCCGGCAAACATCGCTGCCTCCCAGACCTGTCCTTCCTGGATCTCACCGTCGCCCAGAAGGGTAAATACCCGATAATCTTTTCCGTCCATTTTTCCGGCCAGCGCCATACCAACAGCTGCGGAAATTCCCTGTCCAAGAGAACCGCTGGACATATCTACGCCCGGAATGTGTTTCATATCCGGATGGCCCTGCAGATAAGAGCCCAGATGACGCAGAGTTACAAGATCCTCCTTCGGGAAATAACCTCTCTCTGCCAGTGCAGAATAAAGTCCCGGCGCGTTATGACCCTTTGACAGCACAAAACGGTCTCTGTCCGGATCCTTCGGGTTCTTCGGATCGATCTCCATCTCTTTGAAATACAGATAGGTAAAAACATCAGCTGCAGAAAGGGATCCCCCCGGATGACCGGACTTCGCACTGTGAACAGCAGTCACGATGTCTTTGCGGATTTCGTTAGCAGTCTTTTGAAGCTCTAACTTGTTCATCTTAATTCCTCGCTCCTTTAAATGTTGTCACGCATAGCGTGAAATCAGCGCAGCATGGTCTTTTTCAGATGGCCGGATGCCGCTGCCCCCATTATACGAAAAGTCCCTGTCTGATGCAAGCTCTTTTTCTGGCTTACTCTCCGAATACAGCCTTATAATCTGCCTGGAATTTCTCGATTCCGGCATCGGTCAGCGGATGTTTGGTCATCTGAACGATAACTTTATAAGGAACGGTGGCGATATCAGCTCCTGCCAGGGCGCAGTCAGTTACATGGATCGGGTTGCGGATGCTGGCTGCGATGATCTCTGTGTGGATATCTTTTGCCACGTCGAAAATGTCTGCGATCTGACGAACCAGGTCGATGCCGTAGCCGGAAATATCATCGATTCTTCCGAGGAACGGAGAAACGTAGGTTGCGCCAGCCCGGGCTGCGAGAAGAGCCTGATTTGCAGAGAAAATCAGGGTCACGTTGGTCTTGATGCCCTCGGAAGAAAGGACTTTGACTGCTTTCAGTCCCTCTACGGTCATGGGGATCTTAACTACCATGTTCGGATGGATGGCTGCAATCTCACGGCCTTCCTTGATCATTCCCTCAGCGTCGGTGGTGGTGGCTTTTACCTCACCGCTGATGGGGCCGTCTACGATAGAAGTGATCTCTTTGATCACATCCTCAAATTTTCTTCCGCTCTTTGCGATCAGGGACGGGTTTGTGGTCACGCCGCAGATCACACCCATGTCGTTGGCTTTGCGAATCTCATCTACATCTGCTGTATCTACGAAAAATTTCATTGCTTTTTCCTCCTTGAATTAGGTACTGTAAACTTTTGAATCCAGTATAGCACATCTCCTTTCGCCGTCAACCGCCCTGAGTTTTTATTAATAAAAGCATATACTAATAAAATAAACTTTTATCAATATATGCTTTCCTGTTTTTCGTGATATTCTGTTGAAGTCCCTGTCAGATAGTCTTGATTATTACTAATAATTCTTAATTTTTATTTATCTTTATTTCTTTACAGGGCTAAAGTTCCGCCGCACTTTCGCCGGCGCCGTAGTCCCCCGTATGATGAGCTTCGGTTCATATTCAATATGGTAAATGCTCGTGGGCCGGATCTCATCCTCCCGGCTTGTGAGGGCGTGAATCTTCTTAATAATAATCTCGCAGGCATCCCTGCCTTTCTGCTGAACAAAATGCTCGATCGTTGTCAGGGAAATATCCTTGAGCTTTCCATAGAGGATGTTGTCACAGCCCAGGACTGACATCTCCGAGGGCACCCGGATCTTAGCTTCCGCCAGGGCGTCCAGCACGCCAAGGGCAATCATATCATTGAGGCCCGCGATAGCGGTGATGCCTTTCTCCTCTTTCAGAAGCTCCTTCGTCAGCTGATAGCCAATCTTGTACTCCGAATCCATTCCCGGCACCCGGCTGTCCACCTCCTCGTCTGCGGCCTTCACGATGACGCCTTCCGGAATCCCGGCCTCCCGAAACTCCTCCATGAAGCCCTCCACCCGCTGAAAGCGCTGCTGCTGCCGTCTCGTAAGCGGAGGGGAAATGAACCCCACTTTCCGGTGCCCCAGCTCCAAAAGATGCCGGGCCATGAGCCGTCCCGGCTTCGCGTTGTTGAGTTCCACCACATCCACTTCCATATCGAGATCTCTGTTTTTTATCACCACCAGCGGAATATTTTCCGACAGGGCTAGGATCTCCTGCTGAAAACAGGCGCTGGGATTGCAGGTGTAGATGATTCCCATGGGCTGGATCTGCCGCAGCATCCGAAGACAGCTCTCCTCGGTTTTCAGATCCCGCAGGGTGTTACAGACAAAGACCGTATAGCCGCTCTCCTTCGCGATCTCCTCAATGCCCTGAAGCAGCATCACATAGTAGGGATTCGTGAGAGTCGGGCAAAAGACAGCGATGAGCTTCTGACCCGTAAGTTTCCTTGCTCTCCAGCACTCAGATTTGTGGTAGCCCAGCTCTTCCGCGGCTTTTTCCACCTTTTCAATGGTCTCCCTGGAAAAAGAGACATTGTATTTTTTATTCAGGATCATGGATACCGTCGCCTGGGAAACTCCGGCCATTTTCGCGATATCCGTCGTGGTCACTTTTTTCTTCATGGGCTTTCCTTTACTGAATGACTTTCTTTTCCAGCCATTTCCGGCTGTGGAAACGGATTCCGAAGAAGATGCCCCTTAAAGTCCAGTCGGAAAACATACCGATCCAGACAGCCATCGGACCCATGCCGAAATGACGGCTCAGGAAGATACAGAGGCTCACCCGGCAAAGCCACATGGTCAGGCAGGAAATGATCATGGAAAATTTCACATCACCTGCTGCCCGAAGGCCATAGGCCGGAATAAAGGCTGCGGTCCAGACGATGGGTTTCACGATCGTGATCCAGGTAATCATATGGAAGCAGAGGCTCGCACTCTCCGGCTCCATGCCGCCCAGCGTCGTGATGGGCTTTGTGAGCAGGAAAATTGCTCCGCAGCAGATGATGATGATCACCTCTGCAATGACCGAAAGCTTCTTCACATAGTAGACAGCCTCGTCTTTCCGGCCGGCTCCCATACACTCGCCCACCACAGTCATCAGGCCGATACCGATGCCAATGGCAGCCACACCGTTTAAGTTCTCCAGAATGTTCGTCATGGCCTGGGCGGCGATGGCGACAGTTCCCATGGTGGAAACCGTAGACTGGATCGCCAGCTTTCCGAACTGGAACATACTGTTTTCCACGCCGGAGGGAATACCGATCTTCAGGATCATGCCGATCTGGGTGCCATCGGGACGGATTGTGAGATAATCTTTCACGGCAATCTCATTTTTCGGACTTCGAAGAAGCCAGAGAACGACAATCGCGGAAAAAACACGGGAGCCCAGGGTCGCCAGAGCAGCGCCTGCCACTCCCATATGGAAAACCCAGATCAGCACGGCATTTCCCGTGATGTTCAGGCAGTTTGCCACCACGGAGATCCGAAGAGGCGTTGCTGAATCACCCTGAGCCCGGTAGACGGAAGCTCCCGCGTCATAAAGGGCGATAAAAGGGAAGGACAGGGAGGTAATAAGGAAGTAAATCTTCGACGCATCCATAACCTCCGCGTCCACTTTTCCAAATACCAGCCGAAGAAGCGGTGTCCGGAAAGCCAGACAAACCACCATGACCAGCACCGAAATGGAGGCCACCGCCAGAAGGAGCTGCCTTGCGCTCTCTGTGGCTTTTTTCAGATTTTTCTGCCCGATATACTGGGAGCAGACGATGGTTCCGCCGGCCGAAAGAGCCGCAAACGCCTGGATCACCAGCACGTTGATGGAATCCACCAGCGAGACGGCTGAAATTGCCGCAGAGCCCACATTACTCACCATCATGCTGTCCGCCGTTCCCATAAGGGAAGTCAGAAACTGCTCCGCCACCAGCGGGATCAGGAGCATTTTCAGTGCATGATTGCTGAATAAATGATTCTTTTCGTTCATTTTCTTTTTCCTCTTTTTATGTAGTAACGTAATTATTCAGAGCCAAGCTCGATTCCGCTTTATTCTGAATAATTACGAACATTATACTCTTCTCTTTCAGGAAATGTAAAGATAGTTGGAAATGATTGTCATAAAATCCTTCCCATGTTAGAATAAGGAAAGAATAACTATTTTGGAGGTTTACCATGTATTTTGAAGAAATTGACGGAGAACGTCAGCTTGATTTTGTCAGAAAATTTGATTATATCCGGGAAGCCGGAACCGAAGGCGAGCAGAAAGCCGCCGCTTCCATCCAGGAAGAGCTCCGCTCCTTCGGCCTCGAGAGCCGTCTGGAGGAGTTTCCTTTTGAAGCCTTTGAGATCGAGGAAGCCCGCTTTTTTATCACGGAACCCTTTGAGAAAGAATACGTTGTCACCGGTTACGGCAAATGCGGCAGTACCCCGGAGGGCGGCGTGGAGGCTCCCTTCCTCTATGCGGAGAACGGCGACGATATCAGCCTTGGCTATGCCACAGGAAAGATCGTGATGGTAAACGGTCCGGTCCGCAAAGATTTATACGAGAAACTGGTCAAAGCAGGAGCCGTCGCTTACTTAAGCATCAGCGGCGCCCCCATCGACGAGGGCGAGGACCTGAAACCCGCGCTCTACTCTCTTCCTTCCATGAAAGAGACACCAATCCAGGGCGTCTGCATCCATCACAGAGACGCCGTTGACCTCGTAAGCCGCGGCGCTTCCAGAGCAAAACTGGTTCTGAAGCAGAAACTTGTAGAGCGGACCTCAGCCAATGTGGCAGCCCGGATCACCGGTACCGAGAAGCCCGACGAAATCCTGACCCTCACCGCCCACTACGATTCCGTACCTGCCGGCCCCGGCGCTTACGACAACATTTCCGGCGGAGCCATCATCATGGAGCTTTGCCGTTACTTTAACGCTCACCGCCCGAAGCGCACGATGGAGTTCATCTGGTTTGGTGCTGAGGAAAAAGGCCTCTTGGGCAGCCAGGAATATGTCCGCGCCCATGCTTCTGAGCTTCCCTCCCACCAGTTCAATATGAATGTGGACCTAGCCGGTCAGCTTGTGGGCGGCACGGTCATTGGTGTGACCGGAGATGCTTCCATCTGCCAGATGATGACTTATCTGGCACACGAAGCAGGAATCGGAATGTCCACGAAGCATCAGGTCTGGGTCAGTGATTCCAACAGCTTCGCATGGAAAGGAGTTCCTGCAATGACCTTAAACAGAGACGGTTTCGGAATGCACACCCGCCACGACACGATTGCTCTCCTTTCTGACTGGTCCCTGAAACGCAGCGCAGAACTTCTGGGACATATCGCGGACCGTCTGGGTAATATTGAAACCATGCCGATTATAAGAACCATGCCGGAAGAGTTTGTGAAGGAGCTGGAGGAATATTTTGCATAAAAGACCGCACATAAAGTAGTTTATGGAAGTGGCAGATAGACAGCAGCGAATAATCCCACACTTGACAAATCGGTGCCAGATTGATACCCTATCACAAGAGTGCTTTATATGATGATGGATGCTATTTTGCCGTCCGGCAGGGAAGCAGACAGTAATATTTTGCAGAATGTAAGGGTTGTAACACTATACCAGTTCCATAAAATGTGGCATCTCGCATTGTTTTCTGGAATGACTTTAGTTTGACATTCTGACAG
>OLRT01002067.1_pt1 | contig 13096 bp, 12 predicted proteins | sample 1672021 | NCBI WGS metagenome assembly OLRT01 (sample SAMEA3136637, study PRJEB25190) | human gut metagenome | reverse complement strand
GCCTTTAGAACTCCTTTATCCTTTAGTTGTAGGGGGCGGCGTCCTCGACGCCCCGCATCGCACCTTGCCCAATATCCCCATACCCCACCCGCCGCTCACCAAACATATGGATTATTTGACCAAAGGGGGCACCCACATGAAACTCACATTCCTCGGCGCTGACCGGGAAGTCACCGGCAGCTGCACACAGGTCGAAGCCGCAGGGCACCGCTTTTTGGTGGACTGCGGCATGGAGCAGGGGCGCGACGTCTACGAAAACGCCGACCTGCCCTATGCCCCCGGCACCTATGAGGCCCTGCTGCTGACCCATGCCCATATCGACCACTCGGGGCGCATCCCGTACCTGTACAAAAATGGCTACCGCGGCCCGGTCTATACCACCGAGGCCACCCGCGACCTCTGCGGCATCATGCTCGAGGACTCCGCCCACATCCAGGAGCAGGAGGCCGAGTGGAAAAACCGTAAGGCCATGCGCAGCGGCGCAGAAATGATCGAGCCGGACTACACGGTCGAGGACGCCCAAAACGTCATGAAGCAGTTCGTGCCCTGCCCCTATGAGGCATGGCAGACCCTGTTCGACGGCCCCCAGGGGCGTATCGAGGTGCGCTTTACCGACGTGGGCCACCTGCTGGGCAGCGCGTCCATCTCGCTGCGCATTGCGGAGCCGGGCCGTGCGCCGGAAATCATCGTGTTTTCCGGCGATATCGGCAACCAGCACCAGCCGCTCATCAAGGATCCGGCCAACCCCGGCCATGCCGATTACCTCGTCATGGAGTCCACCTACGGCGACCGCAGCCACGGCCCCAAGCCCGACTACCTGGGCGAGCTGACCGCCGTGCTGCAATCGACCTTTGACAAGGGCGGCAACGTGGTCATCCCCAGCTTTGCCGTGGGCCGCACGCAGGAATTGCTCTATTTCTTCCGCCAGATCAAGGCCGAAAAGCGCGTCAAGGGCCACGACAATTTCCCGGTGTTCGTGGACAGCCCGCTGGCCAGTAAGTCCACCACGATTTTCAGGGAAAACTTCGCCGAGTGTTACGACGACGAGGCCCTTGCCCTGGTGCAGAGCGGCCAGAACCCGCTGCAGTTCCCGGGGCTGCACATCAGCGAGACGAAAGAGGAATCCATGGCCATCAACGGCGACCCGACGCCGAAAGTCATTATCTCCGCCGCCGGTATGTGCGATGCGGGCCGCATCCGCCACCACCTGAAATACAACCTCTGGCGGCCGGAGTGCACGGTGCTGTTCGTCGGCTACCAAAGCCCGGGCACCCTGGGCAATGCGCTGGTCAACGGCGCACAGGAGGTCAAGCTCTTCGGCGAGCCGGTGCAGGTCAAGGCCCGCATTGCGCAGCTGGGCGGGCTTTCGGGCCATGCGGACTGTGACGGTTTGGCCGCCTGGCTCCACGCCTTTGACGAGAAGCCGAAGTTCGTTTTTGTCAACCATGGCGAGGACGCCGTGGCCGAGCACTGGGCCGAGAAACTGCGTACCGAAGGCTACGAGGCCGACGCGCCGTACAACGGCTCGGTCTGGATCGCGGCCGAAGGGCGCGTTGCCTGCGCCGAGACGGGCAACACGCAGAAGATCATCCGCACCAAGAGCGCCGAGATGGTGCGCACCAGCGCTGCCTACGACCGGCTCGTCAACATGGGCAAGCGCCTGATGGAGGTCATCCGCCACAACCAGGGCGGCGCCAACAAGGACCTTGCCAAATTCGCCAGCCAGATCGCCGCGCTGTGCGACAAATGGGACAGATAAAAAAGAGAATAGATAAAGGATAAGAAAATTGGCGGATCGCACCGCTTGCGCGGCGCTCAAAATTTCGTTTTCGCCCTTGGGGCGAAAATACCACATTTTTTATTATCTATTATCTACTAAAGGAGTATTTACTTTGTGGCATCCGATCAAGCATTATAAAACGATCCATCATCATAAAATGCTGGTGATGAAGCACTGCTTCCGCTGCGGGCTGTACTGGCAGGGGTTGACCCATGATTTGAGCAAGCTCGCGCCGGTGGAGTTCTGGGCCGGTGCCAAGTACTGGCAGGGTACTTGCAGCCCCAACAACGCCCAGCGCCAGACCGAAGGATACAGCGCGGCCTGGCTGCACCACAAGGGACGGAACAAGCACCACCTGGAATATTGGATCGACTACGCCCCGGACGGCGACCATGCCATGGCCGGGATGCGGATGCCCGAAAAATACGTGGCCGAGATGGTCTGCGACCGTATTGCCGCCAGCAAAAACTACAAGGGCAGCCGGTACACCGACGCCGCTGCGTGGGAGTACTACGACCGCAGCAGGGATCACTACATCCTGCACCCCGAGACCCGCAAACAGCTGGAAACCTGCCTGCTGATTTTACGCGACAAGGGCGAGGACGCGTGCTTTGCGCATATCCGTAAGGAACTGCTGGGAAAGAAAAAGTAAGCAATGCGGTCTATAAGCAACAAAAGCCCCGTGGGCACAGTTTTCACACTGTGCCCACGGGGAAAGCTTTTTTTATTTCTCCGCCAGCCGCCGGTATTCCAGTGGGGTCAGGCGGAATTGGTCGGCAAAGGCTTTGGCAAATTTGCTCTGGCTCTCGTAGCCGACCTGTACGGCGATGTCCTGTACCTTTAAGTCCGTGTGGGCCAGCAGGTCTGCAGCCTTTTCCAGCCGCTTGCGGCGGAAGTAGGGCAGGTAGCCGTCGCCCAGCACGTCGCGGCAGTAGGCTTTGAAGCTGCTCTCGCTGACGCCGAACTGCACGGCCAGCTCCCTGGCGGTGTGGCGCACCGACAAATCTGCCAGCATCAGGGTCTCGGCATCGCGCACCAAATCCACCTGCGCCCGGGGATACCAGGCCATCTGGTCCGCGTAAGGCAGCTGCAGCAGCATATAGAGCAGCCGCACCACGGCATAGCGAAGCTCGCCCGGGCTGGCATAGCCCGAGACGTCGAATTCGCGCCAAAGCTCGTCCACCAGCGCGGCAAGTTCGTCACCCATGGGGCAGTAATAGGGGCCGCTGGCGCAGAAATAGTTGATGATGCCGTGGACGTCCAGGCCCATCAGGGCCAGAAAGCCGCTGCCGGTCTGGGCGTCCGGGTCGATCCAGAATTGCAGCCCCTCATAAACGGCCCCGGGATAGTAGTCGTCGGCCCCGGCGGCGGTCATGCTCACAGCAGCGTGGCCGTCGGCGGCGATGGTGCAGTAGTCCCCGGCGGGCAGCGCATGGCGGCCCCGGCGGCAGAACTCCACCGAGAGCAGGTGTGCCCCGGCGGCGGGCGGCGGCACGGCGGGGGCCGATGTGCCTGCGATATGCCGGAACGCCAGCCACACCCCGGATCCCAGCGCTGTGCAGGCGGGGACGGTATTCGATTGTGGTAATGTTGTGTTCATCATGGCAGTATTATAGCACAAGATGATGTGTGCGGCAAGAGGTTTTAAAGAAATGAGATGCTAAAAGGGACTAAATACGAGAATTTGCGTTTTTGCATAGGTGATTTAAATGCTAAAAAGACTAAAAGTGCATAGCTGTCAAAATGACGAAAAATACCCCGGGAACACACGCTGAATTCAGCAATGTGCCCGGGGTGATGTTGTGGTTATTGATTTTCCCGGAAATAATACACGGCACCGACCAGACCGGCGTCGTTTTGGAGGTTGGCGGCTTTGATTTCCAGCCCCTCCGCGAAAGCGGGCATGACCGACTTGCACACCTGCGCGGCCAGCGGATCGATCAAAAGCTCCTGCTGGGCGCTGACACCGCCGCCAATCAAAATCAGCTGCGGGTTGAAGATGTGTACCAGCCCGGCCAGGCCCTGCGCAATCTCGCTGATCCAGTCGTTCAGCACAGCCAGCGTGCGGGCGTTACCTGCGGCGGCTGCCTCAAAGATCGCGCGGCCGTCGGGGGCGTCCAGGCCCATCTTCTGGGCACCGCGCACCAGCGCCGTCGTGGCGGCGTACCGCTCATAGCAGCCGATGGCACCGCAGGTGCAGGCCACGCCGTCCAGCGCGTGCAGGCGGAAATGTCCCAGCTCACCGCCAAGGCCCCGCGCACCCTCCAGCAAACGGCCGCCGGTGATGATGCCGCCGCCCACGCCGGTGCCTAAGGTGACACCGATCACATCGGTGTACCCCTTGGCCGCGCCGACCCAGACTTCGCCCAGCACCATGCAGTTGGCGTCGTTGGCGACGGTGAGCGGCAGGCCAAACTCGCGTTCCAGCGTGCCTTTGATATCCACGCCGATCCAACCCGGAAAATTGCCGCAGGTCCCCGCGACCACGCCGCGGCGGCTGTCGATCTGCCCGGTGGCGGACACGCCGATGCCCTCGAGCTTCGGCACATCATGGCTGCCCAAAAAGTCGCGGATGGCGGTCTGCACGGTGTCCAGGATCGGCGTCTTGTAGCCGTCAAAGCTGACGCTGCGCTCGGCGCGGCGCAGCACGCGGCCGGTGTCATCGACCAGGCCCAGCTTGACCGCTGTGCCGCCGATATCGACGCCCAGATAGGTTTTACTCATAGCGCACCTGCTTATTTGTGGTTGTTGATGGCGGCAGTGTAGCGGGCCGTGATTTCGGCCGGGCGGGTGATGGCACCGCCCACGACCAGCGCGAACGCACCGGCGTAGAGGGCCTGCACGGCCTGCTCGGGCGTGTGGATGTGGCCCTCGGCAATGACCTTGGCCGGGCACTCGCGGGCCAGCTGGGCGATAAAGCCGAAGTCAACGTCGTTGATACCCTTCGTCTCGGGGGTGTAGCCGCGCATCGTTGTACCGACGAAATCCGCACCGGCTCCCGCGCAGGCCAGCGCATTCTCAATATTGTCGCAGTCGGCCATAACGAGCTGGTCGGGGTACTTTTCCTTGATGGCACGGATAAATTCGGCGCTGGTCTGCCCATTGGGGCGCAGGGCACCGGTGCCCTGCACGGCCAGAATGTCCACGCCGCAGGCCACCAGTTCGTCGACCTCCTTCATCGTGACGGTGATGTACATGGGCGTGCCGGGGTAATCCTTTTTGATGATGCCGATGACCGGCAGGTCAACGACCTGCTTGATCTGGGTGATATCGCGCACGGTGTTGGCGCGGATGCCGACAGCACCGGACTGGGCGGCGGCCTTGGCCATCAGCGGCATGACGCCGCCTTCTTTCGTGTACAGCGGTTCGTGCTCCAATGCCTGGCAGGAGACGATAAGACCGCCCTGGATTTGGGTGAAGATTTGTTCGTGGGTCATAGTGAGGACTCCTTTCCATACGCAAAAAGGCTTCCCCCTCGGGGGAAGCTGTCACCGAAGGTGACTGATGAGGGCAGAGCTTACGGCGGCAGCCCGTTTACGGGCAACCATCAATAGCTTACCCCTCATCCGGCCCTGCGGGGCCACCTTCCCCCAAGGGGGAAGGCTTGGGGAATGCAAATTATTTCATCAAAATCTTGACGACGGCTTTTCTTACGTGGGTGCAGTCGGGCGTTTTGCAGCTGGGTTTGTGCAGCTCGCCGGGGAAGAAGATGGCGAAACGGCCATCGCCCAGCGTCATGCCGCAGTGATCGGGGGCGGACTTGAAACCGCAGTCGGCGGTCTCGTCAAAGACGCCCTCGTCCTTGCCCTCGGATGCCCAGCCCAGGTACTCGCCGCCGGTCAGGTCGATTTGCAGATCGGCGTAGCGGCGGTGGTATTCAAACGCTGCGCCCTCGGCGTCGCGCAGGTCGGCATCCATCACGTTGACAAAAACCTTGTCGCCGTCAATGATGGTCTTGCCGTTTTCCAGCGCATCCAGCGTGTGGCTGTTCAGCCATTCGATGGCGGTGTCCAGGTTCGGGTGCAGACCCTTGTAACAGGCAATGTAATCAAACGAATCTACGATCATTTTTTTACCCCTTACAGTGCTGCAATGGCTTCTTCGATCATCTTCTGCGCTTCGGCGACGACGGCCTCATCCTCGGGGGCGAGGTTGGCCAGCGGGGCACGGACGCCGCCCAGCTCCAGGCCGTACATCCGGCGCAGGATCTCCTTCATGACCGCGTACAGGTTGCCCTTGGCCTCGCACATCTTGTAGATGATGCGGTCAGCCTTGTACTGGATGGCGCGGGCAGTGGGGATGTCGCCCTTCTCGATCAGCTCGTTCATGCGGATGAACAGTTCGGGCATGACGGCGTAGGTGCCGCCGATGCCGCCGTCAGCGCCCATGACGCGGCCGGAGACGAACTGCTCGTCGGGACCGTTGAACACGGCGAAACCATCCTCGCCGCGGGCCTGGATGCCGGCATCCTTGAACAGCTGGATATCCTGGGTGGGCATGGAGCTGTTCTTGACAGCGATAACGTTGGGGTTCTTGAGCATGGTCTGCAGCAGGGGCATGGTCAGCGCCGTGCCGGCCAGCTGCGGGATGTTGTAGATGACGAACTCGGTGTTGGGGGCGGCGGCGCTCATGGCGTTCCAGTAGGCGGCAATGGCGTCGTTGGGCAGGTGGAAGTAGATGGCCGGGATGGACGCGATGGCGTCAACGCCGCACTTCTCGGCATGGGCGGCCAGCTCGACCGAATCGGCGGTATTGTTGCAGGCGACATGGGCGATGACGGTAATCTTGCCCTTGGCCTCGCTCATGACGGCCTCGAGAACGGCTTTGCGCTCGTCCGGGTGCTGGTAGATGCACTCACCGGAGGAACCGCCGACGTAGACGCCCTTGACGCCCTTGGCAATCAGGTGGCGGGTCAGCGCCTTGACGCGCTCGGTGGAGATAGAGCCGTCCGGTGCGTAGCAGGCATAGAAGGCGGGGATAATGCCGCGGTACTTGGTAATGTCTTTCATAAACAAAACACTTCCTGTTCATAAATAGATGGTGTTACGTTGAATTTTGAAGGAGAAGGGTGGTGCGGATATGTGGGATGCGGCGACACAGCGTGTCAAAAAATCACATTCTTGGTTTATGGAATGTGCAGGGGCGACCATCGGTCGCCCGCCAACTTGGCGCAGCATCGCAGTTTCCGGGTTGATTTTCATACAAGGCAAACGGGCACGGGCGAGCAATACTCGCCCCTACAAGAGCTTTTCGACAACCGGAACTTCCGGCGGTCGGATTTTTAGCCCTTAACAGCACCCATCGTGATGCCCTTGGTAAAGTACTTCTGGAAGGCCAGGAACACGATGATGATGGGCACGGCTGCCAGCGCGGCACCGGCCATGATCAGGCCGTAGTCGGTGGAGTTCTCGGCCTGCAGCTTGGCGATACCAAGGGAGATCGTCAGCTTGCTGGTGCTGGACAGCATGATCAACTGCATGAAGTAGTCGTTCCAGGAGTTGATGAAGGTGAAGATGGCCAGCGCACCGATGCCGGGCTTGATGATGGGCAGCGCGATGCGGGTAAAGGTCGTGGCTTCGCTGGCACCGTCGATGCGGGCGGCTTCCAGCATCTCACCGGGGATGCCCTCGCTGAACTGCTTCATCAGGAACACGCCGAAAGGCCAGCCGACGATGGGGAAGATGACCGCCCAGATCGTGTTGTACAGGTTCAGGCTGCTCATCTCGCGCAGCAGGGGGATCAGGATGACCTGCTTGGGCAGCGCCATGGCGCAGACGATCAGGGTGAACAGAACGCTGCGGCCGACGAAGCGCTTTTTCGCCAGGGCATAACCTGCCATGGCGGAGGTGATGCAGGTCAGGATCATCGAGGCAACGGCCATAAAGACCGTGTTGATGAGCCAGCGGATGGCGGCGGGTACCTGGGGGCCGGACCACCAGATGATGTCCTTGCCGTCTTTGCTGAAGTTGCTGCTGAACGGCACTGCAAACTCCCACAGGGGGGCTTTCTGGCGGCTGAACAGCTTGGCGTAGTTCGTGGCGACCCACTCACTGGGCCACCATTCGGGCGTGGTGGCGTTGATGGACACCTGCGTCTTGAAGGAGCCGGTGATGATCCAGTACAGCGGGAAGGCAAAGGCAATCGCCAGCAGAATGATGACGATGGTGCTGAACACCATGTAGGGGGAAACTTTCTTCTTTTTCTTTTTGGTCTGCTCAGTGGCAGGCGCAGCGGTTTTCGTTGCTTCCATGTCAAATTTCCTCCTTTCAGTCAGACTGCGTGACCTTGAACTGCACAGCGGACAGCACGGCAATCATCAGGGCCAGGATAACGCCCATCGCGTTGCCGTAGCCGTACTTGTACAGCTTGAAGGCGGTGTAGTAGATGTAGTACATGATGGTATCGGTGGAGTGATTCGGGCCGCCGGAAGTCAACAGCTGGATCAGCGCGAAGCACTGGAAGGAGTTGATGGTGGTGATGACCAGGATGTACAGTGTGGTGGGCATGATCTGCGGCCACTTGATCTTCCAGAAGGCCTGCAGCTTGGTGGCACCGTCTACCTCGGCAGCCTCGACCAAAGACTGGTCGACGTTGCCCAGGGCGGAAACGTACAGAACGATGGGCTGGCCGACGGAGGTGGTGAGCAGGATCAGGATGATGCAGCCCAGGGCGTATCGGGCGTCGCCCAGCCAGTTGATGTTCTGGTCAAGGATGCCCATGGATTTGCCCAGGTAGTTGAAGATGCCGTAGTAGTTGTTGAACATCCACTTCCACACGACGGTGACGGCGACGGAGCCGGTGACGACGGGCAGATAGAAGATGACGCGGAACAGTGAGGTCGCCCACGGCGGCATATTGACGATGGCGGATGCCACCCACAGCGAGAAGATGCAGGTGATGGGTACCGACACGATCACGATGATGAGCGTGTTGCGCAAGGCACCCAGGAACACGCTGTCGTGGAACAGGTTGATGTAGTTCTGGAAGCCGACAAAGACGTCGGCACGGTTCATGGTGGAATCAAAGAAGCTGGTGAATACGCACATCACCATGGGGTAGATGACGAAGCCGATAAAGAACACCAGACTGGGCAGCAGGAACAGATAACCGGCGATGGTCTCCTGCCGGACAAGCGCACGGCTCATCTTAGGCTCGCTCTTTTTGGCGGCTGTGTTTGCCAAGAGGATCGCTCCCTTCTAAATTTAAAATTCACAGGTGAGTTTCAATAAAAGCGGCGTCCCACCGCTGCGTTTGAGGTCAGAGGTCGGACGCCGTGGGGGGTGTTACAAAGGAAGAAGGAGGTTTTCAGCCGTTATCAGCCGGCAGCGGCTGCGTTTGCGGTGGTGCAGAACTCGGTAACGGCGGTGGTCACGTCAGTGCCCTGGCCAACCTGCTGCAGCATGTTCCACCAAGCGGTACGAGCCTCGGCCCAGCCGGGAGTGACCTGATAGTAGTCGCCCAGGTAAGGCATGAGCTTCTGGTACTCGTTCATGACTTCGTCGTCGGCGTACAGGTCAGACAGGGAGTTCTTCACAGAGAAGTAAGTAGAGGTCTTGACGGCCTTGGCGGTCTCGTCGGAGTTGGCCATGAAGTTGATGAAGGTCTTGGAAGCGGCGATCTTGTTCTCGTCGCCGTTGTCGAAGATGCCGAAGCCCCAGATGCCGCCGCACAGAGCGGGATCGCCGGACTCAGTGGGGAACGCCATGAACAGGATGTCGTCACCGTTGTTGGTGGTGCCGGCCGCGCTGTTGTCGCTGTTGGTCTGCTGGGCAATGTTCCAGCAGAAAGCCATCTGCAAGGTACCGTTGCGGAAGAGGGTGATCTCCTCGCCGCCATTGATGGAAGCGTCGAAGTTGATGCCGTCCTGGTTGTGCAGGGTCTCGATGGCCTTGACGTTCTCAGCGGAGTCAGCGGTGTACTTGGTGTGGGCTGCATCGGTGAAGGTGCCGCCGTACATGTTGTTGATGATGGCGCGGGTGCCCTGGTCGCCGCCCTGGCCGCTGCAGTAGATCGCGCCGACGTCGGTCTTGCCGGAGTCGTAGACGGCCTGCACAGCCTTCAGGAAGTTGTCGGTGGTCCAGGTGTGATTCTCAGCATCCACGTACTGCATGGCGTCGGCAGCCTCAAACACGGTCTTGTTGATGGCCATGCAGTGGGCGGTCATGCAGAGCGGGAACTCGTAGTAAGCACCGGAGGAATCCTTGCAGGCGGACTCAACGCTGGCGCTGATGTCGGCCTTCTGGTCATCGGTCCACAGGTCGCTTAAGTCGACCATCAGGCCCTTGGCACCCCAGTTGGCGACCAGGCGCTCGGGGCCTTCCATAACGAGGTCGGGTGCGCTGCCGCCCTCGATGGCGGTGTTGACCTGGTCGTCGCCGTTGGTGTAGTCAAGGTATTCGACCGTGACGTGGATGTCGGGATACTGGGCGTTGAAGTCAGCCAGCAGTGCATCGACGGACTCGGAGTCGCCCCACTTGCCGATGGGGTAGGTCCACAGGGTAATATCAGCGGCCTGGCCGGCCTCGGTGGACTCTGCGGGAGCGGCGGCCTCGGTGGAGGCGGCGGTGGAAGTGCTCTCGGCGGGGGCAGTGGAGGTGGAACCGCCGCCGCAGCCTACCAACAGGCTGGCAGCCATACCGGCGGCCAAAATCGCGGATACTTGCTTTTTCATACGTTGTTCTCCTTTTTGCTTTTTGCCTTTCGGCCTTGTTGGGGGCATCATCGTTCTGTGTCCCTCGTGATGTCTCTATTTTAGAAAACTTTTTTCATTTTGTAAAGATGTGAAATAGCCAAGAAAAACGGTCGTTTCTGTACAAGTTGCACAAAATTAACTGCATATAGTGCAGAATGCGCGCAGAAATACAGCGATTTCGTGGGTTTACGGATGAAAAGTATTTCTTTTGCGGTTATTACAAAATGAAAACAAGTTCCAAAAATAGGAGGCTTCCTCTGCGCACCGGCGGAAAAACAGCAGGCAAAAAAGGCGATCACTCATAAGATTTATGGAAAATCGCCTTTGAGGCGGCCTTGGAATACTCCTTTCCCTGCGAAAATGAAAAATGTCAAATGAGGCATTCGTTTCGAGGAACTTTGCCTATTTTTTGCACAAATGCACAAAAATAGGTCGCAAAAACTGGAAGATAGTCACTTGCAACAAAGGCGTTTTCCCTATATAATGAAATAAAAGAAATAACTTTTCATTTTTAAGAAAGGGAGCCTCTTTTATGACTTATGAAAACATGACCCGCCGCCGCGTGCTTTGCTACGGCGATTCCAACACCTACGGCTATGACCCGGCCAGGGATGGACGTTACGGCGACGACGAGCGCTACCCCATGGTGCTGCAAAATCTGCTGGGCGACGGCTGGTCGGTGGTTGAGGAAGGCCTGCCCGGCCGCACGGCCGTGTTTGACGATGCCATCACCGAGGGGATGAACGGCCTGGCGCTCATCACGCCGATTTTGATGAGCCACGCGCCGCTGGACACCGTGACCATCATGCTGGGCACGAACGACAGCAAGAACCGGTTCGACTGCAGCTCTTATTTGATCTCGCTGGGCATTGTGCGGCTGGTGAAAAAGGCGCTGCACACCGAGTGCTGGCGCGACAACGCCAACCCGGATGTGCTGGTCATCGTGCCGCCGTCCATCACGCCGGAGTACGACAAGCTGAAATTCCGCGAGGAAATGGGCCCCGGCTGCCACGAACGCTGCGCGGGCATCGCCGCCCGGCTGAAACCGATGCTCGAGGGCATGGCCCATGTGCGGTTCCTGGATGCAAACACCCTGCCCGGGGCGGGATGCTCGGATGTGGATGGGATGCACATGACGCTGGAGGCCCACAAAGTTCTGGCCAAAGCCTTGCAAAAGGAACTGACGGGCAGTACACTATAAAGATAGGGGCGGAGCGTTGCCCTACGGCAGCAATCTATTATCAGGAAAATACACCGGAAAGGATCCATCCACCATGGTTGAGCAGAGTTTTTGGGAGATGCTGCGCACCAAGCGCGACAGCCTGACAAAATCGGGCATCATCGTCGCGGATTACTTATTGCAGCACGCAGAGGACGCACAATACCTGTCCATCTCGTCGCTGGCGAAGGCCTGCGGCGTGGCGGAGGCTACGATTTTCCGATTCTGCCGCTCACTGGGGTTTGATGGGTACAATGAAATGAAGATCGCGCTGGCCAAGGCGACGGCCACGGCCCTGCCGGTCACGCTGAAGCTGGAGCCCGGCGTGGACACCCAGACCCTTTGCACCCACGCCTACAATACGGCCATCGAGGCACTGAACGGCACCCGCAGCGCCCTGGACCCCGACGCCATCGACCGTGCGGCCACTCTTTTGCAGCGGGCACGGCAGGTGTATTGCTTCGGCCAGGGCGGTAGCCAGGTGTTGGCAAATGACATCTGGGCGCGGTTTTCCACGATTACCACCAAGTTCCACACGGCGGGGGACAGCCATATGCAGGCAATCACCGCCAGCCTGATGGGGCCGGAAGATGTGGTGCTGTTCGTCTCCTACTCCGGCGCAACGCGGGACATGATGGACACACTGCACCTGGCCAAGGAGAACGGCGCGAAGGTGATTTTGATAACCCATTACGACGACGCGCCCGGTGTGGCGCTGGCAGACGTGGTGCTGCTGTGCGGTGCCAAGGAAAGCCCGCTGGACTCCGGCAGTATGCCGGTCAAGCTGGCCGTGCTGTTTGTGGCAAACGTGTTGGTGCTGCGCTACACGCTGGACAATCAGGAACTGGCGAATCTGTCCCTGACAAGAACGAGCCACGCGCTGGCGAATAAGCTGCTGTAAAAGAAAGAGCCTTCCCCCAGGGGGGGAAGGTGGCCCGAAGGGCCGGATGAGGGGCGCGTGTGCCGCGGCAACCCGTTTGCGGGCAATAGTGGCAAGGCCGCCCCTCATCAGTCAGCGGTCGGGGCCGCTGACAGCTTCCCCCAAGGGAGAAGCCATGCAAACAATAACCGCCCGGCATCATTGCGATGCTGGGCGGTTACTTTTTTGTCAGGTTAGGCGTAATTTTTTAAAATCCCATAGGCGGCGGCGACAAGGGCGACAGGCACCAGCAGGGGCAGCAGGGCGCCAAGCACCGCAAGCACCACCAGCAGCGGCAGGGCCACCACGAACAGCAGCGTCGCCACAATTTTTGCCAGTCCCCAGGTCAGGTGAAACGCCAGCCCCACCGACTTGAAGAACAGCCAGCCGAAAACCAAAATCACAAACAGCGTAAACATCCTCTATTTCTCCTTTTTTATAAGGCAATACCGCATAATTCTAAGTGCCGATACGGCGAGCGAGGTG
>OLRT01002064.1_pt1 | contig 13109 bp, 17 predicted proteins | sample 1672021 | NCBI WGS metagenome assembly OLRT01 (sample SAMEA3136637, study PRJEB25190) | human gut metagenome | reverse complement strand
TGGCGCTTTTGGGCGGTGGTCATGGAACCGATGAGCAGGGCGATACGCAGGCCGGCTTGGCGCAGGAGCGTTTCCAAGGTGGCCTGGTGCTGGTGAGCTAGAAGCTCGGTGGGGGCCATGAAGGCAGCCTGACAGCCGTTTTGGTAGGCGAAGAGGGCGCAGGCTGCGGCGACGACGGTCTTGCCGGAACCGACGTCGCCCTGGAGCAGGCGGCTCATGGGGGTGGGCTTGCGGAGGTCGGCGGCGGCTTCGTCGATGGCCCGGCGCTGGGCCTGGGTGAGCTGGAAGGGAAGGCTGCCTGTGAGGGCCGAGAGGTCTTGGTTTGGGAAGGGCAGGGCGGATTCGCACTCGCGGCGGGTGCGGAGGTAGGTCAGGCCCAGGTTGAGGCAGAAGAGCTCCTCGAACATCAGGCGGCGGCGGGCCGCTTGCAGGTCCTCCCAGGTGGCGGGAAGGTGGATGGACCGGTAGGCCTGGGGGGCGTCGATCAGGTGATGCTCCGCCTGGAGGGCTGGGGGGAGGGGGTCTTCGATCTGGTCCGGGCAGGCGGGGAGGGCGGTGCGGAGAAGGGAGAGCAGGAAGTTTTGGGAGATCCCGGCAGAGAGAGGGTAGACGGGGGTGATGCCGCCGGTGAGCTCTCCTTTGCCCTCCGGCTCGAAGCGGGGGTTGGTCATTTGGCGGCGGAGGCCGACGCCGGTGACCTGACCGTAGAAGACGTAAGCCTGGCCGGGGTGGAGGGCGCGGCGGACGTAGCTCTGGTTGAAAAAGGTCAGGTCGAGCTGGCCGGTGTGGTCCACAGCGCGGCCTTTGGTGACCTCCATGCCGGGACGGAGGTAGCTGGTGCGGAGAGGCTCGGCGATGAGGGCGGAGACGGCAGCGGGGGCGTCGGGGGGGAGGACGGCGATGCTTTCCCGGAGGGTGCGGTCCTCGTAGTCCCTGGGGAAGTAGGCCAGCAGGTCGGCGGTGGTGTGGAGACCCAGCTTGGCCAGGGCGGCGGCGCGGGTGGGGCCGACGCCGTGAAATTCTGTGAGGAGGGTGTGCAGGGTGATGGTTGGTTCGGGCATGGGCGGGGTCTCCTTTCCGTGGGATGTCGCTTTATTGTAGCATACGGAGCGGAAAAAAGAAAAAATTTTTCGGAAGTTGCACGTTTTCATGCAACTTGGAGGGGGGTGGAGGGGAGGGAGTGTAAGGAGGTTGGAACGATGAGAAAACGAAACGTGGACCGCAAGGCCGTGTTGCAGCAGATGATGGCGCTGGCGGCGGGGCGGGCCAACGACGCGGTGAAGCTGGCGTATCTGCCAGAAGAGGCGCTGGAGACCCTGAGCAGGCTGGACCTGGGATGCCTCACTGAGTTTAAGCGCAGCAGCAACGGGGCCGTGGAGGTGAAACTGACGGACCGGGCGGCGGTGCTGGTGAAGCTCTTGGAGCAGCTGAAGGACGCGGAGGGCACCGGGACGGCGGCCTTTTTGGAGGCGCTGGATCGGGGCGGCGAGAAGGGAGGGGGGACACCGGCTTGACGATGGTGTTTTCCGAAAAGCAGAAGCGTGTGCTGGGGTGGTGGACGAGGGGGTCGGCAGAGAGGGGGCGGGATGCGCTGATCTGCGACGGGGCGGTGCGGAGCGGGAAAACGCTGTGTTTGGGGCTGTCGTTCGTGCTGTGGAGCATGGCGCGGTTTCAGGGGCAGCAGTTTGCGCTGTGCGGGAAGACACGGGAATCCATTCGGCGGAATCTGCTGCCGGGGGTGCTGCCCTTGCTGGGGGAGCTGGGGTTCCGGTGGGAGGAGAAGGTCAGCAAGGGAGAATTAAAAATCCGGTGCGGCCGGCGGGAGAACACCTATTACCTCTTTGGCGGAAAGGACGAGGGGAGCGCAGCGCTGATCCAAGGCATCACGCTGGCGGGGGTGCTGCTGGATGAAGTGGCCTTGATGCCAAGGTCCTTTGTGGAGCAGGCCTGTGCGCGGTGCTCGGTGGCGGGGGCCAAGCTGTGGTTTTCCTGCAACCCGGCGGGGCCGGGGCATTGGTTTTACCGGGAGTGGATCTGTAAGGCCGAGGAACGGAATGCGTTGCATCTGCGGTTTTTGATGGAGGACAACCCATCGCTGGCCCCGGAGACGCGGGCGCGGTATGAGCGGGCCTTTCAGGGGGCTTTTTACCGACGGTTCGTGCTGGGGGAATGGACGGCGGCGGAGGGGCTGGTCTATGACTTCTTTGACGAGAGCATGGTCGTGCCGCCGCCGGAGGGGGCGGCGGAGCGCTGGATCATCTCCTGTGACTATGGGACACTGAACCCCACGTCTATGGGACTGTGGGGGAAGTTTGGGCGGAGTTGGTACCGGGTCAAAGAGTATTACTACGACGCGAGAGAGGAAAAGCGACAGCAGACGGATCAGGAATATGTTCAGCGGCTCCGGGCGCTGGCGGGCGGACGGGAGATCGAGACCGTGGTGGCCGACCCCTCGGCGGCGTCCTTTTTGGAGGCGCTGCGGCGGGAGGGGGGGAACGTGAAGAAGGCGGAGAACGATGTGCTGTCTGGGATTCGATTGACGGCGGACGCCTTGAAGAGCGGGAAGGTCGTGATCTGTACGCCCTGCGCGGACGCCATCCGGGAGTTTGGGGCCTATTGCTGGGACCTCAGGTCCGGGGAGCGGGACAAGGTGAAAAAGGTCTGCGACCACGCGATGGATGAGATCCGCTACTTCGTGGCGACCATCGTGGCGGGAGAGGAGAGCGGAGCGCAGTTCTTTGTGGGCGCAGTGGAACGGCGGGGGTGGTGAGGACGGATTGGAGAAAGGAGTGAGAGAACCGCATGAAGATTTGGAAAAGACGGGCGGCAGGCCAGGAGACGGCGGCGGGTCCGGTGCAGCTGAGAGGGGGCGAGCGGCATCCCTTTGCGCTCCTCGACGGGTATGTGCCGCTGCATGAGCCGGCCTTTGGACTATACCGGGCCATTCGGGAGGCGGTGCCGGTGGTGGACGCGGCGATCCTTAAGCTGGTGCGGCTGGCCGGGGGCGTGTCAGTTGCGCGGACAAAGGCCTGGAAAAGCGGCTGGCGGAGTTTTTGCGGACGGTACCGGTGGGGTGGAACCAGGTAGGCCTCCAGGCGTTTCTGGACAGCTATCTGGACTGCCTGCTGACCTGCGGGAAGGCTGTGGGCGAGGTGGTGCCCACGCGGGACGGACGCGGCGTGGCGGCGGTGCTGTGCGGGAATGTGTCCGATGTGCAGATCCAGGAGGGGGAGGACCCGTTGTCCTGCAAGCTGGCGCGAAAAGAAGCGGATGGGTCGATGACGGTGCTGCCCCGGCAGGAGCTGCTGCTCTTTACGCCGTATCACCCGGACGCGGAGCACCCCTATGGGGTGTCGCTGCTGCACAGCTTACCCTTTCTGTCCGGGGTGCTGTTAAAGATCTGGCAGACTTTGGGGGCCAACTGGGAGCGGGCGGGGAACGTCCGGTTTGCGGTGGTCTATAAGCCGGGCAGCGAGGGACTGGACCCCCGACAGGTGCAGAGCCGAGCCGGTCAGCTGGCCAAGGGGTGGAGCGAGGCGATGTCCGCCACCCGTGGAGGGTCGGTGCGGGATTTTGTGGCGGTGGGGGATGTGGAAATTAAAGTCATTGGGGCCGAGTGTGAGATCCCCGACTGTCAGGCCCCGGTGCGGCTGATTTTGGAGCAGCTCATTGCCCAGACGGGCATCCCGCCGTTTCTGCTGGGGCTGAACTGGTCCTCCACCGAGCGGATGAGCAGCCAGCAGGCGGACATTATGACGAGTGAACTGACAGCCTTGCGGCGGACCCTGACGCCGGTGGTGGAGAAGATCTGTCGGCTGTGGATGCGGCTGCAGGGGCTGGACGCGGCGTTCCAGGTGGAATGGGAACCCATCAACTTGCAGGACCAGGTGGAGATGGCCAAGGCCGAGCTTTACCGGCAGCAGGCGGCGCAGCTGGCGCGGCGGGCAGACGAGGGTGAGAACGAACCGAAGAAGGAGGATGGAGATGGAGACAGTACACAAGCAGGCCCAGGCAAAGCCTGAGCAGAACGGCCACGCCGGGGAGCTGGCAGCGCTCAACCAACTGCTGGGCACGAAGCTCACCGAGGAACAGGTTTATTTCTTTGCGCTGCGGCTGTGCGACAACCACACGGACCGGGACGCGGAGTATTTTGCGCGGGCCGATCTGGAGCGGCTGGCGGCGCTGTTCGTGGGCAAGACGGGACTCTTTGACCACAGCTGGAGCGCCAGGGACCAGGCGGCGCGGCTGTATCGCACGGAGCTGGAGGAAGAGCCTGGTGTGGTGACGGAGAGCGGCGAGGCGGGCTGTTGGCTGAAGGGTTACGCCTATCTGCTGCGGACCCAGGAGAACGAGAGCCTGATCGCGGAGATCGAAGGCGGGATCAAGAAGGAGGTCAGCGTGAGCTGCGCCGTGGCGCGGAGCGTTTGCTCCATCTGCGGGAACGACATTCACGACCGGAGCCTGTGCAGCCATGAGAAGGGGAGACTCTATGAGGGCAAGCGGTGCATCGTGCGGCTGGCGGAGCCGGTGGACGCCTATGAGTGGTCCTTTGTGGCGGTGCCGGCCCAGCCAATGGCGGGCGTGGTGAAGGGCTGGGCGCCCAAGGGCGGCAGCCTGCGGCAGGTGCTGGCCTGGGCCGACCGGGACGGCGCTTGGCAGAAGGAACTGGACCGCCTGGAGCAAGAAGCGGCGGCAGGGAGACAGTATCTGTCCACCCTGCGAAAGGAGGTGGTCCGGCTGGGGCTGCTGGCGGACTTTGGCTTGCGCGGCGAGCAGCTGCGCAGCTTGACCGAAAAGCTGGACGCGGAAGCCTTGGAGGAGATGAAAAAGAGCCTGGAGGAGAAGCTGGGCCAGGGACTGGGCCTGCCGGTGCAGCTGCGGTATGCACGCGGCACGGGGCAGAACGGCGGGGATGACGGGTCCTTTGTGATCTGAGTCCGCGCAAGAGACGACAACAGCATCAACAAATAGGAGGTATTTTGACATGAGCGTAGCATTTGAGGGGATCGACCGGCTGGTCGTGACGTTTCTGGCGGGAGATGTGACCGCCGGAAAGCCGGTGGTGATGGGCGGCGAGGGGAGCGTGAAGAACGCCTCCTCCGGGCAGATGCCCGTGGGGGTGGCCCTGCACGCCCGGGATGGACACGCGGCGGTGCAGCTGAAGGGCTTCGTGACGGTGCAGTACAGCGGCCGGATGTGCCTGGTGGTGGCGCGAGACAGCGAGAAGAAGACCGTGGACTTGTTCCTGTGAGGACAGGGGAGAGAAAGGAGACTGTGTGTATGGCATATCAGTATGAGACCGTGAAGCTGGACAAGGGAATGTACAGCGAGGCGGGGCGCAGCTTCACCAAGGTGCTGGAGCAGTGCGACCCCTCGGAGCAGTACAAGGGCACGCCGCTGGAGCATCTGGATGCGTTCCAGCGTCAGCTCAAGCGCTTTGGCATTCGGGTCAAGGGCAGCGAGAGCGATGTGGTGGCGAAGTTTTTCGCCACCTGGGAGTCTGCCGTCTTGTTCCCGGAGTATGTGGCCAGAGCCGTGCGGCAGGGCATGGAGGAAACCGACATCCTGCCCCAGATCACGGCGGCGGAGACCCGCGTGAGCGGCATGGACTACCGCTCCATCGCCTCCACCCCCGGTGACGAGGCCAAGCAGCTCAAGCGCGTGGAGGAGGGTGCGGTGATCCCGGAGACCCGGGTGAAGGCCCAGGAGAACCTGGTGCGGCTGCACAAGCGCGGGCGGATGCTGGTGGCGTCCTATGAGGCCATCCAGTTCCAGAGACTGGACCTGTTTTCCGTGACCCTGCGGCAGATCGGCGCGTACATCAACCGGATGCACGCGGCGGACGCCATCGATGTGCTGATGAACGGCGACGGGAACGACAACGCCGCCCAGGTCTTTACCGTGGGCAGCGGCCCCATCTCCGGCACGGCGGGGACGCTGAGCTACGACGCGCTGGTGGATTTTTGGAGCCAGTTTGCGCCCTATGCGCTCAACACCCTGGTGGTGGGCGACGCGATGGCGGACATCCTCAAGCTCAAGGAGATGCAGGACGGCACGGCGGGGCTGACCTTCCAGGGCACCGGCAAGCTGGTCACGCCCATGGGTGCGACCCTGGTGCGGAGCAGCGCGGTGCCGGCGGGGACGATCCTGGGCCTGGACAAGAACTATGCGCTGGAGCTGGTGCGGGCCAGCGACGTGTTGGTGGAGTATGACAAGCTCATCGACCGCCAGCTGGAGCGGGCGGCCATCACCTCCATCTCCGGCTTTGCGAAGATCTTCCAGGATGCGACCAAGGTCCTGAAGCTGGGAGGCTGAGCCATGGCGGTGACGACGGAGGAGATCCTGGCGGCGGCCAGGGAGCTCGCCGGGCGGGCCATGACGGACGGGGAGGAGAAGATCCTCTCCGTCCTGTGCGCCGGGGAACTGGGCGCTTGGCGCGGACGGCTGCGCGAGGGCGTGACAGAGGAGGACTGCGGCGACGCGCTGACGGTGGCCTGTGCCTGGGGGGCGCTGGCGGCCATGGAGACGGCCTGGGAACAGGGGTCGGGCCGGGTGGTGTCATTTTCCGCAGGGGACCTCTCGGTGCGGGAAACGGAAGGACAGACGGCGGAGGAGAGCGCCAACGCCCTGCGGCGGCAGGCGGAGCGGCTGATGGCCCCCTATGCCAGAGACGAGGGATTTGCCTTTTGGGAGGTGGAGGGTTGAGAACAACGTTTGGTGGATATGTTCGGACGGTGCTGGCCAAGTATGGCGTGGCCATTTCCCTTTGGAAGGACGGTCGGTGTCTGGGCGAGGGGCTGGCCGTGGTGCGGCCGGTGCTGGACCGGGAATGGCAGTGGGTGCCGACGGAGCGGGGCGTTTCCCGGCAGGAGAAGGGGCTTTGCCTGGCGGAGGCGGCGCTGCCATTTGACACGGAGGGACCGCTTGTTTTGCAGTGGAAGGCGCGGCGCTATGACGTGGTGAACGCCAGGAAGCTCAGGGCCGGGGAAGAGAGCATCTGCTGGCAGGCGGCCCTGCGGCGGAGAGAGGAGGATGCGGCTTGACGGGAGTGCATGGCCTTGCGGCGCTGCGGCAGGCGATGACGGACTATCTCACGGCCCAGGGCGTGGAGAGCATGACGGCCTGGCCCAAGGACCGGGTGGGGGCGCTGACGGCGCCCCTGGCGGTGGTGCAGGTGAAGGAGGTCGAGGCAGGCAGCGCCGGGTTTCAGAACTATCTGGGGCAGCGGTACGACGCGGAGACCAGGAGCTGGACGGAGGCGTTTGGGCAGAAGGTGAGCGTGAAATTTTTGGTGACGCTGTACAGTCCCAGGCAGGACGGCGAGCGTGGCTGCCGGGCCTTAGTGGACCGGGTGGCAGAGGCGTTTCTGCGGGGCGGACCGGAGGGGTTTGCGGTGGAGAAGTGGTCCGTGGGTGAGACGGGCTTTGACCGGGAGAGCGGGAGCTTTCGCGGGAAGCTACAAGCCGTCTGCCGGGGAATGCTGACGGCGGTGACGAGCGAGAGCGGGGCATTGGTGGGCTTCCGCGTGAAAGGAGAAGTGAAAGAATGGAACGAGTGACAAACCACGAGCGGCCGGGGGTGTATTCTGCCTACACGGCCACGGCGGCGGCCCAGCGGGGGAACCGGCGGGGGATAGCGGCTGTGATCGCCGAGAGCCGGAAGGGAACGGCGGGGACGCTGTATGCCCTGGGAAGCTACCGGCAGGCAGCAGAAACCTTTGGCGCAGAGGATGGGCTGACGGCGCTGGTGAAGATCTTACTGGCCAACGGCGCGGCGCGGGTGCTGGCGGTGCCGGTGGCGGAGGAGAGCGGCTATGCCGCGGCGTTTGCCCTGGTGCAGGAGCAGGAGGGCGTGAACGTCGTGGTCTGCGACAGCGAGAAGCTGGCGGTGCAGCAGAAACTGCGAGACAGCGTGATGAGCGCGTCGGCGGAACGAAGAGAGCGCATCGCTGTCGTTGCCGGAGCCGCTGGGGAGACGGCAGAGGCGCTGGTCAAACGGGCCGGGGAGCTGAACAGCGAGCGGGTCGTTTTGGTGGCTCCGGCGGTCTCGCAGGAGGCGGGCGGCGCGTGGGTGGCCGCGGCGGTGGCGGGAGCCATCTGCGGCGGGAGTGACCCGGCGCTGCCTTTGGGCGGGGCGGAATTGCAGGGCATTTCCGCCTTGGAGAAGCGATTGGACGAGAGTGAGGTCGATGCGCTGATCCGTGGCGGCGTGACGCCGGTGGAGCGCGTGGGCGGCAGCTGCTGGGTGATCCGGGGCGTGACGACCCGGACGAAAACGGGACAGGCCAGCGACCAGACCTGGCGGGACCTCACGACCATTCTGGTGGTAGACGACGTGATCCCCGGCGTGCGGGAGGCGCTGCGGGCCAGATTCCCCAGAGCGAAGAACACGGCCCAGACGAGGGGGGCGGTGCAGTCCCTCGTGGTGGAAGTGCTGGAGCGGAAGCTGGCGGCGGAGGTCATCACCGGGTACGACGCGGTGGAGGTGACGGCGCTGGCGGACGAGCCGGGGATCTGCCTTGTGACATTCGGATTTACGGTGACCCATGGGATGGATCAGATCTGGCTGAGCGCAGAGGTGACGGTGTGAGAAAGGAGGCTGTGACATGGCGGTAAACATGATCCCGACCAGTCGGGATATTTATTTGGAGGTCAACGGAAAGAAGGTGGCGGTGGTGCAGGGGTACACGGCGCAGACCACCCGGAGCAGCACGACGGTGGAGGCCTTTGGCGAGAAGGAGCCGGTGGCGACCATTCCGGGGCAGAGCAAGCATGTGCTGGAGCTGACGCGCATGTATGCCACGGATGAGGCGCTGGCAGACGGCATCAATTTTTATGACTTGGAGGATTTCAGCCTGGTCATCTGCAAGCCGGACCGACGGGTCATTTACAGCGGGTGCCAGTGGAGCAAGATCGGCGAGACGGGGGCGCTGGGCGCTTCCGTGGTGGAGAAGGTCACGGTGGTGGCCGGAAGGAGGATCGAGACGGCATGAAGAAGACCCCGGATTGGTTGAAGGTATCGGCTCCGGCGGCCCTGCTCCCTTTAGAGGGGGGCCGGGCCTTGCGGCTGCTGACGGAGACGGAGGAGATGCAGGTCCGGCGGGAGGCCATGGAGCTGGCGGTGAACGAGATGGACCTGCCGCTCTGCGCCAACGCCTGTCTGGTGGCGCGGGCGCTGGTCTGTGCAGGCGAGCGGGTGTATGCGGATGGGCGTGCGGTGCTGGACGGGCTGTCTGCGGAAGAAATTGAAGCCTTGGCAGAGCGCTGGGCTGCGTTTCGCCGGGAGAAGGGCGTGGGGCTTGGGCTGGGAGAGAAACGATTGGACGCACTCAAGGCCAGTTTGGCGGCGCAGCCGAGACAGCGGCTGAAGTGGCGGGTGCTGAAAACCTTTGGGGCGCTGCCCACGGAGCAGCGGGTGCGGGAGATGACGGAGGAGGATTATCTCTGGTGCGCGGTGCAGCTGCTGCTGGACGAGGAAGAGGCGGAGGCGGCCTTGTGTCCCAGCTGCCGGGCGAAGCTGGGGGAGGCCCGGTGCCCGGTGTGCGGGCAGGAGACTGGGGCTGTCGTCCGAGAGGAAAACGCCGGGTTTGACTGGGCGCGGTATGCACGGCTGAAGGAGGGAGGCTTGGCATGAGGAACTATTTGGAGGACTGGCTTTCCGAGGAAGAGAACGTGGTGGTGCCGGCTCCGGCGCAGAGCGTGAGCAGGCAGAGAAGAACGAAGCAGGGCGAGGAGGCGGAAGGAGGAAGCTCTGCGGGCCAGACCAGCGGGAAACAGATCGAGAACGACGGAGCGCGGATGGTTTGGACGGAGCAGCGGGAAGCGGGCGGGGGTACGGCAGGAGAGAGTTCGTCCGGGCCGCTGGCGGCGGAGCGAGCTGAGCTCCCCATGGCGTTGGCGGAACGCCAGACGAAGCAGGCAGCGCGGGGGGCGCTGTATGCGGCGATGGGGAAGGTCGGGCGGGTGGAACGGCTGGTTCTGGGAGAAGAACGGGGGCAGGCAGTGCCGTTGGCCTTCTCCGGCTGGTCGCAGCGGGCGGAGACGGTGGAACATTTGGACCGGGCGGTGCAGCGGGATGCGCGGCGGTATGACGGTGGGTTTTCGCTGTATTAAGCGTTTTGATTTGGGAAAGGAGGGAACGGCGTGGCGTTGACGCCGATGCAGTATAAAGGCTATGTGTGGCCCCACAATCCCCGAACGTATCGCATCACGTATCAGCGGCAGGTGGCGGTGCAGAAGGTGCCATTTGGGCGGTACGCGTTGCAGGACCTGGGGCTGACCCGGCGGGTGATGGAGGGTGAGGGGGAGTTTTTCGGGCCGGAGGCCTATGACGAGTTTCGGAAGCTGGCGTCTGTTTTTTATCAGGAGGGGCCGGGGATGCTGATCCATCCGGTGTGGCAGAGCGCCAACGTCTATTTTGTGGGGCTGGCACTGGCCCAGGAGCCGAAGCAGGACTATGTGCGGTACACGTTTACATTTTGGGAGGATGAGAACCGGTACCGCCAGAAGCTGGTACCGGTGGGGCAGAAGAAAACGCCAGGCGCTGTCTCGAAGCCTGCGGCACCAAGTTCTGCGGGAAATGGCGGCGCGGCTGCCGGGGCGGAGTATCATACCGTGACCCAGGGAGAGACGCTTTGGGGGATCGCCCAGAGCCGGGGGATGAGCTTGGGACAGCTGTTGGTATGGAATCCTCAGCTGAAGAACCCGAACCGGATCTCGGCAGGCCAACGGCTGCGCGTGAAGTGAAGGGAGGGAGCAGAGATGACGGAATGGCGGCTGAACTGTTATGACGGCAAGGCGTATACGCTGCCGAACCCCGTGGCGTGGCGGCTGGACTATGGGCTGGGGTCGCCCTGTGACAGCTTTTGGGTCAAGACGCTTTGGAGCGTGGGGCAGGAGGAGACGCTTGCGGCGGGGACGCGGATGCAGGTGTTTCACGACGGGGCCCTGTGCTTTGTGGGCGTGGTGGATGAGTGCGAGGTGCGCTGGTCCGAGGAGGGATGTGTGGCGGAGCTTTCCGGGCGAGGTTTGCAGGCGCTCTTGCTGGACAACCAGGCGGAGGCGGCGGACTTTGGACAGGCGACGCTGGGGGAGATCTTGCGGCGGTATGTGACGCCCTTTGGGATCCGGCTGGCAAAGCCGGTCTCGCTGCCTGCGGCGGCGGGGTTTTCGGTGGGGTCGGGGAGCAGCTGCTGGAAGGTGCTGTATGACTTTGCCCGCTACCACGGCGGGGCGACACCACGCTTTACCCGGACGGGGCAGCTGGCGCTGCACGGCTGGGAGGATCGGACGGTGTTATCTTTGGACGGGACCAGCCCGGTGACGGAAGTCGTTTGGCGGGACAAGCGATATGGCGTGCTGTCCCAGGTGACGGTGAAGGACGTGACGGGGCTGGTGCGGCAGACGGTGGAGAACGCGGCCTTTCGGCGGGAAGGCGGGCGGTGCAGCCGGGTCCTGCTGCTGCCGAGAGACACGGGGTATCAGGCCAGGCGATACCGGGCGCAGTTTCAGCTGGACCGGTCGGCGGCGGAGCGGAAGACCGCAGCAGTGACGGTGGCCCTCCCCTTTGCGGCGTGGCCGGGGGATCTGGTGCAGCTGGCTTTGCCGGGCTGGAAGGGTCCGGGCCGGTGGCGGGTGCGGGAGAGCCGGGTGACGCTGGGAGAGCGCGGGTGCGCGACGAAGCTGACGTTGGGAAAGACTGACGCGGTGCTTTGAATTTTGTGGAAACAAGGAGGTCGATTTTTATGTGGCTGTCACAGCGGAGACAGACGGAACTGGAAGAGACGACGGCAGAGCTGGGGCAGGTGACGGTCCCCGGCGCCCCGGCGGGGGTGGCGCTGGCCGGGGAGCGGCGGGACGTGGCACTGTGTCTGCCCGGCGGGTATCACTGGACACCGAAGCGGGGGGATACCGTCCTGGTGGTGAAGGGCGGAGCGGAGGGGGCGCCCTGCATCGTGGGAACGCCGGCGAGGCAGAAGGTCCCGGCGGGGGAGGTGTTTCTTTCGGTGAAGAATGGCGTGGGCGTTCGGCTGACGGCGGATGGGCGCATCTGTTTGATGGGGCCGGTGGAGATCGCAGGCAGCCTTTCGGTGAACGGGAAGGAGATGGAAATATGACGGCGGCGAAGCTACGAAACGGCGATTATGTGCCCGACGGCGTGGGCGGCTTTGCCACGGCCAGCGGGGCCGAGGCGGTCTTGGAACGGGTGTACTTTCTATTGACGGCCCGGCGGGGGAAATTCCCGCTGCTGCCGGAGGTGGGGAGCCGGCTCTATCAGATCTTTCGGGAGAAGCCCTCGGCGCGGGGCCCATTGGGGGCCAGCTACGCGGCGGAGGCATTGGCCGGGGAGCGGGACTTACGGGTGCTGGGGGCGGTCTGGGAGGAGGAGTCGCAGACCTTGACGGTCTCCGTGGTCTGGGAAGACGAGCGTCTGGACGTGACTCTGGACGCCGGCGATCTTGTGATCGGGACTTGAGCAGCGAAGAGGAAGGAGCGAGAGGATGAAAACGGCAGAGGAACTGTATCAGGAGATGACGGAGGTCTTTGCCCGGCAGACGGGCATGGAGGCCGTGGCGGGGGAGGCGGCGGTGCGCCTGTATGCGCTGGCGGCGCAGGTCTATGGGCTGTACGCGGAGCTGGACTGGACCCGAAAGCAGTGCTTCCCCCAGACGGCCACGGGGGAAGCGCTGGACAAGCACGGGTTTCTGCGGGGCCTGACCCGGCAAGCGGCGACCAAAGCGGAGGGGAAGCTCCGCTTTTCCGTGCAGGTAGCGGCAGGGGAGGACTTGCCCATCCCCAAGGGGACGGTGGGTCTGACGGCAGGGCAGGTGGCCTTTGAGACGGTGGAGGAGGCGGTGCTTTCGGCGGGGAGCCTGTCGGTGGATGTGTTGGCCCAGGCGGTGGAGGCTGGACCCAGCGGGAACACGGCGGCGGGCCTCATTCGGACCATGTCGGTGGCCCCGGCAGGGATCGCGGCCTGCACGAATCCGGCGGCGTTTACCGGCGGACGAGAGGAAGAGGAGGACGAAGCCTTTCGCGCCCGCATTCTGGCGACCTATCGTCAGCTGCCCAACGGGACCAACGCCGCGGCCTATGCCCAGCAGACGCTGG
>OLRT01002060.1_pt1 | contig 13126 bp, 10 predicted proteins | sample 1672021 | NCBI WGS metagenome assembly OLRT01 (sample SAMEA3136637, study PRJEB25190) | human gut metagenome | reverse complement strand
CATCAAGATCAGGAAGTTTATCATTAAAATAATTCACCATGTTTTTTAAACCACCCATTTCACAACCAGCATGATTTACTACAATCATAGACAAATCATTATCAATCGCATATTGAGCATCTTTGTAGTTAGTGATTCCATCATCCGCAACAATAACTACGTCTGGATTGAATTCTAACATTTCAAAGATATCCGTTCCAGCACCAGTACCAATGGCTAAATGAGATACTTCTTTATTTACATTCCCAAAAACATAGACTCCCTCTTCACCATCAACTTTTAAAGCATTAGCTACACGTGCTGCTAATTCTGAAACCGTTTGTTTAGGAATATCAGCATGCTGATAATACGAATTGATCACTCTATCCCTAAAATCAAAGCCAAGCTTTTTAGCCCATACATCACTCACACCATATTCAGGAATAGAATCCCAAACATCATGACAACGATACACACAAATATTACCCTTACTTAATAAGTCTTTCTTGTGTTCAATAGACTCAACCAATTTAGTTTCCAAATGCGTACCCGTAGTATAGAAAATATTCTCATGAGAAATAATGAAGTTAATACCCTTTTTTAATGCTTGTTCAATCACTTTATTAGTAGCCACCCAACAAACACCAATTTTCTTTACTTCCTGATCATCATCACCAAATAAAACACGATCCCTTGTACAACGATTCCAACGAACCCAAGTACCCTCTTCTTTTAAAATTTCAATTACATCTTTAATCTTCATGATTTTCAATCCTCTCAATAATTTTTCCAACTGATGATTCACATCATCAAAATTATCCGCCATAGTCCCTTTATTAATTAGAGAATAGATATTTTTGTTACTGCATCAATTGACATCAAATCCTGATACAATTCATTTTTATGGTCAATCCACCTATTATTTGTATCAAAAGTCATTAAATCTAGATTCCTATCAATTTTTATTTCATTGACCTCTATACCATACTTCTCAAATATTTTATATATTTCAACTTTGTTAGAAACAATATTAGTCTGAATCAATACATTAGGATGATCAATTTGATTGAAGAATGGATAATGAAATATCTTTTGAAGAACGACTAGAAATAATGTCGCAAAAACACCAATAAAAATCAATCCAGCACCAATACATGCAGCTATGCCAGAAGTAGTCCACATTCCAGCTGTGGTAAGCCCTTGAATCAAATCATCTTTCACAAAGATTACGCCCGCTCCAAGAAATCCAATTCCACTAACAATTTGTGCTGCCACTCTAGCTCCATCCGCCGTCGACACATCAAAAAACGCATATTTAAAAATAATCATAAACATTGAAGATCCTAGTGCAATAATCGCATGTGTTCGAATGCCCGCCGATTTATTTCGACTCGTCCTCTCATAACCAATAACACAACCACATAAAGTAGCCAACACGATACGAAACATCCAATTTAAATATTCTTGTTCTGAATACAAAATATTATCCCCAAAATTGACATAATTAATTTGCTTTTATTTGCTCGCTTTCTCTTTGGTAAGAACATACTCCTACCCCCAAAAATTTGTCAATTCAAATTGAAAACATCTTAGAATTATAATACCATCCTAAATCAAACAAATTTTTCTCAGAATATATAAAACGTTATCATCCAACACATCAAAAACTTTGTCATTTTTTTGAATCATTCAGTCTTTTGCGATAGAACTCTTATCCATTCATTACGATCTTTTTCAAACTCACCCACTAACACTCTTACTTCTTCACAATCCAGTACTACATCACTACTATTTTAGCTTATTCAATACACATTCCAACAATTCATAATCCTCATCTGTCATCTACCTTAAGCATCATAAAAGCCGTCACATTATGCAACGGCAAGTCTTTTATGAAACTTATATATATGAATAGCTAATAAGATTATTAATACAATCGACACTGTTCTATGAAGAATTAATATCATTGGATATTCAACCATAATCAATCATAGTATCCCTAAAACAAAGGATACTATGGTTAATACAATACTTCAAATCCAATCTCTTTCTATATAGAAAAACATGAATCAAAGCCAATACTAAGAATAATGTAGAAGCCAATTTATGAACTATGATTCCAGTATTTGGAACCATAATAGTCAAAACAAAGCAAATAGCTAATAAATAATTCAAAACCCTTCTCATACTGTCTTTACTCCAAATGTAAAATAAACCATATGAAAAATCCAAACAATCAATAAAACAATATTGCCAACCACAATCCCTTCAATCCCATCATGATAAATCCAATGCTCATTAATAAAGTTACTGAACACATAATACGAAGCTTTGCTCGTTTCGTCATACCACTCTTAATATTATTCTCTTCATACAACTTCGTATTCTTAAACCAACCATCCAATCTTTTACTTGATTTTGCAAAACAAAAAGCTGCAAGTAACACAAAAGGAACCGTTGGAAGAATCTGTAATATGACACCAATAATTCCTAACCCTAATGATATGCATCCAATCATGATATATAGAATCTTTTTCATTATGCCTCCAAGTTAGAAAATACTTACTCTTATTCCATAAAAGAAGCCATCTCTTTGTTAGAGGCGACTAACTTACGATTATTCTGCTGAATTTAAGCCTTGTTGTCAACACAATCAGTTTACACATGCGCTCCTTTATCTGGTTTAATACGCTGCGAGTTGGATGAACGAATGTCTTTTATTTTTTCTATAATAGTGTATAGCATCACACTATCAACCAACAGATTTGCATAAACATTCCTTTATCGGTATAATACAGATGCAGAAAGACTACTGGATACAGTGGTTGCTCTGAAATCATTCTAATGCTAAGGCACTAGTCAATTCCTTTGCGATTGGGCGGACTAGTGTCTTTTGCATTTTTCTATAATCATTAACGTAAGTCGTAGTATTTCTACTAGTGCCATTAAACACATGGCAACGTCAATATAAAGATAAATATACATATGACAACCTCCTACAATAAACGGAATCGAGCCGAGAACGCAAGCTAAATTACTTTTAATTTCAGAGGTACCACCCTACTGTACACAGTAGCCAATTCCAATTATAAAACTTCAATGTGAAAACATTATTAAATCGCATGAATTTCTAAAAAATTTTTATAAACATTAAACAAGTCACCCGGTTATCAGGTGACTTGTTATATTAAATATTACTTTTCTGCAATTTTCTTTATTTTATCTGCGATATGCTTAGCGTCCAACTCATAGTATCCAATAAATCCTTAGGATTACCACTTCTGCCAAACACATTTTGCATACCTAACATATATTGTCTGCATACGACTCCTTCAGGTGCAAGTACTTCACTCACTGCACTTCCAACCCCTCCACCTCTTGTCAGAGATGTCTAACTGATGATAGTTTTCCGAATTTAAGACTTGTTGTCAATCTTGAACAACCCTCTTTTTAAATCACAACACCATATCAAAAGATACTAATTTACACGAAATAATGTCTTTTAAAATTCACATTTCAAAAAATTCATGACAAGTTTGACCATCGTTTCCTTTTCTTCTGGTCTAGACTCGCAATCATTAATGTAATTGCGACTAAAGCACTGTCTGAAATAATCTGTTTTCCATCGATAATCAGATGTTTATTCTTATTTAGAAATTCCAAGAATATGGATGCACCAATACGTTTGCAACCATCCACAAAAGGATGATCTTTTATTAAGAAATAAAGTAAGTTTGCAGCTTTTTCTTCAATACTCGGATACAATTCAGTTCCAAAAACATATTGATAGATAGCCGCTAAGATTCCATTAAGCTTTCCATACTCTTTTTCAACACCAAACACATTTGAATAGTTTCCATATTTCATAGAATCAATCAATTCACGACTTCTTCGTAGGTTAACTGATAAACAGAAGCAATGCCATCCGGTTTAGGAATCGTTCCATGATCATAATCATCTAGAAGAGTTAATGCATTCGAATAGGCATCAACAACATTCAACACTTCTTTTTCTTCAATGTTTAAAGCAGAAGCAAGCATTCTAGACTGAATTTGGATAGTTTTATCTAAAGCCTCAAGTCTCTTTTCATTAACTGTAAATCCCTTTATCATATAGTCCTTCAATATAGATGTTGCCCATTTACGAAAGATAATTCCGTTTTGTGATTTTACTCTATACCCAACGGAAATAATTACATCTAAAGAATAAAATGGAACAGATTGCTTAACTCCAACAACACGCATTTTTTGCGTGTTGTTCTCTTTTTCAACTTCTCAATCTTTAAATATGTTATTAATATGCTTACGAATTATTTTTTCATCACGATCAAACAACAATGCCATTTGATTCGCAGATAACCACACAGTATCTTTATCTGGAGTTACCGTAACGTCTAATTCTAAATTTCCATTATTAAACTTAATTATTTCATTGTTCATGTCTACCCCTTCTCCTTATATTTATATGACCTTTATAATAATTAACAAACTCTAATCAAAAGAACTACCTCATTTGCATAATCCTCTATTTATAGCTATAATACAAATACAGAAAGACTACTGGATGCAGTGGTCCATCTGAATTATTTTATGTCAAAAGACACTAGTAATTCGTGGCTCAATACGTGAACTAGTGTCTTTTACATTTTTCTATAATTAATAATGCAATTCTTAGTATTTCTACTATGACCATTAAACACATGGCTACATCAATGTATAGATAAATATACATACAACACGTCCTCCTGCAAAATCGGAATCATCGAGAACTCAAGATATCATCCTTTTCATTCAGAGGGTTCACCGTTACTACATCCAGTAGCACTTTTAATTATAAAGAGTTCATGTGAAAACAACATTAAATCCAGTAAATTTATTGTTTTTTTGCTCGATTTAAGAAAGATAAAAGAAAAGGTAGAACTAAATTGCTTAATTCTACCCTTTCATAATACGTGCTATATGAACAACTAAGAATGTTACTTCTTCATTCGTTAATGGAGTACCATACTTTTGTTCTAAGAAAGCTTTAATTTTTAATGCGACAGCCATCTCTTTTGGATACGCACTCTTCATTTGGTTATACAACAAATCATTTTGATTATTCAACATACTATTTGTGAAATATCTTTCGACAAAGAACTTAATGTGTGTGACAAAACGCATATAGTGAGCGCTCTGCCGATCCACATTTCGATTCAGCGAAAAAATCACAATATTGATAATTTCACCAATGACTTTGGCATATTTCATCGTATCATGACTCTCTTGTTTACCCATTGTCGCATTCGCAAAATGGAAGGCAATATTGGCCGCCTCTTCTTCAGGAAGTGTAATACCAAGCTTTTCCTCAAACATATAGATAGCCATTAAACCAGCCTTGAATTCTTTTGGATAATAATTTTTAATTTCCCAAAACACGCGATTGGTAATGACAATCCCATCGCGAACTCTTTGCACCGCAAAATTCAAGTGATCTGCCAAAATCAAGTATAGACTTTTATTGAACTCACACTCCAAAAGCTTTTGTGCCTCCACAATGATTTCTTGTGTAATCGTCAAAATATCGATTGGAATATCATCCATCAATTCTTCAAACTGTTTAGACTTTGTGTTTTCCACAGGAACAAATATCTGATTTGAAGCACTTTGATCTATGCTTTCACCAACCTTTTTGCCATAACCAATTCCTTTACCAAGCAGGATGAACTCATTGTTCTCATGATCACTCACAAGAACGACGCTTGAATTTAAAACTTTCTTAATTACGTAATTCATTTACCTGCTCCATTCTACTATTATTCAAAATCTAAACTATTATTTTCGATAACCTTCTTATACCAATAGAAACTATCTTTTCTATATCTATTATAAGTTCCATTTCCATAATCATCAATATCCACATAGATATATCCATAGCGTTTTGAAATTTGTTTTGTTGATTCACTAATCAAATCAATACATGCCCATGAAGTATAGCCCATAAGTTCAACACCATCTTCTACAATCGCATCTAACATACATTCAAAATGCTTTTTCAAATATTCAATACGATACTGATCATGCACCTTTTTATCTTCGGTTAATACATCTCTTGCACCCAAACCGTTCTCAACAATAAATAATGGTTTACGATAACGATCATACAATTCAACCAATGAAATTCTCAATCCCAATGGATCAATTTGCCAACCCCATTGGCTTGTTTCCAAATATGGATTCTTAACAGCCAAAATCGTATTTCCAGGAGTTACATCCAAACCCGTCTTATCTGCAGCTTCACAACTAGACATATAATAAGAGAATGAAATGAAATCTACAGGATATTCCTTCATAATACGATCATCATCGGCTTCTTTGACAATATTGATATTGTTGTTTTTAAAATATGACAATAAATAAGCTGGATATTCACCAAATACTTGCGTATCACTATAGGCATACGTAGAACGCATCTTTTGTTGCGCAGCCAATACATCTTCTGGCTTACAAGTATATGGATAATATGTAAGTTTAGTCAACATACAACCCACCTTTGAATCTGGAACAATTTCATGACAAATCTTTGTTGCCAAAGCACTCGCCACAAATTGATGGTGCATAGCTTGGAAAATCACTTCTTCGAAGTTTTTACCTTCAAAACGATCTTCAACAAGTCCACCCGTCGTATAAGGATGGCGAATCATACTATCCACTTCATTAAAAGTTAGCCAATACTTCACTTTATTTTTATATCGAGTACAAATTGTTTCCACGAAACGAGTAAAGAAACCAATCACTTCTCTAGAATACCAACCATCATAGTTTAATACTAAATTTAATGGTGGTTCATAATGAGACATTGTCACCAATGGCTCAATACCATACTTTAATAATTCATCAAATACATCATCATAGAATTTCAAACCCTCTTCATTCGGCTCCAAATCATCTCCATTTGGAAAAATTCTTGACCACGCAATGCTCATACGATATGTCTTGAACCCCATTTCTGCCATTAAGGCAATATCCTCTTTATAATGATGATAAAAATCACTACCATGACGCTTCGGATAATTCACTTCATCCTCAGGATGAGCTAAGCCCTCCTCAATATCCTTTGTCGTTATTGAAACATGCTTATTATAATCCTTTACGTCCGCATCAAAATGAGCTCTTGCAACATCCGAAACGGACCATCCCTTGCCACCAAGGTTCCAACCACCCTCAAATTGATTGGCAGCCGTAGCACCACCCCATAAAAATCCTTCAGGAAACTTTTTCATATACATTACCCTCTTTTTACATCAAACAATACATCACCAGTCTTAACATCTCCATATGACTGATTTAATACTTTATAACTTGTACTATTACTATTCACAACCATTACAGTAGGATCTAAATTCTTTTCTTTGATTGCATCCAAACCAAATTCAATTAATAAATCCCCCTCTTTTACTTTATCATTCTGCTTTACAAAAGCCGTAAATCCAACACCTTCCATAGAAACAGTATTTACACCAATATGAATCAAGATCTCAGCGCCATTACTTGTTCTTAAACCAATCGCATGCTTAGTCTCAAATAACATAACTACTTCGGCATCACAAGGAGCATATAACTTACCATCTTTAGGAACAATGGCAATACCATCACCCAAAGTCTTCGATGCGAACATTTCATCACTCACTGTACTTAAATCAACAGCCTCACCATTTAATGGTGATACTAAAATATTCACTTCTTTTTCTTCTTCTGTTAACGCTTCAACAACAGTAACATCTTCTTCAACTTCACTATCACTATCTTTCCATAACACAAATGTGATAATGAAAGATCCTAATAACGCAACCGCAAAACCAATACATGCATACATGAAGTTACTTCCATTTGCAGAATCCACAAACATGGACATACTTGCCAAACCAGGCCCTACAACAATAAATGCTTTTACGACAAACAATCCCATCAACATACCAGAAATGGCTCCAGACAATACAACACCAATCATAGCCTTTTTATTTTGTAAAGTAACACCATACAATGCAGGCTCTGTAATACCCATTAAGGCAGAGATTCCAGCCGATAATGCCGTCTGTTTTAAATTTTCATCTTTAGATTTCAATGCCACCGCAAAACAAGCACCACTCTCACTAATATTGTGAGCTAAACTTGCAGGCATATATAAAGCTTCATATCCCAATTGACCATATGTTGTGATGGCATATGGAAGTAAAGCTTTATGCATTCCAGTCGCAATCATAAATGGTAAAATAGCTGCAAGTAATCCTAATGCCACAAATCCAAGTTTTCCATAAAGAGCTAAGATTACAGCCGTAAATAATGTACCAATATTATATCCCAATGGGCCTAAAATCAATAAAGTCACAGGAATTGTGATAGCCAAAGACATCATTGGAACAAAGAAAATACGAATAGCCTTTGGAGAAATTTTATTGAATCCTCTTTCCATCAAGCTTAAGAAAATAACACATAAGATTGCAGGGAATACCTGTGAACTATACGTAACATTCTTTACCGCAAAACCAAACAATGTCATTCCATCTGTAAGAGCTTGTGTAGTTGCAGGCAACAATAAATATCCAACTGCCGCAACCGCAACCAAACGATTTGACTTTAAAGCATTCGCAGTCGTTACCGCAACCATAATAGGTAAGAAATAGAATGTTGCATCTGAAATAGCAGCCAATGCTGTATATACAGATGAATCACTTGCCAACAATCCAAACATCGAAAGCAATAATAAAACGGACTTTAATACACCAGCACCCGCAATAGCAGGAACTAGTGGTTGAAATACACTAATGATAAATTCTAATAATTTCGCACCCCATTTACGATCATCCTTTTTAGCTTCAATACCTTGATTTCCACTTAAAGGACAAATCTTCAATAATGTATCATACACTTCAACAACGTTGTTTCCAATCACAATCTGAAATTGACTTCCATCCACAACGCCCATAACACCCTTGATTTTCTTGATTTTTTCTACATCAACAACACTCTTGTCAACCAAACTAAATCTCAATCTTGTTGAACAATGTTCCAAAGTCGCAACATTCTTCGAACCACCAATTAAATCTAAAATCTCATTTGCAATTTTTTTGTAATCCATAAATTGTTTTCTCCTATCATCTATTTAAGAATGGCCATTCAAAGTGCAAAAAAGGCAGAATCCCATAAACACCTTGAAAAATTCAAAGCAATTTATTAGATCCTGCCTGCATTACCAGTTACATGTCTTTTTATTTGCAGGCATATGTTAACATTCATCTGTAAGCGTTGTCAATACTTTTTGATAAATTATTACCAGCAATCATTTAATACACATACAAGAAAAGCACTAGATACAGTGATCACTCTGAATTATTCTAATGTAAAGACACTAGTAATTCGTTGTGCTTACGTGAACTAGTGTCTTTTACATTTTTCTATAATCAATAATGTGATTCTAAGTATTTCTACTATGGCCATTAAATACATGGCAACATCAATATGTAGATATATATACATAAGCTTTCCTCCTGTAAAAAAATAGAAGGATCTACTTACCTGAAATTCAAGATTCAAGGCTTCAAAACTCCTTAACAAGAGGCAACCATCAACCACATCCAGTAGCCAGTTTCAATTATAAAACTTCAATGTGAAAGCATTATTAATTCCAATAAATTTGTTGCGATTGTTCCTATTTCATCTAAAACGTCTTATTTTCATTGAATTAGATACTCTAAAATTCATATAGAAAGAGAACGTCGAGTAGGCGTTCTCTTGAAGAAATTCTAAAATAATAATTGCAATCCCATCACAATGACCCACATATAAGCACAAGTCTTAGGAATCTTAAATAAAACTACTATTCTAATTTGTTTTAACACAAACACGCTTTCCAGAAAACGCAATCCCAAATCTCAATATCTTTTTGATTCCTTCACTCTTCATCTCAGAATCATATTCCATACTATGAATCTGACAAAGAGCTTCATTTGCCAAAAGCGTTAATTCATGATCATCAAGATTCTTTTTCCACTTGAGTTCCATAATCATTCCAGGATACTTATCATCTCTAGGAATTAAGCCAATATCAAATCTTCCTTTACCAGACTCTCTATTCGACTTTATTTTGTACTGATTATCCATCATCGAAATCAATCCTAAAATCAATCCATGATAGAAAGATTCACTAGCCGTATCATAAAAGCTAATTGCTTTATTCATATATTCAGAAATAGCTTTTTCTAGTTTTACATAATCATTTAAGAACAAACTTTCCGCAATCTTATCTGCAGTCGTTCTTGAAACTGCACCAATCTGCATCAAATGTGCCAAAACCTCGCTTTTATAAACGGAAGCTATCTCTTTATTGGGAATCGATACCTGACACAAATAAGATCCATCCGCCTGCAATTCTTTAATCGTTGTTTTCAAATACCCAGCTACCAATAATAAACTATAGATATTAGCTGGATCATCTGTAAGTGAACGATAAACAACATTTTGATCAATTCTTGCCAAAACTTTATCCCCACGAATCAAAGAATAAAGCTTTTCTGCTATATCCTCATTCGCCACTTTTAAAACATCTTCGAGAATCTCATTCTTTCCAGTATTCACCCAATATGCCTGTGGAACACACCCCTTCGAAATATAATTAATAACAGACCACGGATTATAGATTTCTTCATTCCCAAACAAATATCCATCATACCATTCTTGAAGTTCACTCTCTTTTTCAGCAACTCCATAATACTCTAACATTTTACTTACTTCTTCATTTGTAAATCCGAAATAACGATCATATGCTTCATCCATCACTGAGTTCACAGTTAAATTATTTAATCCACTAAAAATACTTTCTTGAGCAATTCTCAAAATTCCGGTTAAAAAGCCGTAAGAAAGATTTTTATTATCCTTAAAAGCACCGGAAAAGAAATTTCTCATAAAGCCGATGATTTCATCATAAAAATCCTTAGAATACCCTTCCTGAATTGGAGTATCATATTCATCAATAATAATAATTGGAGCTTGATCATAATGCGTCGCAAGCATCTTAGATAACTTTTCAAGTGAAAAAGACAATTCCACTTCATTTTCTGTTGCACTTAATATTTTATTAAAATACGCCTTCTCATAATCCGATATTTTTCCACTACTCAACAATTCTTGATGCCTTCCATATTCTTCTTGAAGTAACGATTTAATTTTCTCTACAGTGGCCTGCCAAGAATCAAACTTTACATCTTTAAAAGTAAGAAAAATCACAGGATATTTACCTTGATGCATTCGATAGTTTTCCCCACACTTCCAAATATTCTTATCTTTAAAATATTTAGACGTATCCTCATCCACCTTTTCAAAATACACTCTAAGCATATCCATATTCAATGTTTTTCCAAATCTTCTTGGTCTTGTGAATAATGAAACCAATGGCTTTTGATCTAAAAACTCCTTAATTAACATTGTTTTATCCACATAATAATAATCCGATTGAGCACGCACATAGTCTGAAATACCAATAGGCAATGACTTTCTATCTGTACTCATCCCTTTTTTACAGTATTCACCAGACGAAATTCTTCCATCTACCGGTTTTGTTGCTTCATCTGGAATTTCCCAATTTTTTCCATTCTTAACAGCACCCGGAATTCTTCCCGATTTACACAAATTCGAAACTGCACGAACACTAATATTCCAAATTAAAGCCATTTCTTTACAAGTTTTCATGTGAACACCACCAATCCTACTACCAATAGTATACCCATTATTCGGAAACATGTCGAATTCATTCAGTATTTTATTCGGTAGATTATCGACTTATAGTGGTATTCTTCTTTTTGAAAAAATTAAAAAGGTGCAATGAAGCACCAAGTTTTGTGAATTAGAATAATAATTGTAATCCCATCACAATGACCCACATATAAGCACAAGTCTTAGGAATCATCAATAACCCAATCTTTGGTTTTGTCTTAGACCACAATGTAACCGGAATGTAACAACCAAAAGAAATAATGATGGCTGCAACCATACGGTTCATATGTAAATCGTACATATTTCCTGAAATGGCATAAAGAATTATCACACCAACTCCAGTTACCGCAAACACGGCATTACGAATCACAGAAAGCTTCCTATTTCCTTCTTCGGAAGACCAATTGTTTTGTGGTAAGAAACATACAACGATACGAATAATAGCTGAAATCCAAATCATAGCCTCAACCCAAAGTGGAGCTTGTAATGTTGGGAATGTTAATTTCCAGATAAACAATAAAATAATATAGAATACGGTCATTGTGATTGAAGATACCTGCAATCCAATTCCAAGCTGTCTTTTAATTTTATCATTTGTACCATACAAAGCCCTTTTAATACGAGGAACCAAGTGGAATGCGTCTCCACCACACAACGTTAATGTTAATACACCATATAATATGAACAATGGATTTCCTTTCGAATATACAAAGAATAAGATTCCAGCAATTAAGTCAAAAATCAAGTAACAAGCATCAAAAATCACTTCCATTAAATCAGGAATTTTTTTCATTTGAAATCATCCTTTCTGCATTGTCATACACCTTTTGAAATACACTCATAAACACTTTGATTTCTTCTTCACTAAGACCTTCAAACATATCTTGTGCAAACTCCTTTTGCGCCCATATTCCATCTTCAATTACTTCATTGGCCAATTGTAGTAAATGAATAGTTACATGCTTTTTATTGTCTTTGTCGACTCTTCGCTCAATAAAACCACGATCTTCTAATACTTTAAGTGAAGTCGAAACATGAGACTTTGTAGACTTACGAATACGAACAATGTCCGCAGCCGTATTGTACGCAGGATTGTTGTAAATAAACATTAATATGTCATACTCCAACTGTCTTAACTGATATTTTTCGCAAACTCCAGAAACCTTCATCTCATAATATCTCGTTATCGTTTTATGTTCATCCCAAAAGTGCATATGCGCTCTCCTCATCGTTCTATTTAGAACATTAATATTCTATAGCTCATGAATAGGTTTGTCAATAAAAATCATTGACACCATTCTTACGTCAACTTCTCGTAATTTTTATACATCTATACAAGAAAAGACTTTTTCTGCAAAAAAGTCACACGTCTAAATGACGTGCCCGGTTCGTTTCCAGTC